>OGXB01000270.1_pt1 | contig 42021 bp, 36 predicted proteins | sample 1576161 | NCBI WGS metagenome assembly OGXB01 (sample SAMEA3541474, study PRJEB24748) | human gut metagenome | biome: human gut; feature: human-associated habitat; material: faeces | place: China | collected 2012
ACTGATGAAGATCCTGATCGGCGCGCATCGCGCAGACTCCGGAACGATCCGGTTCAACGGAGAAGACCTTGAGCCATCCACGCTGACGGTCCATCAGGCACTGGGAAAGGGCATCTCCATGATCTTTCAGGAGCTGTGCCTTGTGCCAGACATGAGCGTGGCTGAAAACATTTTTATCGGGCGTGAGCCGAAGATCGGCAAGACCGGAATCGTCGATCGCAAGAAGCTGATCAGGCAGACGCAGGAGCTGCTGGACAGCTTTGAGATCACCTTCCTTCGCCCCACGGATTCGCTGCGGGGCATGAGCACTGCAAAAATGCAGATGATTGAAATCTGCAAGGCGCTGTCCTATCACTCGAAGCTGATTATTATGGATGAGCCTACCTCCTCCCTGACGGAGGACGAGTGCAAGACGCTGTTCCGCATCGTGGAGCGGCTCAAGCGCAACGGCATCACCTTTATTTTCATTTCCCACAAGATGGATGAGATCTACACCGTGGCTGATGAGATGACCGTCCTGCGTGACGGCATGACGATCGACTGCAAGCCGGTCAACGAAATGCCGATGCAGGAGCTGATCTCCAAAATGGTGGGACGTGAAATATCCACGTTTTTCCCGCCGCGGGATTCCCAGTGCGGCGAAAAGCTGCTGGAGGTCCGCGGCCTGACGAAGGCCGGAAAATTCCAGGACATCAGCTTCTCAGTCCACCGGGGTGAGATTCTGGGCTTTGCCGGACTGGTCGGCGCGGGACGCACCGAGATCATGGAAGCGCTGTTTGGCTATAATCCGGCCGACAGCGGCGATATCTGGCTGAAGGGTGAGCAGGTAAAGATCACCCGCCCCAGAGATGCCATTAACCGCGGCATGGTCATGGTCACGGAGGACCGCAAGCTGACCGGCCTGTTCCTCGGTCTGAGCATCAGTCACAATATGGTGATCCCGAACCTGAAGTCCTATCTCAAAGGGATTGCCGTGAGCAATGCAAAGATCAACCGCACCTGCAAGGAGGGTGCGGATAAGTTCCAGGTTAAAATGGCCTCTCTGAATCAAGAGGTCTGCCATCTGTCCGGCGGCAATCAGCAGAAGGTGGTCCTGGCGCGCTGGATGATGCTCGATCCCGATATCATCATTCTGGATGAGCCGACACGCGGTATCGATATCGGTGCAAAAACGCAAATCTACCACCTGATGCGCGAGCTTGCCAAGCAGGGCAAGGCAATCATCATGATTTCCTCGGAGCTTCCGGAGGTCATCGGCATGAGCGACAACATCGTCGTCATGTTCGAGGGTAAGATCACCGGGACCTTATCCGGGGACGGAGCAACACAGGACGAGATCATGCGATATGCGGAGAACGTCGGATGAAAGGGGAAAGAACAGTGGAAAAGCGGCGAGAGCGGAACACCAAAAAAACGCTGCTGGATATTTACAGCAAGTATGGTATCATTCTGATTCTGATTCTGATCATGGCCTTCCTGACCATTCGGACCGGAGGAACATTCATCGGAAAAAATAATCTGCTCAACATTCTGAAGCAGATCGCCTGTATCGGCGTGCTGGCCTGCGGCCAGACGGCGGTCATCATTGCCGGCGGCATGGATCTGTCGGTCGGCTCAATCGTCAGCCTCGTTTCCGTCCTGGTGGCATCGACGGCACACCCGGGCGACTTCCCGCTGATCGTGCCGATCATGGTCGGCCTTCTGACCGGTCTGGTCTGCGGCCTGATCAACGGCCTGGCAGTCGCCAAGCTGAAGATTCCGCCGTTCATCGTTACCATGTCTACCATGACGATTTTCGCAGGCATCGCTCTTCTGATCACGAAGGGCACCCCAATCAACCACTTCAGCGATGCGTTCAACTTCATCGGCGGCGGCAAGCTGCTTGGCATCCCTGCCCCGATTTTTGTGCTGCTGCTCGTGGTCCTGCTCAGCTGGTTCCTGATGCGCAAGACGACTCTGGGCTACCACATCATTTCGGTCGGCGGCAATGAGAATGCCGCCAAGATGGCCGGCATCAACACCGTCTTTACCAAGATCGTTGCCTATTCCTTCTGCGGCCTGATGTCCGGCGTGGGCGGCATTCTGCTTACCTCCCGCGTGCAGTCCGGTCTTGCAAACCTGGGCGACGGCCTGCAGATGGAAGCCATCGCAGCTGCGGTCATCGGCGGAACGAGCCTTTCCGGTGGCAAGGGCAACGTGCTATATACCATCGTCGGCGCCTGCATCATTGGCGTGATCAACAACGGCATGGATCTGCTGCGCGTGAATATGTACTGGCAGGATATTGTCAGCGGCGTCGTGATCATGCTGGCCGTGTTCCTGGATATCCAGAAGAACAGAGGTAATCAGTAATATGATCGAGGAGCTTGTCCTCCGCCAGCATCATGTCGCCGTGTTTGTGGGTGACATGGAACGGAGTATCCGATTTTATCAGCGCTGCTTTGGCTTTCGGCTTTGCCTCACCGGCTATGTGGAAGCGGCGCATGAGCGGGTCGCCATGCTGAAGCTGAAGGACATCGTGCTTGAGCTGCTGTCCGTGGACGAATGGCCCACCGAACGTCTGCGGACGGCATGTCTGAACACAAACACCCACTTTTCTATCATGGTAAGCGACGTCGCCGAAGCGCGGCGGCGTCTGGAGCAGGATCCGGAGCTTACCTTTGAGGAGGCAGATATCCGCCGAGTCCCAAACGTCGGCCCGATGGATCTGCTTGTTGCCTTCCTGCGCGGCCCGGACGGCGAACGGATCGAGCTGCTGCAGGATCGGAACAACGCAGTCCTCTGATCTGAGAAAAGCAAGTTGATTTAAATTTCTATATTGAATGGAGAAAACAAAATGAGCATTACAATCACCCCGCTGAATTCCGGTATGTGCACGTCGAATCCCAAGACCTACCACTACCATCCTTCAACCCACAAGTACTACGCCAACGTGAGCAACGAGGATAAGGCCCTGCCCGTGTTCTGCTACCTGCTGAATACCGGCGACGAGCTGATCCTGATTGATACCGGCATGTCCGACACCGACCGTGCAAACACGTACCATCATCCCGGCTCTGTCCAGCTTCCGGACGAGGCCATGCCGCGTGCGGTGATGAAGGCGGGCTACAATCCCGATGATGTGACGAAAATCATCTTCACGCATCTGCACTGGGATCATACCTTCTATATGAAGGACTTCAAGAACGCCAAGTACTATGCTCAGCGCAAGGAATATGAGTTCGCCATGAACCCCATCCCCCTGTACTACAAGTCCTATGAGTACAAGGACCTCGGCATCGAGGCTCCGTTTATCGGCGTCAAGTTCGAGCTGATTGACGGCGAAGCCGAGATCGTTCCGGGCGTCCGCGTCTACCCGACGCCGGGTCATTCCCCCGGACATCAGGCCGTTGAGGTCGACACCAAAGACGGCACCTATCACTGCGTCGGCGATGCGATTTTCCTGCTCGACAACCTGAAGCCGGTTCCCCAGATCCACTATGACCTGACGCCGACCGCCCGCTTCGCCAACATCGTCGAGTGGTGGGAGAGCGTGCGCGAAATCAAGCGCCGCTGCCCGGATATCAAGATGGTGCTTCCTGCGCATGAACCGACGCTGATCGAGCGCTTCAAGGAAACCCCGGTTCTGGGTCTCTAAGGTCAATACTTTGTCAAACGGCGCAGATCTCTGCGCCGTTTGGCCGGAAAGAAGGCATGAATTATGGCAGTGATTGCTGTGATCGCGACGCTGGACACCAAGGGTGCAGAGGCCGCATTTTTAAAGCAGACGATTGAGAAGATGGGCTGCTCCGTACTGCTGATCGACTCCGGTATGGGCGCCGCCCCGACCATCACGCCGGATCTTGCACGGGATGCCGTGTTTGCAGAGGCAGGCGTCAGCGACTGCCGCGCCTATCTGGCGGAGCAGGGAAAGGCCGCAACACAGGACAAGATGCGCGAGGGTCTGCAGAAAACGCTTCGCAGGCTGCATGACGAAGGGCGGATTCAGGGCATTCTGTCCGTCGGCGGCGCACAGGGCACTGCAATCTCCACGGCCGCCATGCAGGGCCTGCCGATCGGCTTTCCGAAGGTCATGGTATCTACCGTAGCCTGCGGAAGCGCGCAGTTCGACGACTATGTCGGAAACCGCGACATTGCGATGATCCCCTCCATTGCAGATATCTGCGGCCTGAATTCCATTACCATTCCAGTGTTCGCCTCCGGCTGCGGCGCTGTCGTCGGCATGGCGCAGGCGCAGGCATCCGTGCAGGTGCCGAAGGGAAAGCCGGTCGTAGCCCTGACGATGGCCGGCGTTACAACGCCCTGTGTGATGGGGGTCAAGCAGCAGCTCGACGCGGAAGGGTATGAGACAATCGTGTGCCATACCAATGTAATCGGCTCCGAGGTCGTAGACGAGCTCGCGCAGGAGGGGAAAATTCAGGCCGTGCTGGATATCACGACCCATGAATGGGGCGGCTTCCTGTTTGACGGCCTGATGAAGTGCGGCCCTGAGCGCTTTTCCCACATCTACAACAGTGAGATTCCCCTGATCTCGCTGCCCGGCTGCATCGATGTCATGCTGAAGGGGCCGTATAAGGATCTGCCCGCCGCGCTTCAGAGCCGCGCGCACTATGCACACACACCCTTCCACACCCATCTGCGCACGACCGAGGCAGAAATGTATGCGGCAGGAAAGCTGATCGCAGAGAAGCACAACCTGTGCCGCGGGAAAAATGCGATCATCATTCCGCAGGGCGGCTACAGTATGCAAAATCGCGTGGGGCACGTCCTGTATGACGCGCAGGCCAATGCAGGATTCGAGAAGGGCGTCCGGAATACCGCAGCGGAGACGGTCGAGTGTATCACGACACCGGCTCATATCAATGATCCGGCCTGTATCGATCTGATCGTGCAGGTATTAAATCGCTACATGAAAGGAACTTTTTGATGAATACCTATGAGATGCTGGAAGAGGCTGCTCACCGTGCCTATACACGCGGGATCCAGACGGGAAACGGCGGCAATCTCTCCGCAAGAGCGGACTTCGGCATGATCGTAAAATCCAGCGGTGCAACAACCACACGCCGCGCCGCGACCGCAAGCTGCTGCTCAACCGCCGCGAGCTGGACAAACTCCAGCGCGCCGGACAGGACAAGGGCCTTACGATCGTGGGTCTGCGCATGTTTCTCAACGAGCGCGGGCTGGTGAAGATCGTCATAGGGCTTGCCCGCGGCCGCAAGACCTACGACAAACGCGAATACCTGAAGGAAAACGACGCCAAGCGGGAGATCGACAAGGCGATGAAAAACTACAGACGATGATACGGGCGATTTTTCTGGATGTGGACGGGACGCTGATCAGTTTCAGTACGCATGAAATTCCCGCTTCGGCGCTTCGGGCGCTGGCGCAGGCGCATGAGCGCGGCGTACGGCTTTTTATCGCCACGGGGCGCGCCGCGAACGATCTCGGACCGCTTGAAGGAATTCCTTACGACGGCGTGGTGTCGCTCAACGGCGCCCGTTGTGTGGCCAGCGACGGCCGTGTTGTCAGCCTGCATCCGATTCCGCGGGCCGATTTCGAACGCGCTTTGGCACTCTCCGAGGAGCAGGGCTTTGCAATGGGGCTGGAACTGGAAGAGGGCGTTTTCGTCAATCGCGTGACGCCCGACGTCGAGCGGGTCGCGCATATGGTGGCGCATCCGGTGCCCGAACAGACCGACCTGCGCGAGCTTTTCGGCCGGGCCGAATGTTGTCAGCTCTGCTTCTATTTCGATGCGCAGACCCAGCGGCGGGTCATGGCCGAGCTGCCGACACTCGTGGCGAGCCGCTGGTGCCCGATTTTCGCCGATGTCAATGTCGCCGGCATCGACAAGGCGACCGGAATGGAGGAGTTTATGCGCAGTTACGGCTTCTCGGCGGCCGAGGTCGCGGCTTTCGGCGACGGCGGCAACGACGTGGCGATGCTGCGTGCCGCAGGGGTAGGCGTGGCGATGGGCAACGCCTGCGACGAGGCGCTGAACGCCGCCGACTACGTGACCGCTTCGGTCGATGACGACGGTATCGCAAAGGCGCTGGCGCATCTGGGGGTGATTTGACGGGCGTCAGCAGGCCTTTTGTTCCGAAACGGCATGAAGCCGTCCTCCGCGGAGTCGCTTTGGAAAATGGATTTATGAATGACGTCACGGGCGGCGCATGCGCCGGCGGGAACGGAAGTTGGGGAGGTAAATTACAAAATCATATGAGTCTTATTCTTTGTATCGAGACCGGCACGGACATCTGTTCGGTCGGTATTGCGAAAGACGGGGAGCTGCTTTCGCTGCGCGAGAGCGACGAGGGGCGCGACCATGCCCGCAAGGTCGGCGTGTTCGTCGATGAACTTCTGCGCGAAACGGGCATTGCGCCCGACGAGCTGGACGCCGTGGCGGTCGGCAAAGGTCCCGGTTCCTATACGGGACTGCGCATCGGCGTGTCGTTCGCCAAGGGATTGTGTTACGGATTGCAGAAGCCGCTGATCGCCGTGGGATCGCTCGACGCGCTGACGGAGGTTGCCCGCGAAGATTACGAAGCGGGTATTCTTTCTGTTTCCGACTGGGACCGTGCGCTGCTCTGCCCGATGGTCGATGCCCGCCGCATGGAGGTTTATGCGCAGGTCTTCGATGCGGAGGGCCGCCCGCAGAACGAGGTCACGGCCGAGGTGATCGATGCCGGCAGTTTCCGGGAATTCCGGGAGCAGGGCCGTCCGTTCGTGATTTTCGGCAGCGGCGCCCGCAAATGCGCCGAGGTGCTTGCCGGCGCCGAGTTCGTCGAGGTGGCCCCTTCGGCCCGCGGTCTTGCGCGGCTGGCCCAGCAGGCGCTCGACGAAGGCCGTACGGAGGATATCGCTTACTTCGAACCTTTCTACCTGAAGGATTTCGTCGTCACGACCTCGAAGAAAAGTCTGTTTTAGTCCCGTTGCCGACATATGACCGAAGCGGAACTGGTAAAGAGTCTTTCGGAGCGGTTCTATTCGGACTTCGCCGATACGGTGGCCCGGCGGGTGCGCGATGCGGGGGCGGTGGAGCTGCTTTATCGGGTGGCGACCTCGCCGTATGCTAACCTGCCGAAGCCTGCGAGACACAAAGCGGCTTTCCGGAGCGCCTATGTGCTCGAAAAGATCTATTTCGCCGCTCCCGATGCGTTCATGCCCTTCGCCGGAGCGTTCTGCGACAGGGACTTCCCCGCTTGTACGGACCGGAGCGCGCAGCGCCATTTCGCAAAGATCATGGCCGACCTGCTGGGACGTTATACGCCCGATTCCTCTTCGCTGGAGCGGATCGCCGAGACGGCGGCGCAGTGGGCCGTCGATCCCGGCACGAAGGTCGCGGTGCGGATCTGGGCCGTCGAGGTGCTGAAACACTGCCGTGAGCGGGTCGGCTGGGTAGCGGAGGCGTGGGACGATCTTGTCGAGACGATGGCGCACGGCGCGACGCCGGGTATCGAATGCCGGATGCGCAAGAGCTGGAAGCCGGGCCGGAGCGACAAAGCCTGAAAAAATAATCCGGGATTAATTCGGACCACGGGATGAGTCCGGAGCATGTAATACCTCGGAAAACAAATCCCCGCGAACTTGCTTCGCGGGGATTTTTGTTGCGGTATGTCGTCCGGTTATTTCACGCTGCCGATCACGGCCCTCAAGCGCTGCTTGAAGTTGTCGCCGATAATGGTCATGGAATCGGTCTTTTCGAACAGTGCGGCCTTGTTCTTCGCATAGGCTCCGATGAATTCGGCGATGCGGAACGGCTCTTCGAGGATGAAGTTGGGGCACTGCGAAACGCGCAGGTACTCTTCGGGCAGCATCAGGTAGGGTTCGCTGTGGGCGCCCTGCTCGGTCTTGAATTCGACGGTCAGGTCGAGACAGCGTTTGAAGACGCCGCTCATGCCGTACAGGTCGGCCTGATGCGCCGTCGCATAGTCGTCGAACGCGAGTTCGATCTCCACCGGAGCGTCGCAGGCCGTCGTGCCCGTGTAGATCACCGGTGCGAGCGTGTAGCCGTCGTAGGTCCACTCCCCGGCCTTCGGGAAGCGCGAGTAGGCCAGTTCTTTGCCGTTGACCTTTACAGACTTGGGCGGGAAGACGGCCGGGAAGCGCAGTTCGTAGCTGCGGCTGTCGGACGCGCCCGCAAACGAACCCTCGCGGGGCGAAATGCGTACGCGCACCGTGTTGTCCTCCTGCTTTTTGGTGACCGTCGTCACGGCGTAGTTCGTCTTGTACTGCTGGCTCATGCCGTCGTCCTCGTAGTGGCGCAGCTGCCCGTCGCCGCCCGGAATGAAGGTCAGCACCAGCGTATCGCACGGCTGCTGGAGGTTCTTCACCGTAGCCGGGTTCATCGGAATGATCGAACCTGCTTTTGCGTAATGGGGATTCTCCGCCAGCGTGTAGTGCAGCTCCTCGGTGCGGCCGCCTTCGTACATCGAGCCGGTCGCGCAGTCGAACCACGCCCCTTCGGGGAACCAGATCGTGCGGGGGGCCAGACCCGTTATGCTGTCCACCGGCTGGGTGATGGTTGTGGCGAGAATGTCGTTGCCGAACATGAACTGTTCGGGCGTCTCGTACGCCTTGTCCGATTCGGGATAGTCGTAGTACATCGGGCGGCACATGCCGACGCCCGTGTCGTAATTCTCGCGGGCCGCATTATAGATATAGGGTGCCAGCGTGTAGCGCAGGCGGATGGCGTCGCGCATGAGGAACATATGGTCGGGGAAGCACCAGATGCAGCGTTCGATGCGCGGGTCTTTGGTCGAATGGGTTTTGAAAATCGGAGTGAAGACGCCGTATTGCAGCCAGCGCGTGTAAAGTTCCGGATCGGTCGCCTTCTGCGTCTTGTGGAACATGTGGCCGCCGATGTCGTGGCCCCACCAGCCGTAGTTGACGTTCGAAGCCGTAGCCGTGAAGTAGGGCAGGTAGGCGAGCATGGGCCATGTGGCGTAGGTGTCGCCCGAAAATGCCAGCGGATAGCGGTGGCTGCCCAGCCCGCCCCAGCGGTGGTAGATGAAGGGGCGCAGTTCGGGATTCTGACGCTCCGCATGGTTGAAGAAGGTGTGGTTGAGCCAGAAGGTGTTCGACAGTCCGGGGGTGTATTTCGACTCTTTCCACTGCTGCCAGTCGAGCCACCAGAAGTCCACGCCGTCGCGTTCCATCGGTTCGAGTACGGTTTTGAAATAGGCGTCGGCCCATTTCCGTTCGTCGATTTTGAACGGTACGCTCTTGCCTTTCTCAGACCATCCGTATTCCTTGGTAAAGTCGTCGTATACAGCTTCGTAAGGTTGGATACCTGAAGCGGGATGGAGGTTGAGCGCCACCTTCAGCTCTTCGTTCTCGGTCCACTTGAGGAAGTTCGCGGGCGAGGGGAACAGCTCCTTCTGCCACGTGTAGCCCGTCCAGCCGATGCGCTGTCCGTATTCGTCCTTCGGCGAATTGCTCTTGCGCAGGCCCCATGTCTCGTGCCAGTCCATATCGACGATCAGCACGTCGATCGGCACGTCCATCGACTTGAGTTTGTTCACCAGATCGACGAATTCGTTGTCCGAATACTGCCAGTAGCGGCTCCACCAGTAGCCCAGCGTATATTTCGGAGGCATCGGCGCGCGGCCGGCGACGAGCGCGTAGTCGGCCAGCGCTTGTTTGTAGTCGTGTCCGTAGGCGAAGAGGTAGAGGTCCTGACGGTCGCCTTCGGGACGCGCTTCGACCCACTCTTCCCATTCGGAACCGTCGGGCGTTAGCACGTGACGCTGCGAATCGTCGATCAGGGACCAGCCCGCGCGGGAGAGGATGCCCTGCTCCATCGGCTCCTTGAGTTTCGAACCGTCGGCGCCGTCGAGCGTGCGGGTCGTGCCCAGCAGGTTCTGCGGATTTTCCATGCCGGGAGTCCAGACCACCTCCTTGCCGTTGAGCGTGAATACGGCTTTCAGGTTTTTGTCGCTGAATTTGCCGTTCTTAAGATACGTAAGCGTCAGCGCCGGGGTCGTGATCGTGAGTTTCGATTTGCTTTCGCGGACCTTGAATTCGGGAACCGGAGTCTCGCGATTGACGAACGTCAGCGTCGCACGGTCTTCGAATTGTCCGTCGGCACTCCACTCCATGCGGATCAACTGCGGCGTGAGCACCGTAAACCGGGCGTTTCCCGAAGTTACGACGGCTTTGGCGTCGGCCTTCGGGTTGTCTGCAATTGCAGGCGACAGCGTGCAGGCGAGCGCTGTCAAGAGGGCAAGAAATCGTTTCATCTTTATTTGATTAGCTTGGTTACCGGGTAAAGATACGCAATTCGGAACGAATCCGCAAATATTTTTCTTTCGAAACGAAAATTATTGGTTTCGGAAAGCAAGTTTTGCCGGAGGGCTATTGCGCCGTCGTATCGGTCGCAGCGGCTTCCGCCGCGGATTTTGCAGCAGTTTCCGCCGCGGATTCCGTTGCGGAGAGGGCCGCCGGGTCTTCGTCGGCTCCGGCGATTTCGAGCGTGCGGGCCGAATGGCGTTTCTTGGTTTGCAGGCTCGCCGTTTTGCGCAGCCGCTCCCCGACGCGGACAATGTTGTCGTTGCCCGTGCAAAGCCGCTTGTGGGCGTCTTCGTATGCGTCGCGGGCCTTGTCGAGCGCGGTGCCGACCCCTTCGAGCGAAGAGGTGAAAGCTACCAGCTGTTCGTAGAGTTTCAGTCCGCAGGCGGCGATCTCCTTGGTGTTCTTGTCCTGATCGTTGTATTTCCAGAGGTCGGCCACCAGCTTGAGCAGGGCGAACAGGTTCGTCGGCGAGGAGACGATGACTTTCCGGTCGTAGGCGTCCGCCCAGATCGCCGGATCGTTCTGCAGGGCGGCGAGGAATGCCGGTTCGTTGGGTACGAACATGATGACGAAGTCGGGCGAGTTGAGCCGCCGCTGGTACTCCTTGCGGCCCAGCTCGGCGACGTGCTGGCGCACCGAGGCCACGTGCGCCGCGAGGTGACGGCGGCGCTCCTCCTCGCTTTCGGCCGAGGTGTAGCCGACGAACGCCGTGAGCGAAACCTTCGAGTCGATGACGATGTCCTTCTTTTCGGGCAGGTGCAGCACTACGTCGGGGCGCAGGTTGCGGCCTTCCTCGTCCTTGATGTTGTACTGGGTCTGGTAATGGATGCCTTTGATGAGGGCCGAGCTGTCGAGGATGGTTTCGAGCAGCATCTCGCCCCAGTCTCCCTGCACCTTCGAGTTGCCTTTCAGCGCGTTGGTGAGGTTGGTCGTCTCGGCCGTGATGCGGCGGTTCAGCTCCATGAGGTTTTTCAGCTCGGCTTTCAGCTCGCCCCGCTGCGAGGTCTGCGTGGTGTAGATCTCTTCGACCCGCTTGCGGAAGTCGGTGATGTTGTCGCGGAAGGGTTTCAGCAGACTGTCGATCTGCTCCTGACTGGTTTGGCGGAAGCGCACCGAGTGTTCGCCCAGAATTTCGGTCGCGAGGTTTTTGAACTGCGCCCGGAAGGTCTCCTCCAGCTTTTCGCGCTCGGCCTTCTCGGCCGCACGCTCCTCGGCGTTTTTCGCCCGCAGCGACGCGAGTTCAGTCTCGGACGAGGCCCGGAGCGCCGCCAGCTCCGCTTCGGTGCGGGTCCGCTGTTCGGTCAGCGCCTGTGCCTGCGCTTCGTACCGCTGGCGAAGCTCCCTTTCGGCCGACACGGCCTGCTCGGCCGCGGCCAGCCGGGCTTCGGCGGCCGAAAGACGGGCGGCGTCGTCGCGTTCGCGTGCTTCGGCGTCGGCGTTCGACGCGCCGAGACGGCGGGATTCCCGGTGCCAGAGCAGCAGGACGATGGCGAGGATGGCTGTCAGGCAGCAGGTTGTCAGTATGAAAAGCGAGGTCGGGGTCATGGCTTGTGCGGTAATCTATTCCATGCAAAAATAGCAATTTATTCCCGGAAAACGAGCCGTTCGGGGCGCGCGCGGAATATTTTGCTGCCGCGGGCGAATTTATTTGCCTGAAACAGCGTGTCGTTTGCCGATTTTTTATAGTTTTGTTCCTTAATCGGATTCATTTTAAATTTGAAGCATATGAAGAATTTCTTACGACCTTTGAAGCTGGCCTGCCTTGCGGCGGCGTCCATGCTGATTGTTTCCTGCGGCGGCAGCGCGGATTACCGCAGCATCCTGCCCGCAGACTCGTTTATGACCGTGTCGGTCAATCCCGCATCGCTGATGCGGAAGTGCGAAGCCGGCGATTTGGACCAGCATCCGCTTTATGTCCGGATCAAGGCCGAGCTGGACAAGGATCAGAACCTCTCCGCCGAGGAGAAGGAGTACCTGCTCGCCTTGCTGAAGAATCCGGGCGAGTCGGGTATCGACGTGAAAAAGGATTTCTTCTTCTTTGCGGCGATGGAAGGCACTGTCGATGCTCCCGTTCTGCGGGGCGGTTTGCTGCTGCCGATCGGCGACAAGGCCAAATTCGACGCTCTGCTTGCGCGGATCAACGAAAAGAGCGGTGTCGCGCCCGAAACTAAGGGCGGCGTTTCGGTCATCGATCTGGGTAAAGAGGGCGATGCCGGCGTTTTGTGCGCCTACAACGACATCGCGTTCATGGTCTATTTCGTGCAGAACGGCGCTGACGATCTGGCCGGCGGCGTGCGGAAGCTGTTCGCCCAGAAGAGCGGCGAGAGCCTGATGGGCGACAAGGCCGTTGCGGAGCAGCTCGCCCGGAAGAACGACATCAATATGGTGCTTTCGTACGGTGAGATACTTCCCATGATGAACAATCCGATGCTCAGCTCGATGCCGATGATGGATGCGCTGAAGGGGGCGACGATGGTCGGTTCGGTCAATTTCGAGAAGGGCCGGATCGTTACGGAGGCCGCCGTGTCGTACAAGGACAAGGAGAGCGAAGCCAAGATGATGGATTTCTACGCTTATGTCAAGCCCCAGACCGGAGCGCTGCTGCGCTATGTGCCGGCCGCTTCGATCGGCGCGATGTCGCTGGGACTCAACGGCGAAAAGCTCTATTCGATGCTCTCGGCGATGCCCGGTTACGGCATGCTGATGGCAAATCCGATGGTCAAGCAGGTGATGGAACCCTTCGACGGCGACTTCCTGCTTTCCTTCTCAGGAATGGGCATCGACGGCAAATATCCCGTGGCGTCGATGCTGGCGCAGGTGAAAGACCCGGCCGTGCTGCAGACGATCGTCACCAACATGGCCGGCATGCCGGTTCAGCAGACCGCCGAGGGTGAATACACGTTGAACATGGGCGGCGTGACGATCCTGTTCGGCGTGAAGGGCGACGTGCTCTACTGCACGACTGACGCGGTCGTGAAGATGGCGCTCGACGGCGGCGAAATCGCGTCGATGGAGTCGATGGATAAGATTTTCAAAGGTCAGTCCTCGACCTTCTACCTCGATTTCGAGGGACTGAACGCGATGATCGCCCAACTGCTCGGCGGCAATGTCACTCCGCAGGCGGAAGCGGCGCTCTCCGTGCTCGGCATGTTCGACGACATGGAAGCCTATGGTACGATGAAGGGCGGCACGATGATCGTAAACATGGTGGACAAGGAGCAGAACTCGTTCAAGACCATTTGCGGCAAGACCGGCGAGCTGATTCGTCAGTACGTGCCGGAAGCGAATTTGTAATATCCGTGGAAACAGAGAAAAGCGGCCGTCCTCGAAGAACGGCCGCTTTTCCTGAAATAGATGATGTATGGAGTCGATTACTTTGCAGCAGGTGCTGCCTGACGTCTTTGCGGGCAATCCGGAGCCGCCGAAATCGGACTTGTGGCTGCATGACGTGACATTCCGCAAGGGGGAGTATTATCTGGTCGAAGCCGCTTCGGGAACCGGAAAGTCTTCGTTGTGCAGTTTTTTGTACGGGGCCAGAACCGACTATGCGGGCCGCATCCTGTTCGACGCTGCGGACTGCCGGACGCTTTCCGTAGCGCAGTGGGGCGAACTGCGCCGCCGGTCGCTGAGCATGCTCTTTCAGGACCTGCGTCTGTTCGGGGAGCTGACCGTGGCGGAGAATCTCGCGCTGAAGAACGAACTTACCCACTTTTTGACACCGGACCGGATCGAGCGCCTGCTCGAAGCTGCGGGGATTGCCGACAAGCGGGATACTCCGGCCGGGAAGCTCTCGTTCGGGCAGCAGCAGCGCGTCGCATTCATCCGCTGTTTGTGCCAGCCCTTCGATTTCATCCTGCTCGACGAGCCGGTGAGCCATCTCGATGCCGCCAACGGGGAGGTGCTCTCGGCGTTGCTGCTGGAGGGCGCGCAGGCGCAGGGAGCGGGAGTGATCGTCACCTCGGTCGGCAGTCGGCTCCGGCTGCCGTACCATAAAATCTTTACGTTATGAGGTTGCTTTGGAAATTGCTGCGCTGTCATCTGAGCATGGCCCAGACCGTCGGATTCACTCTCGCCGGATTGGTCGGCATGGCGATCGTGCTGACGGCTTTGCAGGCATACCGCGACGTCCTGCCGGTTTTCGATCGGCCCGATTCGTTCATGCGGGGCGATTATCTGGTGCTGTCGAAGCAGGTCGGGGCGCTTCAGGCGATCGGACTGGGCAGCAGCGACTTTACGGCCGAAGAGCTGGCCGACCTGCGGGCGCAGCCCTTCGTGCGCGAAGCCGGGGCCTTCACGCCTGCCGATTACCGGATAAAGGGAACGGTCGGCATGGGCGGCGTGGAGCTTTCGACCTATCTGTTTTTCGAATCGGTGCCCGACCGCTTCCTCGACGTCGGGGCCGAAAATTGGGATTACAAGGCCGGGGACAGGGACATCCCCATCATCATTCCGCGCAACTACCTGAACCTCTATAATTACGGATTCGCCCGGTCGCAGGGACTGCCGCAGATATCGGAAGGCATCTTCCGCCGGGTCTCACTCGGCATCGAGATTGCGGGTAACGGACATCGGGAGCAGTTCCGGGGGCGGATCGTCGGGTTGTCCAACCGTTTGAATACGATTCTGGTGCCCGATGCGTTCATCCGCTGGTCGAACGGGCGCTTCGGGAGCGGAGCCGCGAAACAGCCGGCGCGGATTATCGTCGAGACCGACCGTCCGGTCGATGCGGCCGTGACAGATTACCTCGCCCGCAAGGGCTATGAAGCCGAGGGGGACCGCCGGGACGACGGCAGGGCGGCCCGCTTCCTGCGGATCGCCGCGGGCGGCGTGGCCGGCGTGGGACTGGTGTTCAGTGCGATGTCGTTCTATATCCTGATGCTGAGTATCTTCCTGCTGTTGCAGAAGAACAGCGGCAAAATGGAGAACCTGCTCCTGCTGGGATATGCCCCCTCCCGTGTGGCGCGCCCCTACCAGCTGCTGACGCTCGGACTGAATCTGGGCGTGCTGTGCGTGGCTCTGCTGGCGGTGTGGCTGGTGCGTCTCTGCTATTTGCCCTCGCTGGCCGCCCTGCAGGAGGGTTACCGGCCTGCGGGATTGGGGCTTACGGTTTTGTGCGGCGTTGCGCTTGCGCTTCTGCTTTCGTTGTTCAACGGGGCGGCGATCCGCCGGAAAATCAATAGCCTGAATCGGGTGAGGCGCTGAGGCGCGGCAGTCCGGGCGGTTTGTCCGGAAACGCATGGCCGCAGAGCCTGCCGAATTGTATATTCCGCGGCGCAATCCCGCTCCGGAGTGCGGGAATCTGCGAAAAATGACTATCTTTGTCTGTAGAACACGATATTAACCGAGCAATGAACAGAATAGTAGCACCTTCGATGCTGTCGGCCGATTTCGGCCACTTGGAGCGCGATACGCAGATGATCGACCGCAGTGCGGCCGAATGGGTCCATATAGACGTGATGGACGGCGTTTTCGTGCCGAATATCTCTTTCGGATTTCCCGTGCTGAAAGCCATTCGCAAGGCGACGGCGAAGTGTCTCGACGTGCATCTGATGATCGTCGAGCCGGAACGTTACGTGGCGCGCTTCGCCGAGGCGGGCGCCGACGTGGTGACGTTCCATTACGAAGCCACCTACAACCCCAAGGGATGTATCGAAATGATCCGCAACGCGGGTGCAAAGGTGGGGGTGTCGATCAAGCCGGCCACTTCGGTCGAGGTGTTGCGCGACATTCTGCCGCAGATCGATCTGGTGCTGATCATGAGCGTCGAACCCGGTTTCGGCGGGCAGGCGTTCATTCCCGCGTCGCTCGAAAAGATCGCGCAGCTGCGCGCATTGGCCGACGAGCTGGGGACGGAGACGATCATCGAGGTGGACGGCGGCATTTCGTCGCACAACGCGCACGAGGTTTTCGGAGCGGGCGCCGACGTGCTGGTGGCCGGAAACGCCGTGTTCGGGGCCGAGGACCCGCAGGCCGAAATCGTGAAGATGCTCAACGCCTGACGTGCCGTCCGGTCTCTTCGTCGAGTAGCAGCCGCAGATCGCTTAGCAGCGCTCCGTCGTCGAAGTATTCGCTTCCGTAGGTGAGGTTGAATGCGTAATCGAATCCGGCGGGATTGGCGCCCTGATTGTGCTGGATGATCGTTTCGGCCTTGTCGAGGGCCTTCACCCAGCGTGCCTCCGGCGTCTGGCAGGCTTCGTACTCTTCCCATATTTCCCGTATCGTGGCTCCCGCTTCCGGCGGGAGCAGTCGTGTCAGCCGCTCCATGGCCGCCAGTTCCGAGGCGGCTTTGACTCCGGGTGCGGTCTGCGCAATGGCCGGAACGTCGCCGTCGAAGGCTTCGCCCAGATCGTGAATCAGACACATCAGCACCACCCGTTGCATGTCCAGTTCGGGCCGCTCGCCGGTCAGCACGGCGGCCAGCAGCGCCAGCCGCCACGAGTGTTCGGCCGTGCTTTCGTGCCGTCCTTCCGAGGTGTAGGCGGTGCGCAGGACGTTTTTCAGCCGTTCGGCTTCGCGGATAAACTGCAGGTATCGGATCAATTTTTCCATGGCAGGACTTCGTTTCGGATTTCAAAGATAGCGAAAACCGGGAGACAGGGCCAATTCATTTTCGGGCTTCTCCGGGGAGTATCCTATCTTAGGACTTGCAAAGATAGCGATATGTCGGATTAAATCATTAACTTTGCGGTGATTTTACAGACACCATGATTTCGTTAGACAACCTTACTGTAAGCTACGGGGGCTGGACCCTCTTCGACAATATCTCATTTCTGATCAACCCGAAGGACCGCATCGGTCTGGTGGGCCGCAACGGTGCGGGAAAAACCACGCTGCTGCGCATCATCACGGGCGAACAGCAGCCCACGTCGGGTCATGTGACCCTGAACGGCGAATGTACGATCGGCTATCTGCCGCAGACGATGCGCGTGGCCGACACCACGACGCTGGCCGAAGAGACGGCCAAAGCCTTCGATGAGGTGCTGCGGCTGGAGGCGGAAATCGCCTCCCTGACGCGCGAGATCGCCGAACGCACCGATTACGAAAGCGCCGGATACGAACAGCTTCTGCATCGTCTGAACGACGCGCAGGACCACTACCATATCCTCGGAGGCGACACCCGCGAAGCCGACATCGAAAAGACGCTGCTGGGCCTCGGATTCAAGCGCACGGATTTCGGCCGCGCCACGAGCGAGTTTTCGGGCGGCTGGCGCATGCGTATCGAGCTGGCGAAACTGCTGCTGCGCCGTCCTTCGATCTTTCTGCTGGACGAGCCGACCAACCACCTCGACATCGAGTCGATCCAATGGCTGGAGGAGTACCTGAAAAACTACAACGGGGCGGTGCTGCTCATCTCGCACGACCGCGCTTTTCTGGATAACGTGACCAACCGCACGGTCGAGCTGTCGCTGGGCAAGGTTACCGACTACAAGGTCTCCTATTCGAAATACGTCGTGCTGCGCGCCGAGCGCCGGGCGCAGCAGATGGCCGCTTACGAGAATCAGCAGCGGATGATCGAAAAGACCGAAGAGTTCATCGAGAAGTTCCGCTATAAACCCACCAAGTCGAATCAGGTGCAGTCGCGCATCAAGCAGCTGGAGCGGCTGGAGCGGCTCGAAATCGAGGAGGAGGATCTTTCGACGCTCAACATCAAATTCCCGCCTGCGCCCCGTTCGGGACAGATCGTGGCCGAGATCAACGAGGCCGGCATGTCGTTCGGGACGAAGCATGTCTTCAGCGGTGCGAATTTCATCATCGAAAAGGGCGACAAGATCGCGCTGGTAGGGCGCAACGGCGAGGGCAAGACCACGCTGGCGCGCATGCTGATCGGCCAGCTGACGCCGACCGAGGGTTCGGTGCGGCTCGGCGCCAACGTCAATATCGGTTACTATGCGCAGAATCAGGACGACCTGATGGACGGCGAATTCACGGTGTACGATACGCTCGACCGGGTGGCGGTGGGGGATATCCGCACCCGCCTGCGCGATATTCTGGGAGCGTTCCTGTTCCGCGGCGAAGACATCGACAAGAAGGTCAAGGTCCTGTCGGGCGGCGAGCGGGCGCGTCTGGCGATGGCCCGCATGATGCTCGAACCGCGCAACTTGCTGATTCTCGACGAGCCGACGAACCATATGGACATGCGTTCGAAGGACATCCTGAAGAACGCCATCATGAAGTACGACGGCACGGTCGTGGTCGTTTCGCACGACCGTGAATTTCTGGACGGCATGGTGCAGAAGGTCTACGAGTTCCGCGACGGCGGGGTGAAGGAGTATCTCGGCGGCATCTATTACTTCCTTGAAAAGCGCAAGCTGGAATCCCTGCAGGAGATCGAACGCCGCGACGCTCCGGCAAAACCGGCGGCGAATCTCACGGCGAAATCCGCCGCGCAGCCCGCTGCGAACAGGGACGCCGCGGCGTCGGGGAAACTGACTTACGAGCAGCGCAAGGAGCAGGAGAAGCAGCTCCGCAAACTGCGCCGGGCGGTCGAGACGGTCGAAGCGGAGCTGGCCGAAATCGAGAAGCAGATCGCGGCGTACGATGCGAAATTCGCCGCCGCGACCGAATACAACGAAGCCGATTACAAGGCTTACAACGACCTGAAAGCCCGCTACGACCACCAGATGCACGAGTGGGAGAAGGCGTCGTACGAACTTGAAATAGTCGAAGAGCAGGGATAGCCTGCTCGGCCGCGTTTCCGGTATTCGGGATAAGCGATTGAAAAACAGTAAATCATACGGATATGGACAATATCATTTTCGGGATACGTCCCGTGGCCGAAGCGATCGAGGCCGGAAAACAGATCGAAAAGCTCTACATCCGCAAGGGCGCCGAGGGGCAGTTGATGTCGGAGCTGAGAGACCTCTGCTTCCGGCATAAGGTGCGTGTGCAGGAGGTGCCGGTCGAGAAACTCAACCGCCTGACGCGCGGCAACCATCAGGGTGTCGTGGCGCAGATCTCGGCCATCGAATATGTTGGGCTGGCCGATATTCTGGAGCGCGTGCCCGAAGACGAAACGCCGCTGGTGGTGATTTTCGACGGGGTGACCGACGTCCGCAACTTCGGAGCCATCGCCCGCTCGGCCGAGTGCGCCGGGGCGCACGGGCTGATTACGCCGCTGAAGAATTCGGCGCCGGTGAACGCCGAGGCGATCCGCTCGTCGGCGGGGGCGCTGACGGCGATTCCGGTTTGCCGCGTGGGTTCGATCCGCAATACGGTCAAACTGCTGCAGACCGAGGGATTCCAGATCGTCGCTGCGACCGAGAAGAGCCGCAAACTGCTTTACGACGCCGATTTCCGCAAGCCGACGGCTTTGGTGATGGGCGCCGAGGATACGGGCATCTCGAAAGAGGTGCTGAAACTCTGCGACGAGCAGCTGGCGATTCCGCTGATCGGACATATCGAGTCGCTGAACGTCTCGGCGGCGGCCGCCGTGATGCTGTTCGAAGCGGTGCGCCAGCGAATCGCCGAATAATTCATCGAACCGTATAATTGACCGAAGACCATGAAAGCGAAACTGGAACGTTACCTGCGCTGGCTCCGCGAGGGGTTTCTGCAGATGCTGCGCCTGCATCCCGTCGAGAGTGCGCTTACTGTATACGCCTGCGCCGGATGCCTGCTCACCTATGAGTTGGATTGGGACCACTCCCTTCCGAAACTGGCCCTCGCGGCGTTGTTTTTCGCCGTCGCGCTGGTCGTCAATAACCTTGCGGGCCGCGGCCCGTGGCGGCGCGTCTACTGGGTAAGCTGGACGCCGATCGTCCCGCTGTCGCTCTGGGGAGGACTCGAAGCGTGGATAGTCTCGGAGCCGGCTTTCCTGACCTTCGGCATACTGGTCCCGCTGGCGCTGCTGATGTGCCGCCGCGCCGTGCACAACGAACGTTTCGTCTGCGACGCGCTTTTGTGGCTGCGGTCGGGCGTGCTGGCGGTGTTTTTCGCCAATGTCGCCCTCGGACTGTTCGGGGCGATTCTCTTCTCCACGACCTATATCTTCGGGCTGGAGGGGGCGTGGATCGACCATGTGTGGACCTATGCGCTGATCGTTTTCGAGACCTTCGCCGTGCCGGTACTCTTCCTGATGATGGCGGACCGCTGGCGGGAAGCCGGGTACGAGAGCAACCGCATTCTCGAAATCCTACTCAACTACATCGTCGCTCCGGCGCTGCTGATCTATACGGCCATTCTCTACCTCTATATGGCCAAAATCCTCGTTACGTGGTCGCTGCCCGAAGGCGGCGTCGCCTATCTCGTGTTCGGATTCACGCTTTTCGCGCTGGCCGTGAAGGCGCTGCAGTTCCTGATGCGGAAGCGGCTTTACGACTGGTTTTTCGACCGGTTCAGCCTGATCTCGCTGCCGACGCAGCTCCTGTTCTGGGTCGGTGCGATTCGCCGTACGAGCGAATACGGGCTTACCTCGCCGCGTATCTACCTGCTTGTCTGCGGCGGTCTGATGACCCTTTGCGTGGTGCTGTTCCTCTTCCGGCGCGCGGGACGCTATATGTATGTCTGCCTGACGGCTTTCGCGGTCTTCGCGGTGTTCGCCTACGTGCCGTCGCTCGAACCCGAACGGCTGGCCGTGCGCTCGCAGGTCGGCCGCGCCGTCCGCATCGCCGAATCCCTCGGACGGCTCGGCGACGACGGGCGTTTGATCCTGACCCCCGTGCCGCCGGCTGACAGCGTATATCGGGAGGCGTATCACGGACTTTATGAATCGCTGAAGTTCGTCGAGAGGCGCGATACCGCGGCCTTTGCCCGGTTCGGGACTGACCTTGACGGGTTTGCCGCGATTTTCCCGGAACGGATGCGCAGCTACGTGAGGTGGGGTTACGATTACTGCAATTCATATTGCGTCAATAATATCGTCGAGCTGGAAGCGCCCGTCAATGCCCGGTTCGAGGTAAATGCCGAATATCCGCATTATTATACGAATCTCCGGGGCTGGAGCGACTGCAGCTATCATTTCGGTGGCGATACGCTCCGGCTGTTTCTGGGCGAGGAGCGTGCCGTGCACCGGATTCCCTGCCGGGAACTGCTCGAACGCCAGCTGAAAGAGAGCGGATTCGAACCCTCCGAAGGGTGCGAGCCGACGCCCGATCAGCTATTGCGGCTGCTGGACTACCGCGACGACCGTTGCCGGATTCTGTTCGAGAATATCAAGTTGGAACGTACGGATTCGGCCGTTGTAATACAGGGACTGTCGATCAATGCCGTGCTGATGCGATGATTTCGACCGTGACGCATCCCCGGCTGGGCGAGGTGACTCTTTCCCGGACGCGGCGCGCACGCCGCATCTCGATCAGCGTGCGCGGTACGGGGGCCGTGCGGGTCTCTTTTCCGTACGGCGTTTCGGTCCGCAGGGCCATGGAGTTCCTCGACCTGAAGGCCGACTGGGTCGAGCAGGCCCGCGTACGTATGGCGGCACGGATGCCTGCGGAACCCCCGCTTCCGCCCGCCGAGGCCAAAGCCCGCATCGAAGAGCTGCGCCGCGCCGCCAAAGCCGATCTCCCGGCGCGTATCGAGCGGCTGTCGCAGCTGACGGGGCTGAAATACGCCAAACTCACGATTCGGGCTTCGCGTACCAAGTGGGGGAGTTGTTCGGGGCGTAATACCATTTCGCTGAGCCTTTTTCTGATGACCCTGCCCGAACACCTGCGCGATTACGTGATCGTTCACGAACTCTGCCATACCGTCCACCACAACCATTCGCCGCGTTTCCATGCGCTTGTGGACCGCATGGTCGGGGGCAATGAAAAAGCCCTTAACCGTGAGTTAAGGGCTTTCGCAATCCGTTGAGTCTCGGCAGTCCTATTTCTGTCCGAGTATCTCCTTTTCACCCTTGTAGGTGAACGCCATGAATACGATCGAGAGGAAGCAGGCCGCGATGAGCAGGATAAACGTCCAGTCCCAGCCTGCGGCTTCGGCCACGGAGCCGATCACGATATTGGCCAGAATGGCCGTGCCGAGGAAGTAACCGAAGAATCCGGTCAGTCCGGCGGCCGTTCCCGCCGCGTTTTTCGGAGCGAGGTCGAGCGCCTGCACGCCGATGAGCATTACCGGACCGTAGATGAAGAATCCGATGGCGATCAGCGACATGGTGACGATGAAATAGTTCGACGAGAACTGCCAGTAGAGGAAGATGAATACCGCGACGATCGCCATGAAGAGGATCGTGGGAACGGCACGCCGTCCGTGGAATACCTTGTCACTCAGCCAACCGCAGATCAGCGTGCCGGGAATGGCGGCGAACTCGTAGGCGAAGTAGGCCCAGCCGGCCTGCTTGATGTCGTAACCCTGCGCGTCGCGGAGGTAGGTCGGGGCCCAGTCGAGACATCCGTAGCGTACCATGTAGACGAAAGCGTTGGCGATGGCGATGAACCACAGCAGTTTGTTGTTCAGGACGTATTTGAAGAAGATTTCGCGTGTCGTGAGCACTTCCTCCTGCTTGGCGCTGTAATTTTTCGGGTAGTCGTTGCGCCATTTCTCCACCGAGGGAAGGCTGCACGACTGCGGCGTGTCGCGGATGAGCACGTAGGCGAGGATGGCGATGAAGATCGCGACGACCGCCGGGAAAAGATAGGTTCCTATCAGGAAATAGAGTTCCGTGTGGCTGCCGCAGAACCATGAGCCGAACCAGATGGCGCCGTAGACGGCCATCGGGCCAACCAAAGCCCCGCCCACGTTGTGGGCGCAGTTCCAGATCGACATCTTCGTGCCGCGCTCCTTGATCGAGAACCAGTGGGTCATGACGCGGCCGCACGGAGGCCAGCCCATTCCGTTGAACCAGCCCACAAGGAAGTTCAGGACCGCCATGATGAAAATGGCCAGCCGCTTGTGTTCCGGGCCGAGCAGCGTAACCGGAACGATCATGAACATCATCGACAGGGCGGCCAGCACCAGTCCCAGCGGCAGGAATACGCGCGCGTTGCTGCGGTCGGAGACACTTCCCATCAGGAATTTGGACAGGGCGTAGGCCACGGCGTTCATCGCCAGCACGATGCTCAGTTCGCTCTGGTCGAAGCCGAGCAGGGCGAGCTCCGGGATCGCCATCGAGAAATTTTTCCGGACGATGTAGAATCCGGCGTACCCGATGAAGATGCCGAGAAACACCTGCAGACGCATGCGTTTGTATTTCGCATCGACCTTGTCGGCCTCCATTTCCGGTTTATAGGCAGGGGGTTGAAGAATTTTCCACATAATTGACGTGGGGCTCGACGCAGGAACCCGATTGAGTTGAAGTTGGTATTGGTTCATTCATGGCGACGTGCGTCCCTGCGTCGGACCCGCGTCGGGGCGTTCGGCTACGCCCGGTCATTTTCCAAATCCTCCCGAATCCCTCCTCGCGGAGAGGAGAAATTCGGGATTCTTCGGATTTGTTCCCTATAAAAGTTGTTTCGTTCGTTCGGTCTAAGCCTCGGCTTCTCCTGCAAAGATATAAGTTTTCGCCAATTCCGTGAAATCTTTTACCTGCCCGTCGATCCATGCCTGATCGCGTCCGAGTTCCTTGGCCATGAGTTGCGCCACCTTCGGGGCCGCGGCCATCGCTTCGCGGGCGTCGACGAAGAGCAGGCGTACGCGGCGCGAAAGCACGTCTTCGACCGTCATGGCCATCTCTTTGCGCACGGCCCAGAGTACTTCGGCATAGGTGTAGCCGTACTTTGGCGAGAGTTTTTCGCCCAATTCGGGCTGCTGCTTGATAAGCTCCAGAATCTTCGGCTCGTCGCTGCCGTATACGTACATGTGATCCGTCAGATCGGGATTCTTGCGGTAACCGTGGATGTGCAGTTTCTTGGTGACGCACTTGCGGGCCGGAAGTTTCGCGACTTCGATCGCCTTGTCCACCGTGTCCTCGGCCATCAGACGGTACGAGGTCCATTTGCCGCCCGTGATCGTAACCAGACCGTTGTCCGATACGATGATCTTGTGGCTGCGCGAAATCTCCTTCGTGTTCTTGCCCTCCTTCTTGGGCGCCGCCAGCGGACGCTGGCCCGCGAAGACCGAAAGAATATCCTTGTAGGTCGGAGCCGGGTTCATGTAGAGTCCCGCCGTGCCGAGGATGAAGTCGATCTCCTCCTTGAGCGGGCGCGGGTCTTCCTCTGCCTTGGGACGCACGATGTCCGTGGTGCCGACGACGACTTTGTCGTGCCAAGGCACGGCGAACAGCACGCGGCCGTCCGAGGTCTTGGGAACCATGATTGCGTAGTCGCTCTGCAGGAACTTCATGTCGAGTACGATATGCACGCCCTGACTCGGCGTCACCATTCTGCGGTGTGTCGGGCTGTCCATGTGCATGATGTCGTCCACGAAGCAGCCGGCGGCGTTTACGACGCTGCGCGCTTTGAGCGTGTGCTCCTCGCCGGTGAGGTTGTCCACGAACTTCACGCCTGCGGCGCGGCCCGCCGCGTCATGCACGATGCCCGTGACGGTAGCCTGATTGACGACCGTGCCGCCGTTTTCGACGCAGGTCTGCGCGAGGTTCACGGCCATACGCGAGTCGTCGAACTGTCCGTCGTGGTACACCACGCCGCCTTTCAGTCCCTTCTCGACCGAAGTCGGGATGTATTTCATTACCTTTTTCGCCGAAATGTATTTCGAACGTCCGTAGCCGAAACCGAACGAAAGCATATCGTAGAAGGTCAGACCGCAGAAATAAAGAAAATTATCCCAATACCTGTAGTTCGAGATCACGAAGGCTTGGTCTTTCACCAGATGGGGGGCGTTCGCCTTCATGCGGCCGCGTTCGCGCAGCGCTTCGAGCACCAGCATGACGTCGCCCTTCTGCAGGTAGCGGACGCCGCCGTGTACGAGCTTGGTACTGCGGCTCGAAGTGCATTTCGCAAAGTCGGTTTTTTCGAGCAGCGCCACGCTCATGCCGCGCGTCGCGGCATCGACGGCGACGCCGAGACCCGTTGCGCCTCCGCCGACCACGACGATATCCCAAACTTTGTCTTTTTCGGATAGTTTTTTGATTTGTGCAAGTCTTTCCATAGTTAGTGAATTTCGTTTCGCAACAAAATTACATATGATTTTTTGTATTTCAAAATAAAATATGTTTTATTTCATAATATTCCGTTTCGATATGCTTCCTTTGCGCAAGAATGGTTATTTCTTCTGCCCGCTTCGGCGGATTTCGAATTATTTTTCTTATCTTGCATTACGAAACGATTAAACTTTACTCACATGAACAAATCCGGCGAAGAGACTATTTTGAGCCTTCCGGAACGTCATAACCGGATTCTTGCGCTGCTTCAGCAGAACGGCTCCATCTCCGTGGCCCAGCTGGCCGAACTGTTCAAGGTCTCGGAGGTCACCATCCGCAAAGACCTCTCCTATCTCGAACAACAGAAAAAATTGTACCGAACTCACGGCAGTGCGATTCTGATCAGTCCCTATATCAGCGACCGCCATGTCAATGAGAAGGAAAAAAAGAACGTCGCGGAGAAACGGGCCATCGGCGCCAAGGCCGCCAGCCTGATCGCGCAGGACGATTCGATCATCATCGCGTCGGGAACCACCATGGCGTTTCTGGCGCGCGAAATAAAGCCCGTAGGCCATCTGACCGTCATTACGGCGGCGGTGCCCGTCACTTCGATCCTTTCGCAGGACGCCAACATCGACGTGATTCAGCTCGGCGGCATCACCCGCAGCAGTTCGGTGTCGGTCGTAGGGCCTTTCGCCGAGCAGATGCTCCGCCACTTCAATTGCAGCAAGCTGTTCGTGGGCGTGGACGGCATCGATCTGGAATTCGGCCTTACGACGACCAACATGCTCGAAGCGACGCTCAACGGGGCGATGATGAACGCCGCCCAGAAAGTGATCGTGCTGGCCGACAGTTCGAAGTTCGGCCGTCGCGGCTTCAGCAAGATCTGCGATCTGGAGGCCGTAGATCGCATCATCACCGACAGCGGTATTCAGCCCCTTTACCTCGAACGGCTCCGCGAGCGCGGAATCGAGGTGATCGTGGTCGATGCATGAGGCGGTTTTGGCGGGTGCGCTTCCGTCCGACCGGAGAGCTGTATAATAAAAGCGGCCGTGATTTCACGGCCGCTTTTATTATATATTGTAATTGTTATTTCAGCAGCGCCTGCAGGCGTTCGGGATAGTCGGTGGTGATGTAGTCCACGCCGAGGTCGATGAAGTAGCGCATGTCCTCCTCCGTGTCCACGGTCCAGACATTGACTTCGAGGCCCTCTTTGTGGGCCTGCTCCACCCACTTGGGATTTTTGCGGAGCACGCTCATCGAGTAGTCGATACCGGTCAGGCCGAGTTTTTTGATGCTGCGGGGAGCCAGATCGCCGTTGAGGTAGAAGATGCGGCCGTCGGGCATCAGTTTCTTGAACGCAAGGCAGGCGTTGATCGAGAAGGCGATGATGTCCGTGCGGTCGAGCAGGTTGTATTTGCGCAGGGCCTTGACGATCTTTTCGGCTGCGAGATCCTCGCGCTTGAGGTCCGAAAGCGACTTCATTTCGAGGATCAGGCGCGTATTGGGCTTGGCGGCTACCAAACGCAGGTAGGCGTCGAGCGTCGGAATGTTTTCGCCGTTGGGGAGCACGATCGAGGTGATCTCCTTGAGCGTCGATTTCTCCATGTTGATGTCGGTGCCCTTGTAGACGCGGTCGTGGTTGACGATCAGCTTGTCGTCGGCCGTGAGCCATACGTCGATTTCCGAGCCGAAAACGCCGACCGAATCGGCCTTCGTGAACGAAGCCAGTGAGTTCTGGGCCGAATTGGGAGCGGTCCAGTAGCCGCGGTGCGAAATTACTTTGGGTTGTGCGGCGACCGCGGCGCTTCCGGTGAGGAGCATGGCGGCTGCAAGGATGAGTTTTTTCGTCATATCGTTTGAAATGTTGGTTGAGTGCTTATAAAACGAAACTTTCACAAAGTTAGAAAACATTTCCGGAATAACAAGCTGAAAGCCCTGCAAAGCGTAATTTTTCGCAATGATCGGCCGCTTTGGTCTCTTTCGGGGCATTTTGAAACGAAACTGAAAATGACGAATAGATGGATTTTTCGGCCGGAAAATGCTGGAAATTCAGGATTTTTTTCTATCTTCGTATGATGCAGAGACGATTTATTAACTTAAAAAACTTCAATAACCAATGAAAGAAAAAGTCAGTAAGAAGTTCGGAGAGCTTTACGGCTCCGGAGCTATTCTCTTCGCTTCGCCGGGTCGTATCAACCTGATCGGCGAGCACACGGATTACAATGGGGGCTTCGTTTTCCCCGGCGCCGTCGATAAGGGTATCGTCGCGGCCATCAAGCTCAACGGCACGGACAAGGTGCGCGCCTATGCGCTGGACCTCGGCGAAAGTGCGGAGTTCGGACTGAACGAGGCGGACAAACCCGCCCAGAGCTGGGCCTGCTATATCTTCGGCGTCTGCCGCGAGATTCAGAAGCGCGGCGGCAAGATCGGCGGCTTCGACACGGTATTCGCGGGCGACGTTCCGCTGGGCGCCGGCATGTCTTCGTCGGCGGCGCTCGAATCGACTTACGCTTTTGCGCTGAACGATCTCTACAGTTGCGGGATCGACAAATTCGAGCTGGCGAAGATCGGCCAGTCCACCGAACACAATTACTGCGGCGTGAACTGCGGCATCATGGACCAGTTCGCTTCGGTGTTCGGCAAGAAGGGCAACCTGATCCGTCTGGACTGCCGCTCGCTGGAATATGCCTATTTCCCGTTCGATCCGAAAGGCTACAAACTCGTCCTGCTCGATTCGCGCGTGAAGCACGAGCTGGTGGGGTCGCCCTACAACGACCGCCGCGCGTCGTGCGAGCGCGTCGCCAAGATGCTCGGACAGGAGTTCCTGCGCGGAGCTACGATGGAGCAGCTCGACGCCATTAAGGATAAGATTTCCGAGGAGGATTACAAGCGCGCCCGCTATGTGATCGGCGAGGAGAAGCGCGTGCTCGACGTTTGCGAAGCGCTCGAAAAGGGCGATTACGAAACCGTCGGCAAACGCATGTACGAAACCCACTGGGGCATGTCGAAGGACTACGAGGTATCGTGCGAGGAGCTGGACTTCTTGGCGGAGGTCGCCGAGGCGTGCGGCGTCACGGGTTCGCGTATCATGGGCGGCGGCTTCGGCGGCTGCACGATCAATCTCGTGAAAGACGAGCTTTACGACAACTTCATCGCTACGGCCAAAGAGAAGTTCAACGCCAAGTACGGCCATGAACCCAAAGTCTATGAGGTAGTGATCTCCGACGGCTCGCGTCGGTTGGAGTAACTCCCCGAAACCTATCAAGCAAAGGCCCCATCCGAAGATGGGGCCTTTTTATGTCGTTACGATCGTTTTATTCGGGCAGCAGGGACTGCGTGGTCAGCGGATGCTGGATATAAATGGGGTTGGTCAGGGCGATCATGCTGCCGTCCTCGGCGCGGAGTTCGGCCCGGACCCAGAGCGAACGCTCTGGAATGGAGACGACGACGGTGCCCGGCGCGATCGAAGTGTCGGAGAACCATCCCTGCTGGTCCGTCAGCCGCAGCCGGCCGGCGGTGTTGCTCCGGAACTCGGCCTGCATCTTGCCGCTGCGGAGCAGGGTGTCGCCGATGTCGGCATGCTGTACGGGCGTCGCCGAATTGCGGACCTGCATGCCGATCTCGACCGAGACGTCCCGCGCCATGTAGCTGCGGCCTGCGGCGATCGCATCGATGACCGCCTCGGCGGAAAGCGCTTCGGCGCGGACGACCGTGTGGGGCGAGGCGATGTTGCCGCCGCGGTGGAAGTCGGTCGAAGCGACGGCGAATTTGCGGTTGCCGCCCACGAGCAGGGTATGCCATAATTCTACGGCCCGTTCGTTGGCGGGACTCCATGCGCTGTTCCAGACCTCGATGCCGTCCATCGGGGTTACGTCGTACAGGAAGTCGAGGTTGTAGGGGTGGTTGGCGACCAGCAGCCGTCCGGCCTTTCGGGCTTTGGCCACGGCCTTGCGGTAGCGGAGCGTGTCGTTGTGGTGAATCCGGAAGTCGATCCATGCGTGCGGGTCGAGACCGAAGATGTTCCAGTGTCCCTGCCCGTAGGTGACTTCCACGCCGTTGATCACGAGGAATTCCGGGTCCTGAACTTCGCCCCAGTGCAGGAGGGCCGAGGTGGTGTTGTGGTCGGTCGAAACGATGCCGTCGAGTCCCGAAGCCTTGCCGAGCGCGATGACTTCGGCCGGCGTCAGCCGTCCGTCCGAGTGGACCGTATGTACATGGGGTGCGATGCGGTACCAGCCGGGTTTGTCGTTCAATTGCGGAGCCGCGTACGACGGCGCGGGGAGTTTTTTTGCCCGCGGACCTTCCGTAAGAGTGATTTTCAGCGTCCAGTCGGTGGTGCGTCCTGCCGTCGTGGGCATCTGGATGACGGTCCACCGGCCCGGATTGATCCGCCCGGCGAGATAGCCGGGCGTGGCTTCCGTTTCGCCGATTTCGAAACTGCGGCGTGCGCCGCCCGACCAGCCGCGGAATCCCGGACCTTCGAATCCCGCTCCCCGCTCGTCGAAGATGCCGAGGTCCAGATTGCCCGGACGCGCTTCGCCCGAACCGAGATGCTGGGTTATGCTGATCTTTACGATGCCTTCGGGTACGGTGAACGAGGTGTAGACCGGAACATAGTATTGTCCGGGAGTAGCCTTGCCTGAGAAGGTGAGTTCATGGGTTTTGGGTGCTTTGCCTGCGCCGAATGCGGCCGCGTGCGGCGTCAGCAGGCCCGATATTGCCAGCAGGAGCGCTGAAATCCGGATACGGGTGTTTGTCATGGGTGGAGCGTTTATGGGGCGGATTGTATTGCGATCGTTTATTCGAGGATTTTTTGCAGCAGAATTTCATCGCCGTAGCCGTCCGGCCGCCATAGCCAGTCGCGTTTGACGCCGATTTCTGCGAATCCCGCTTTGGCGAAGAGTCTCCGGCTGGGGGCGTTGTCGGAACCGACGTTGCACCAGAGCTGGTGCAGGTTCAGCACTTCGCGGGCGTAACGGCATGCCGTCTCCACGGCGTCCGACGCATAGCCTTTGCCGCGCAGCGCGTCGTCGTGGATCAGGATTCCGATGCCTGCCCGGCGGTTGATCGGGTCCAGCTCGAAAAAGTCGAGCGCCCCGACGGGTATGCCGCCGAGGGTTTCGATGACGAGCCGCTGCTGGCGGGTCTGAAAGATGTCGAACTGCTGTTCCTGAATGAACCGTTCGAGCGTGTGGCGCGAAAAGGGGGCCAGCGTGCCGCTGACGCTCCATACCGCCGTGTCGTTCTCCCAAGCGTACATCAGGTCGATGTCGCCCGGTTCCAAGGCTCTCAGCCGCGTTGTCCGGCCTTCGAGGTTCATCAGATGCCGATGATCTTGTTGCGGATAAGCATCGCCACGCCCCAAGCGTTGGCATTCTCGGTCATCTTCGATACGCGGAATTTGGTATCCTTGTAGACGAGGTTGAGCGAGTATTTGTTGGTCGCCGATTTGAGGGGCAGCATGATATAGTCGCCGGCCGCGGCCATGTTGCCGCCGACGATGACCGTTTCGGGATTGAACGTGTTGATGAGGAAGGCGACGGCCTTGCCGACCTTTTCGCCCGCCTCCTCGATCAGTTCGATCGAAAGGTTGTCGTCGTTCTTCGCCGCGGCGATGATGTCGTCGATATGGATGCTCTTCTGCTTGTCGTACTTCTCCTTGAGGATCGTGTTCACGCCCCTTTCGATCAGGTGGCTCATCTTGTCCTCGATGGCGATGCCCGAAACCTCGGTTTCGAGACAGCCTTTTTTGCCGCACGAGCAGATGATTTCGTTGTCGAAGAACGGGATATGGCCGAACTCGCCTGCGAAGCCGCTTTTGCCGTAGTACAACTGTCCGTCCACGACGATGCCGATGGCCACGCCGCGGCCCATGTGGAGGTAGAGCACATTGCTCTCGTCCTTCGACTTGCCGCAGGTATACTCCGCGTAGCAGCGGGCGCGGGTGTCGTTTTCGAGCAGGACGCGGATGCCCACGCGCTCTTCGAGCAGGTCGCGCAGCGACTGTTCGCTGGTGGTGAAGTATTTGTAGCTGCGGCCCGTGTCGGGATTCACGCGGCCCGTCATGCAGACGCCGAGTCCCAGAATCTTGCCGCGGTCGATGCCGCAGGTGGCGATGAAGTTTTCGATGTTGGTGCAGATGCGTTCGATGCACTGCGGCCGGTCGAGCAGTTCGAACGTGTAGTCGTACTCCTCCTTGATGATGTTGTTCTGCAGGTCGGTGATCAGGAACGTCATGTTGTCGCGTCCGACGTTCACGCCCGCGAAATAGATAGCCGAGTTGGCGAGACCGAAGATGTTGGGACGGCGTCCGCCGGGGGTCTCTACCTTGCCCAGATCCGTGACGATGTTCTCATCGACCAGCTCCTGCACGAGTTTGGTGATTGTCGGCACGCTGATGTGCAGCTCTTTGGTCAGCTCCGAAAGCGTGCATTCGCCGTTCACCGCCATGTGGGCGATGATGTTGCGCTTGATGATACTGTTCTTGTGTGAAATACCCTTCAGGGTATCGTCTTCGTGTTTGTTGAAAAATTCGGTGAGTGATGTCATCCGTGCTATCCCATTTTTAACTAAACCTTTGCAAATATAATAAGTATATTTAAAAAACGCAACATGTTTTTAATAAAATTTAATAAATTTTGTTTCAAAAGTTTTTAAATGAAAAGGAACGGTCTGATTGTCAGACCGTTCCTTTTACCGCTGCGCCTTTTTATTTTATAGCGTCGATTTCGATTCGACCGTTGCTTCGGGGTTTACTTTCTTGATAAGCCCCTGAAGTACAGTGCCGGGGCCGAGCTCGGTGAACTCCGTCACGCCGTCGGCGAGCATGTTCTTCACGATGTAGGTCCAGCGTACCGGAGCCGTCAGCTGCGCGATCAGGTTCGCCTTGATCTGAGCGGGATCGGTATAGGGTTTTGCGTCCACGTTCTGGTAGACGGGGCAGACGGGTGCTTGGAACGGCGCTTCGTTGATCGCCTTCTCCAGCTCCTGCTTGGCGGGCTCCATCAGCGGCGAGTGGAACGCTCCGCCCACGGGCAGACGCAGTGCGCGGCGGGCGCCTGCGGCTTTGGCTTTCTCGCAGGCGGCTTCAACAGCCTCTACGGCGCCTGAGATGACGAGCTGTCCGGGGCAGTTGTAGTTGGCGGCTACGACCACGCCGTCGATCGACGCGCAGATATCCTCGACGGTCTTGTCGTCCAGACCGAGGATGGCGGCCATCGTGCCGGGCTGTGCCTCGCAGGCGGCCTGCATGGCCAGAGCACGTTTCGATACGAGTTTCAGGCCGTCTTCGAACGAGAGCGCTCCTGCGACGACCAGCGCCGAGAATTCGCCCAGCGAGTGTCCTGCGGCCGCATCGGGTTTTACGCCGAGCGCCTTGGCCATGATCACCGAGTGGAGGAATACGGCAGGCTGCGTTACCTTCGTCTGCTTCAGCTCCTCGTCCGTACCTGCGAACATGATGTCCGTGATGCGGAAACCGAGAATCTCGTTGGCTTTCTCGAACAGCTCCTTCGCTTCGGGTACGTTGTCGTAAAGGTCTTTGCCCATACCGACTGCTTGGGCACCCTGACCCGGAAATACGTATGCGTGTTTCATAATCTTTGCTTAATTTTTTTGTTAGCGACGGCAAAGATACGAATTTATTTCCTAACTTTGCACCGCAATGGTTCACAAAGGGCCGGGCAAGGCCCCGTGTGATTAAATGGGAATGCCGTGTAAATCGGCAGCAGTTCCCGCTGCTGTAAGTTCCGTCAATTGCCGCACACTCTTTAGCCACTGGCTCCGGCCGGGAAGGCGTTGCGGCAGGAACGAGCCAGAAGACCTGCCTTGCGTCTCCCGGTGGGAGAATTCTCGATTTTCGGACAGGCTCTGCGGAGAACGGAGCGCTTCGGACGGTGGCACTGGGTGCCGGACGTTTGTTGTGAAGGCGGCATATATATTAGGTATGCGCCGGGCTGTGTAAAACGGGGATTCGATTCCGGGAGTTCGGGACCGGATTTTTTATTTTATACAGATAACTTAAACAAACGAAAGATGAAAAAACTTTTACTGATCGCTTTTGCGGCGCTTGCGTTCGCGGCCTGTTCGGACGATAAACCCGAAGCGCCCGTTGCGGCAACCGGTATTGCATTGGACCGGACCGATGCGGAGACTGTTCCCGGAAAAACCATACAACTTGTTGCGACGGTGACTCCGTCGGATGCGGTCGATCCCGTAACGTGGACTTCGGATAACGAAGCTGTGGCGACGGTTTCCGATTCGGGACTGGTCGAGACTCTGTCGGCCGGCGAGGCGACCGTAACGGCCGAATGCGGCGAATTTACGGCGAAATGCGTGATTCGCGTGAATGAGTTGATTTCATTCGAGGCGGGTGAAAATATGGTCGGAATCGACGGTGAAGCCGTAATTCTCGGCACGATTTCCGTCGTGAGCGGTAAGAATACGGCTACCTTCCCGAATGTTTACTGGGCAAAAGAATATACGGAGACCAACGATCTGCGTGACGATTACGACCAACTCTTTTTCGCATCGCCGCTTTTCTCGACTGCCGACGGAAATATCTGGTTCTCGTCGTACTATTGCGACTGCACGATCTATGGAAGTCAGTATGATGCGTGGGGTGGATTTGTCCTTTCGTCGAATGTGAACAAGAGTGTGGCCCCCCCCCAAGCCGGTCCTGATAATCAGTTCGAAGCTTATGCCGACGGAGGGGCTGACGGATCGAAAACTTTCGCCGTATGCTACGATGCCAAGACAGCAGGTATGGCCATGAGCGCCGATTGCTGCTGGCCGCAGATCGACTTTACAGCCGCTCCCCGCGAAGTGCTTTCGATCGCATTGGCCAATTCGACATGGACGTATAACTATTTTTCCGGGCACGAGGGCGACAGCTATGCGATAAAGATTACCGGAAAACTGAATGATGTGGAGGTCGGGTCGGTGGAATGCCCGCTTATCAGTGGTGCGGACAAGGCCGATACGTGGAAAACGTTCGATCTCTCTTCGCTGGGCAAGGTCGATTGTCTGGTCTTCGCCGTGGTGAGCAGTGAGAAATATGCTCCTTTCTATTTCTGTGTAGATGATATAATCTTGAAAAAATAAAATTATGAAACGATTGAACAGATTTTTTTACCTGTTGCTGCTTTCGGCTGCTTTTGCCGCCTGCTCGGACGATGACGGCCCCAAGACGCCGCCCGTCGAGTACGATGTGATCTCTTTCGAACCCGCGGAGGGGATGCTCGATTTCAAAGGCAACGCCGCTGCGCCCCGGACCGTGACGATCGTCGGAGAATGGGCCGGCGGTTCCTTCAACGATGTGTTGTGCGGCAGGGAATACATGAACGAAGAGGATGCCAACGGTAATTTTTTCGACGGACTCCTCTTCACGACTGCTGACCGAAAGATCGGTTTCGGCTCCTATTTTTGCGACATGTCGAAAAACCAATTCGGAGCCTATGACACTTGGGGCGGTTTTGCGCTTTCGAAGAACTATTCGCAGACTCCGACGGCCGACGGGTCGCCAGATTACAAAGGGAGCCATTTTTCGGCGTGGACCAAGTCGGGAGCCAACAATACCGCGACATTCGCCCTCGCTTATTTCAACGATTACGGCGCTTATGATTACAATACGCCGAAGATCGAATTCAGCGAGACGCGGGAAGTCGCCCATCTGTATATGGCCAATGCGACCGTAACGGGACAGTCCCAATCCTCCCTGAGCGATTACTGGTTCAAGGTTTCGGTGACCGGATATAGCGGAGGTGTCAAAGGAAAAACGATCGAGCAGGTGCTTATCAGCGGGAAATCCATCGTTTCCGATTGGGTGAAGGTCGATTGCTCGTCGCTCGGTGCTGTCGATGAACTGCGTTTCGGTGTGATGTCGAACGATGTGAGCGGCGGATTTCTGAATTGCCCCTCCTATTTCTGCATCGACGAGATCGCTTTGGTGAAACAGACGAAATAAGTTGAGCCGCGCTGTTTGGAGATTAGTACAGCTCAAACGAATTCCCCGTACGGACTGCCTTGCCGTACGGGGAATTTTATTTGTATGGGAGCGTCCGGATGTCGGGGCGAAATCCAGCCGGAAATCCGGGCCTCCGAAATGTGCGGATACGGTTTCGGACGGTCGTACGACCGTCCGAAGGGCCGCTCCGGCATTATCAGATCAGGTTCTCTTTCTCGATGTCCTTGAAATAGCGGTACGTGCCGACTTTCAGTTCGACGGTCGCGGGTTCGTCGCATACGACGATTCCGTGCGGGTGTACCTGCATGGCCGAAATCGTGCAGACATGCGAGTAGGGACCTTCGACGCACTGCTGCAGGGCGCGGGCTTTCTTGTGGCCGAGCGCGAGGATCAGCACCTGCTTCGAATCGAGCACCGTGGCGACACCTACCGACATGGCCTGCTTGGGAACCTTGTTCACGTCGTTGTCGAAGAAGCGCGAATTCACGACGAGCGTGTCGTAAGTCAGCGTCTTGACGCGCGTACGCGAGTTGAGCGACGAGAAAGGCTCGTTGAACGCCAAGTGTCCGTCTTCGCCGACACCGCCCATGAAGAGGTCGATGCCGCCCGCCTTGCGGATTTTCTCCTCGTATTCGTCGCACTCCTTCTGCAGGTCGGGGGCGTTGCCGTTGAGGATATTGACGTTGGCCGGGTTGATGTCCACGTGGTTGAAGAAGGTGTTCCACATGAACGAATGGTAGCTTTCGGGGTGCTCTTCGGGAAGCCCGACGTACTCGTCCATGTTGAACGTAACGACATCCTTGAAGGAGACCTTTCCGGCCTTGTTCAGCGCGATCAGCTCTTTGTATGTCGTCAGCGGGGTCGAACCCGTAGGCAGTCCCAGTACGAAGGTGCCTCCGGCCGCCTGTTTCTTGTTGATTTGCTCTACGATGTAGCGCGCTGCCCAGCGGCCTGCGTTTTCCTGCGTGTCTTCGATAATCAGTCGCATAGATTGAATGGTTGAATTATTGGGTTATTGATTGTTTTTCATTTGCGGGGTCTCGTCAGAACATCTTCACGAATACCTCGATCGCCTGATACTCCGCCATGCCGAGCTTGTCGTAAAGCTTGGCGGTGTTCTGCGTGCGCTCTTCGGCGCGCTGCCAGAATTCGCGGGGGTCGCTGCCGGGGAAGGGCATGATGTCCTTCTGCGAGAGGTGGCGGTAGATGGCGTGACGCTTCATGATCAGCTCGTCGGGCGACAAGGGCACCGCCATGTCGACCATGCCGAGATCCCATTCCATCCATGCGCCGCGGTAGAGCCAGAGGTGGCACTCCTTGAGCCATTCGTCGTCCTTCACCACGTCGAGCGCGCCGAGCACGGCCTCCATGGCCGTACGGTGCGTGCCGTGGGGGTCGGCGAGGTCGCCGGCGGCGTAAATCTGGTGGGGCTTCACCTCGCGGAGCAGTTTGACGATGATTTCGATGTCCTTCTCCGTGAGCAGTCCCTTCTTGATGCCGCCCGTCTCGTAGAACGGCAGGTTGAGGAAATGGGCGTTGGTGTCGGGGTTCAGCCCGAACGAGCGCACGGCGGCGCGGGCCTCCGCACGGCGGATGGCGCCCTTGAGGTCGAGCAGCGGACGGGGTTCGGGTTCGCCCTTCTTCTTGCCGGCGATGATCTTCTCGACTTCGGCGTAGTGGTTGCCGTAGCCCAGTTCGCGGGCCGTGTCGATGTTCTGGAGCACTACGTCGTCGTGTACGGCGACGTTGCCCGAAGTTTCATACGCCACGTGCACGTCGTGTCCCTGCTGCACCAGACGGATGAACGTGCCGCCCATCGAAATCACGTCGTCGTCGGGGTGGGGCGAGAAAATCACGATGCGTTTGGGATATGGATTCGACGGCACGGGGCGCGTCGAATCGTCGGCGTTGGGTTTGCCGCCCGGCCAGCCGGTGATGGTGTGCTGGAGGTCGTTGAATACGTCGATGTTGATCTGGTCGTAGGCGCGGCCCTGTTCGAGCAGTTCGCCCAGCGAATTTTCGATGTAATCCTTGTAGGTGAGCTTCAGAATCGGTTTCTGCACCACGCCGCAGAGCCACACTACGGCCTTGCGGGTGAATTTGGGCGTCCATTTGCAGGGGCCTACCAGCCACGGCGTCTGCTCGCGGGTGAGCAGCTGGGCGGCGTTCTCGTCGATTACGACTTCGATGTTGGGGTGGGCCTGCAGGTTCGATGCCGGCACTTGGGTCGTGATCTCGCCTTCGACGACCTTCTGGATGATCTGGGCCTTCTCTTCGCCCCAAGCCATCAGGATGATCTTGTCGGCCCGCATGATCGTGTCGATACCCATCGTGATGGCCAGCTTCGGGGTGTAGTCCAGTCCGAAGAATGCGCCCGACTGGATTTTGCGGGTGTTGTGGGTCAGCTGCACCAGCCGGGTGCGCGACTTGGCATAGGAACCCGGCTCGTTGAAACCGATCTGGCCGTCTTCGCCCACGCCGATAATCATCAGGTCGATCTTGCGCACCGAATGGTCGTACGAGGCGCAGTACTCCGAAACCTTGTCCTCGGAGATGGTGCCGTCGGGGATGTGGATGTTTTCGGGCAGGATGTCAATGTGGTTGAGGAAATCCTCGTGGATGCGGAAGTTGCGGCTCTGCTGCTCGGTCGAGCGGATGGGGTAGAACTCGTCGAGGCTGAATACGGCCACGTTGCGGAAGCTGACGAGGCCCTCCTTGTGGCGTTTCACCAGCTCGCGGTAGAGCCCCAGCGGCGTGCGGCCCGTGGTAAGGCCCAGCACGAAGGGCTGCTGCTCTTCGTAGACTTCGTTCGAACAGTGGAGTTCGTTGTAGGTGCGGATCGCCTTGACGATGGTGTCGGCAACGTACTGAACGCCCAGATATTCGTTTTCATAGACCGTCGTGTGAATTTTCTCGTAACGATGGATGATGTCGCGCGGCGTCGATTCTGCGATCAGGCCGCCGTCTTTCGGAAGTGAATATTTGTTGTTCATATCTCTGAAAATTTAATTTGTTCGAAAAAATCGGGCCGGTGGAAGTCGGGTTTCGGCGTCTCGATCGGCTTCCACGAAAGAAAATGGGGCTGCGAAAGTTTGTCGCCGCATTTGTAGAGGTTCACCGATGCCTTCAGGCCGCTCCAGTCGCTCAGCTCGTGCATGAACAGCGCCTGCGGGGGAATGGCCAGCACGACCGACCAGCGGTTGTCTCCTTCATGTTCGGGGAACGGCCGCAGTCCGAGGCTCGGAGTCCGCAGGATGCCGGCCATCACCTTGGGCGCGGCGTGCGCCGGGTGCTCGCGCTCCTTGCGGAAGCCCAGCAGCAGGCGTCCGATGCAACTGCACTCGAAGTTGTAGTAGTAGCCGCTGTCGTCGGGGGCGATGAAGAACTCCACGCACGAATCGGTCCAAACTTCGCCGTTGTCCTCCGTGACGCGGGCCATCGTGCAGCGTTCCGCGACGTCGAAGCGCAGCATCAGGTAGTCGCCCGTGTGGAACATGCGGAACGAAACCTCCGGTGTGTAAGGAAATTGTTCCGGCCAGTTGCAGCAGGCTACGGCCTGCGGCTCGATGCCGGCGAAAGCCGCTTCGACGGCGGCCTTGTTCGTGGGGACGATGCCCGTGATTTTGCGTATCTCCGTCATGCCTTGCGGTATTTGTCCACGGTTTCCCGTACGATGCGGCACATTTCGCCGTAATGTTCCTCCATGCTTTGCAGCAGGCGGTACTGGGCGTGGGTGCGCACGAGGTTGTGACCGGGGTATTTGACTTTGTAATAGGTGTCGCCGTCGATGTAGTCCATCAGGAAACGCAGGACCTGTTCGAAGGTGATGTATCGGGCCGAGAAAGCCAGATGGTCGATTTCGGAGTCGGTGAGCTGCTTCGCCCGCTGCGAGAGGTAGCCCTCGGTGTAGGCCCGGAACATTTCGAGTGACAGCCCGACGCGCGAAAGGTCGCGGTCGTCCTCGTCGCCCGTGTTGGCGTAGGAGCGGATGGCGTCGCCGAAGTCGTTGAGCGACGTGGAGGCCATCACCGTGTCGAGGTCGATGGCGCAGAGCACCTCGCCCTGCTTGTCGAAGAGAATATTGTTGATCTTGGTGTCGTTGTGCGTCACGCGCGTCGGAATCGTGCCCTCCTCGACCTTGGACCAGAAGCCGAGCATCTCTCCGCGCCGCGATTCGATCCAGCCGATCTCCTCCGAAAGCTCCTTTTTGCGGCCTGCGGTGTCGCGCTTCAGCGCCTCGTCCCACTGCACGAAGCGGTGGCGGATGTTGTGGAATCCCTTGATCGTTTCGGCCAGCGGCTCGGTGAAGTCGGCCAGCTGGGCTTGGAATTTGCCGATTCCCTCGCCGCCCTTGCGGGCCAATTCGGGCGAATCGGCCTTGTTGTAGGCGACGGTGTCGTCGATGAAAACCGAGACGGCCCAATATTCGCCGTCGCCGTCGATGTGGTACAGCGCGTCCTCTCTGGTCGGGACCACGGTCATCACCTCGCGCAGGGGATCGCCGCCTGCCGCGATGACTCCGCGGCGGATGTGGTCGGTAACCCGGCGGATGTTGTCCATCATGGCCGGAACGTCGGGAAATATGTTTTTGTTCTTGCGCTGAAGAATGTAATCGGGGGCCTCCCCTTCGGTGCGGATGATGAACGTATCGTTGATAAAACCCTCGCCCAACGAGTCTATGGCCGCGATGCCTCCCTCCAAAGCGAAGTGCGATGCGATCTCTTGCAGTTTCTTCTCCATGTCGTAAGATTCTCTGTTTTTTAGTGTTCCGGTTGCACCTCCAAAGGTACTAAAAAGAACGGAGTCCTGCAACGGAATTTTGTTAAAAGAAAATTTTTTCCTCGATTTGCCGAGGCGGGCGATTATTTTTACGATGCAATGAGCCGATGAAGATAAAATTTATTATCGGGGTTGCCGCGGAAAATGAAAAAATCCGGCAGTCGGAACTGCCGGATTTTATCTGTCAGAGTGCATTTCATTTATTTGATGCAGCTGGTCAGCATTTTGAGCTTCCCTTCGGGGACGATGCGGAGCGACTTCACGGTAGCCGGAAGCAGTACGGTCTCGCCCTGATGGATCGGCATTTCGTTGCCGCTGTCGTCGGCGATCATGCCCTTGCCTTCGACGCAGATCACAACGACGAACGAGTCGAGCGCCGCGTAGTCGAGCGTCAGCGGAGCGGTCAGGTCGCAGAGCGACGTGGTGAAGTAGGGACACGACACCAGTTCCGTTTCGCGGTCCTGCACCTGCTCGTACTTGGTGCGGTAGTCGGGCAGCACGGTATAGTCGATGGCGCCCTTCGCCAGTTCGGTGTGCAGTTCGCGGGTGTTGCCGTCGGCGTCCTTGCGGTTGAAGTCGTAGATGCGGTAGGTGATGTCCGAAGTCTGCTGAATCTCGGCGATGAACGCGCCCGCGCCGATACTGTGGACGCGGCCTGCCGGCAGGAAGAAGAGGTCGCCCGGATGTATTTCGTACTCGGCGAGGATGTCGGTGATGGTGTTGTCCTCGACGCTGGCTTCGTACTGGGCGGGTGTCACCTGCTTGGCGAATCCCGACCGGAGCCGTGCGCCCTTGTCGGCGTCCACGACGTACCACATTTCGGTCTTGCCTTTCGACTTGTGACGTTCCCACGCCAGCCGGTCGTCGGGGTGTACCTGAATCGAGAGATCCTGCCGTGCGTCGATGAACTTGATCAGCAGCGGGAACTCCTCGCCGAAACGTTCGAAGTTGGCTTTGCCGAGCAGTGCGGCGCCGTGGCGGGCGATCAGGCCCGGCAGGGTAGTGCCGGCTTCGGGACCTCCTGCTACGACCGATTCGTTGCCTTTGACGCCCGAAAGCTCCCAGCTTTCGCCGACCTGCGTCTGGCCGGATGCGATTTGTTTGTAAGGGACGATTTTTTCGCCGCCCCAGATCGTCGATTTGAGAATGGGTTGGAACTTATACATCTTGTTTTATTATGCTTTTTGCGCGTCGAGCTGGCTCAGGGCGAACGCGTATGCGCCCACCGAAATGGCGTTGCTCGCGCCGAGTTTCGAAATAGCGACGCCGATGCGCTTCTGGGGGTCGTAAGCCACGTAACGGTCGGTGCCGTAGACTTTCAGCGTGCGCTGATCGCCTTTGGCGAACTCCTTGAACTCCTCTTCGCTGTCCAGATCGTAAACCTTCATCTGCACGCGGTTCAGCTCGTCGCCTGCGATGGTGTGCATCTTGCTGCGCAGCTCTTTGAGCAGGCTGGGCATGATCCATTTGCGGGCGCCCGTGATGCCGCCGCCGATGACGATCAGACCGTCGATCAGCGTCACGGCCGTCGCCATGGCGTCGCCGGCGATCTCGCCCATCTCGGCGAAAGCCTTGCGGGCGGCTTCCGTGTCGCCTTCGCGTTTTCCGTCGGCGATATCGCAGAGGTCCTTCGGTTCCAGCCCGTGGTCCGGGTTGCCCGACAACTCTCCGTAAACGCGCTTCACGGCGCGGATCGCGGCGCCGTCTTCGACGATAATGTCGGGCATCTTCTTGTGCTTGAGGCAAAAAGTCTCGACGCACGAGTTGTCGCCGCGGTTGAGTTCGTTGTTCACCACGATACCGATGCCCAGACCCGTGCCGAACGTGTAGCCCACCAGATTCTTGTAGCGTTTGGGGCTGCCCAGCGCTTCGAGCCGGGCGTTCACTTCGGGCAGTGCGCCGCCCAGCGCTTCGCCGTAGGCAAAGAGGTCGCCGTCGTTGTTGATGAAGACCGGAATGCCGAATTTGTATTCGAGGAACGGCCCCAGCGCCACGCCTTCGCGGAACGAGG
>OGXB01000276.1_pt1 | contig 41734 bp, 27 predicted proteins | sample 1576161 | NCBI WGS metagenome assembly OGXB01 (sample SAMEA3541474, study PRJEB24748) | human gut metagenome | biome: human gut; feature: human-associated habitat; material: faeces | place: China | collected 2012
TAAGAGAAAAAAGGTTTAGGTATTTAGGTTTTTAAGGTATGAAAAAGATTGTTTACGGGGTTATTGTCGCTTTATGTGGCTTATTTATTGCCCCTGATGTAGAAGCGCAAGCCGGGATGGCCGGTAGCGCTAAGGAAACAGTGGCACAGGATAAATTTTATCCGATCGAGGTAACTGATATGCCCCAAGTATTGCGTGATGCGGTAAATACTTCCTATGAGGGATGTATGGTGAAATCAGTTGAGGTGTCAAACAATAGCACGTTTGTGAAGTATAAGGTAGTATTACTTTCCAGAAATGGTAAGATATATAAGGTTTATTTCGATGACAGAGGTCATGTCGTAAAAGAACATGCTTATTTCGAGTAAGCCTGTGAAGATATTTATTGAGTAGATTAGATTTCCAGCCGTTTTGCCTGTGAAGGTGGAGCGGTTTTTCTCCAAAATATATAGTTTCATGATATTACTATATAAATACACTGTTTACATTTTTAGTAGTATAGTCGTCCTGTTCGTGAGAATAGGACGATTTTTGTTATAAGACGCTAAATCGATTGTTAATCTCATACGCCCTCAAAACCTTTTCTAAACAACCCCTGTTTAGACTGTGATTAATAAATAAAATCTATTTGATTATGGACAAAAAATGTACTCTTATTGCTGCGGCCCTGATGGTTGCGGGCGTATTCTCGGCTAATGCTCAGTCGAGTACGACCGTTCCGGAGGCTCAGTGGAAAGCCGGTAACTATTATTATTTAAAGACAGGTTCTTCCGTTTTGTCTTTAAGTGGTGAGAAAGCCGACTCAGTAATTGTTAAAACTTTGGCGTCAGACGCTACCAAAGCCGCTATTGATTCTGCCTTGTGGCAAATCACGAATGCGGGCACGACTCCTGCTGGTCCTGTGTATCAATTCAAGAACAAGAAGACACAGGCCGTTTTGTCGTTTGCGGCTTCATCTACGGCAAAGCCTGTTATCACATCGGGCGTGAATCAGTGGACATTCTCTGACGCTGCCGGTGGTAGCGCTATTCAGGCTTATTACGGAAACAATCAAATCTTGGCGTTGGATGTAGCTGGGACAGACTTGAGCTTAGGTTCTTCTGCCTCTTCTACGAAATTTACCGTAGAGGCTCCTAGCGACGCTATGTATTTGAGCGCAAGTGAGCTAGGGGATGGTTTCCAAGTCTTTCAATTGACGTTTGGAGGAAATTATCAAGGAAATATCTTCGAGGGTAAGAACTTGATAGCGAAGAATACGGCGGCTCCCGCTACAGGCGCTATTGCGAACGCTAAATATGTGACCTTGCAGATCCAAGGTGACCAAGTATTTAGTGATGGTAAAGCAAAATACTTAGGTGTCGATACATTGAAGAATGTGATAGCCGGTGCTACCGGTGTATATGGGGCTAAGTTTACGGCTGACTCCACCTATGACGCTAGTGGCTTGCATACACTGGGTAACGCTGATTTCCAGAAATTCTATTTCACGATCAACTTGAAGAACGATGCTTTGGCTATGTATGCCGCTGCCGCTCCGATCGTGAACGCAAGTCCGATGACCTCCGTTCCGAACGTACGTGTCGTATATGCCAGCGTAATCGAGACGAAAGCCTTGACCGTATCTGACTTGCAGTCCGGCTCTACTCAACCTGCTCAAGGAGCCGCTCCTGTTATTACCGTAACGAAGGGAACTCCTTCTACGATCGCTACAGGTACAGGCGTATACTTCTTGAAGAGCGCGAGCAAGGGCGATAAGGGCGGACAATATGCTGTCGCTTATGATAAGAGCGTTACTCCTAATAAGTTGGTAACCGCGGCAGGTTTCAAACCTTCTATTTATCAACCGAAGGGACAATGGTATATCAAGGAAAACAACGGAATGTATTCGGTTGTAGACCGTAATACGAATACGACTATTATCTCTAACGAGGAGATCTTCGCCGTTCAAGGTATGGCCAATACCTATACATTTGGGGGTAGCACCGATTCTATTACGGTGGAATATCAAGCGAATGTGGATTTAAAGGATAAGTTCTTGGGTACTCGTCACTTCTCTGCGGAGGAACTCGCCGATAATGGCTATGTATTGAACTTAATCTCCGGTACTCCGGGCGTAGACGATCTGTATGCGTTTACTTCTGATTCCGTATTGATGATTAAATCCGGTGACGCAGCGAACGCAGCCGCTCTTCGTATCGTGGTTAGCCAAGATTCCGTACAGAATGTAACGGATGGTTTAGGTGCCCGTGCTTTAGGTGATACCTTGTATCATGCGACTTATATGTTGAAAGAACGTTTCAGCAATGATTTGGTTGCCAGCGAGAATGGCGGGCCGTTGAAATTATCTGATTATACCGCTCCGTTGGAATTCGTATTCAATACGGCTACGACCGGTGGCAAATACCAGATGGCTACCACTGTAGGTGCGACCACCCAATATGTCTTTATGAACGTGAATACGGCGAACCTGATCCTTTCCGATAAGGTTAACTACTTCGACTTTGTCGCTGTAGAGGCTCCGGAGTACGCTTCTATCGACGATTCTCACAAACGTTTCGGTACGAATGGCAAGTTCTTGACGATGAATCCGCTGAATTTCTTCGCCGAAGTGAAGAACGAAGGCCAAGATATCTTGAAGTCAACTTATGAGACTGACAACTTCTCTTTGTGGGTTCAAGAAGCCGATACCGTGATCGCTGGTAAACCGTTGTATTTCATCACGACATCGATCTATACGCCGGAGACAACTACCAAAGCTGTTTCTCCTCGCTACTATATGGTATCCTTGCGGGATTCTAACGAGACATTCGTTAGCAATGGCGCTACTTACTACCGTGTAGGCTTCAGCGATAAAGCGAATATCGTTCCGTCTTTGGATAACAACGCTTTGTTCGCCTTCAAGACAACTCAGGATGGTGGTTACTTATTGGAGAACCAGAAAGAGCTGAATCGCACTGTGGCTGCGGGCGAGTTGAAGACTCCTTATGTAGGTGTGGTAAACAATGTTGTGGTAATGTCTAATGTTGGCGTTCCGTTCACGATCGAGAATGCTCCGACTCCGGTTTCCAACGAACAATTGGAAGAGGTTGCCAGCTTCACGGTAATCGCTGGCGAGGCTAGTGTTACGGTCTTGAATGCGGCAGGCAAGACGGTTACATTGTCTAACATCTTAGGTCAGACCACCGCTTCCGCTATCGCTTCTTCAGATAACTTCGTGATACCGGCATCGAAAGGTATCGTGGTAGTTTCCGTTGATGGCGAGACGGCTCAGAAGGTAGTCGTTAAATGATGAATAACTGATAGTGGATATCAGTCTGTATACTAACGCCGGGATTCCTACTGTATGGTAGGGGTCCCGGTGCTTTGTTTATAGGTAGGCCATTTGTATGGAGGAATTCTACTCCTCCAGTTTATTCTTTAGATAAGCGATCTTCTTCTCTGATTTCTCTTTCAAGGTGTTCATGCTCTTGATATCGCTTAATACGGTGGCGAGGTTGAAGGTGTTGACGATCGCTTTCTTGTCGGCGTCCGCCATATATATAATGTAAGGCTTGCCTCCCGTGTATTCCACCTTGATCCGCTCTTTCTCGTTATCGTAGATGAACTTGACGGCATCGACGCAGTGCTCCTCCTTGTAGGTCACTACCTCCGTGGTGCTTCCCATATCCTTGAAGCGGTAATTCAGTCCGCCGTCGTACGGGATGGAAGCGGTCTTGGCGAATTGGCCGTCTTTCAGGCTCAGCTTGATTCCCGTATGCTCGATGGGGCGTCCGCCGTAATATACGCTGGCCAGATACATCTCGCCCTCCTCGTTCACGCCGCAACGTACGTAACAACGTTGCACGTTGCGCTCGATCGTCTGCTGTTTCCAGATATAATTGCCGATTTCCTCGTAAACGGAATCCTTCTCGAAAGCGAAGCCTTTCTTCAATCCCTCTACTTCCTCCAGCTTGATCGGGAGTAAGCTGTCGCAGAAAGCGATGTTTCGCTCCGCCTCCTTTACTTCTACTTGGCGCATAAGCGTTAATCCCTGCTTCAGTACCTTTACTTCCTTGGGATAGAGTGCCCGGATACTGTCTATCTCGTTCTTCGCCCCGAAAAACTCGTTATTCTCGTACATGGCCCGGGCCTTGTCCAAACGGGCCTGAGCCGCTTTCTCGTCTCCGTTACAGCCCGTTAAAATGGCGGCAATGAGCGTTATACAGATCGCTAACTTTTTCATATCTTTCTCGTTCAATGTATTTGATACCGCAAAAGTACATGAAATTTGATTATCTTTGCGCTCTTTATTGGATTTGGAATACATAAATATGTATATAAACGAGGAAGAGATAGTAAATCATATATCCGCGAAGCCTTTCCATTTGATATCGGAGGCGGCGGAAGAGCTAGGTGTTGAGGTATATGTAATAGGCGGATATGTGCGGGATATTTTCTTGAACCGCCCATCCAAGGATATAGACGTGGTAGCGGTAGGCAGCGGTATCGAGTTGGCCAAACGGGTGGCCAAGAAGATCGGGCGTGGCGCTTATCTTTCCGTCTTCAAGAATTTCGGGACGGCGCAGGTGAAAGCCGGCGATCTGGAGCTGGAATTCGTGGGGGCGAGGAAAGAATCCTACAGCCATGACAGCCGTAAGCCAGTCGTGGAAGACGGCACCTTGGAGGATGACCAGAACCGCCGCGATTTCACGATCAACGCCTTGGCCCTTTGCCTGAATAAGGAGCGTTACGGAGAATTGGTCGATCCCTTCGGCGGGTTGGAGGATATGGACGAGCTTACGATCCGTACGCCTTTAGACCCGGATGTCACATTCAGCGATGATCCGCTCCGGATGATGCGCGCGGTTCGTTTCGCCACTCAATTAGGTTTCTTTATCGATCCCGATACCTTCGACGCCATCATCCGCAACCGGGAGCGTATCTCCATCATCTCCAAGGAGCGTATCGTGGACGAGTTGAACAAGATCGTCCTCTCGCCAAAGCCTTCTATCGGTTTCGACTTGCTGGATAAATGCGGACTGTTGCCATTGATTTTCCCCGAGCTTTGCGCCTTGAAAGGCGTGGAGACCAAGGAGGGGATCGGGCATAAGGATAATTTCGCCCATACCTTGATGGTGCTGGATCGTTTGAGCAAGACTTCCGATAATCTATGGCTGCGTTGGAGCGCCCTCTTCCACGATATCGCCAAGCCTGCCACGAAGCGTTTCGACCCTCGCTTGGGATGGACGTTCCATAATCATAATTTTATCGGCGAGCGGATGATCCCCGGTATTTTCAGGAAGATGAAACTCCCGATGAACGAGAAGATGAAGTACGTGCAGAAGATGGTAAGCCTGCATATGCGTCCGATCGCCTTGTCGGACGATGAGGTGACGGATTCGGCGATCCGCCGTCTGCTGTTTGACGCGGGAGATGATATCGACGATTTGATGAAACTGTGCGAGGCCGATATCACGAGCAAGAACCCGGAGAAGGTTCGCCGTTTCTTGAACAACTTCCGTAAGGTGCGCGAGAAGCTGGCCGATATAGAGGAAAAAGACCGTGTCCGTAACTTCCAGCCTCCGGTATCCGGCGAGGAGATCATGGAGACGTTTGGCTTGGCTCCCTCCAAGCCTGTCGGCGTGCTGAAAGAGGCGATCAAGAACGCCATCCTCGACGGCGTGATCCCGAACGAGTATGAGGCGGCCCGTCAATTCCTTATACAACGTGCGGAGAAGATGGGGCTGACGCCGATTCTGTGATCCGGGATAGTCCAAGGCCCAGTCTTACAGTTGGCACAGTCCCCTGTACGAAGTACTGCGGTACTTACTAGAGAGTACTGTAGTACTTCGTACAGAGTACTACGGTACTTCGTGCACAGTACGCTGTCTTAAGAATTTAATCGCTCTACCGCTTTCACGCCGTTTACCGCCTTGATCTTTTTCGTCAGCAAGTTTAATGCGGTCGTATCTCTTACCAATACGGTAAAGTTACCTTGGAATAATCCGTCTACCGAGTTGATGTTTAAGGAGCGAAGCGTGACGTTCGATTCTTTTCCGATCACGGAGGTGATGTTGGTGACGATCGCTATATCGTCCCGTCCGATCACCCGCAGCGTAACCGTATAGCCATTGTCTCCCTTGCCGCTCCATTTCGCGCGGATGATCCGGTAACCGAAGCGGCTGAACATCTCTTGGGCGTTCGGGCAATCCATGCGGTGTATCTTGATACCTTGCGTGGAGACGAAACCGAAAACCTCGTCGCCATAAATCGGGTTGCAGCATTTGGCGAGTTTATATTCGATACCCGTCAGGTTCTTGTCGATCACCAAGACATCCTTGTTCGTCGATATCTCCTCCACCGGAGTCATCGTCACGAATTCCTCCGCGCTACGCACCTCGGTACGCTCGTTCGTCTCCGTCTCCTTGCGGAAAGCCTCCAGATATTCGTCGATTACTTGGTTGGGATCGAGGCGTTCCTCGGCGATCTCGATGTAGAAGTCCGTGACGGTCTTGAATCCTTTCTTCTTGATATAGCGCATCATGGTTGGCTCGTCCATGTCGATCTTCCGGTTCTTGAAGCGGCGCTGCAACATCTCTTTGGCGAATTCCACGGCCTTCACGGTCTCCTCCTTCAAGGCCTGCTTGATCTTCACACGTGCCTTGGAGGTGACGACGAAGTTCAGCCAATCCCGCTTCGGGCTTTGGGCGGGCGACGTGATGACGGATACGCTATCGCCGTTGTTCAAGGTGTATTTGATCGGAACGTTCTTTCCGTTCACTTTCGCCGACACGCATTTGCTTCCTAGCTTCGTGTGGATGGCAAAGGCGAAATCGAGGACCGTCGCTCCCTTGGCCAGCTTGATAAGCTCGCCGGTAGGCGTGAAGACGTAGATCTCATCCTTATATAGATCCATCTTGAAATCCTGCATCAAGTCGAGCGGATTATTCTCCTTGGCCTCCAAGGCGGCACGTACGGTATTCAAGAACTCGTCTAGCCCGCTCTCTGCTTTCACGCCCTTGTATTTCCAATGCGCCGCTAGGCCTCGCTCGGCGATCTCATCCATTCGCCTCGTACGGATCTGCACCTCTACCCATTTATTTTGCGGCCCCATAACCGTGATGTGCAAGCTCTCGTAACCGTTGCTCTTCGGGATAGAGATCCAGTCCTTCATACGCTTCGGGTTGGGCTGGTACATATCGGTGACGATGGAGTAGACTTGCCAGCATTCCGAGCGTTCCTTCTCCAGCGGCGTATCCAATACGATCCGGATAGCGAAAAGATCGTAGATACCCTCGAACTCCACCTGCTGCTTTTTCAGCTTGTTATTAATGGAATGTATGGATTTGGTACGTCCCTTGATATCGAACTTGAATCCTGCCGCTACCAGCTTCCGCTTGATCGGGGCGATGAACTCGGCGATATAAGCGTCGCGGGAGCGTTTCGTCTCATTCAGCTTTCGCTTGATGAAGTCATACTGTTTCCTGTCCGTATATTTCAAGGAAAGGTCTTCCAGCTCGCTCTTGATCGTATATAAACCCAGTCGGTGGGCGAGGGGAGCGTACAAATAAGAGGCCTCGGTAGCCAGCCGGATACGATCATCCTCTTGCATCTGTTTTCCCATACGCATGAGGCAGAGGCGGTCGGCGATCATAAGCAAGATCACACGTACGTCCTCGGCAAACGAGAAAAGCAAATGATGGAAATTCTCCGAGTTGACGGCGGTGTTCCGGGCATACAAGTCGGAGGTCTTCAAGAGGCGACGGATGATCAAGGTCACGTCCGTCCCGAATTTCTGCTCCACTTCCTCTATCGTGATCGCCTTCTTCAATACCGGGCGGTATAATAGGAGGGCGATGACCGAGGTACGTTTCAAGCCAATCTCCAAGGTGGCGATCAAGGCCGTGTCGATATTTCGCAATAAACCGTTGATACCATTCTTATCCCTGCCGTAGCAATCGAGGGCGACAACCCGCTTCATCAGCTCCTTCATCTTCCGGATATCTTCCCTCTCGAGGAAAGAGTAAAGGTTTCGTAACAGGAGCCTGTATTTGGAGAAGAACAGCTTCTTTTCCTCAGACGTAAAGAATCCAATTGTATCCATAGTTATATCATTTTTATTGCCCGGTTGAGGACAAACCGCAAAACATGCTGTAAAAATACTTTTTTCTATGGAATTTCAACACGTATCTTGCGGTTATTTTATACATTTGCGATACACATAGCGCATAAGTGCTTGTGGTGTTACTGATGAGATTATTCACATTAAATACTATACTATGTTAAACGCAAACGATTTAGAACAGCTGAAAGCCAAAGGAATCAGCGAAAAACAGATTGAAGAGCAACTCGCTTGCTTCGTAAAAGGTTTCCCTTTCCTTGAGATAGCGGCCTCCGCTTCGGTAGAAAAAGGTATTATGGTAATATCTAAAGAGGAACAGGCTTCTTATATGGATGCTTGGGACGCTTATCTGGCTAAAAACAAGAAAATCGTAAAATTCGTACCAGCCTCCGGCGCCGCTAGCCGTATGTTTAAGAATCTGTACGAGTTCCTTTCGGCGGATTATAAGGAACCGATGAACGCTTTCGAGAAGAAATTCTTTAGCGAGATCGAGAAATTCGCTTTCTATAAGGCTTTGGACAAGAAGTGCGTGGAGAATACAGGGAAAGATATTCCTGCGTTGGTAGCCTTGGGCGAGTACAAGGAGGTGGTATCCAATTTATTGGAGCCGAAAGGCTTGAATTACGGACAGCTACCGAAAGGCTTGTTACTTTTCCATAAATATGCCGATACGGTTCGTACGGCGATGGAGGAACATCTGGCCGAAGGCGCCATGTACGCCAAGAATAACGCCGGCGAGGTGAATATCCATTTCACGGTATCTCCGGAGCATCAGGCTTTATTCGAGCAATTGGTTGCCGATAAATCTGGCGAGTACGAGGAGAAGTTCTCTGTGAAATACGATGTCTCTTTCAGTATCCAGAAACCAAGTACCGATACGGTAGCGGCCGCTATGGATAACACGCCGTTCCGCGATAAGAATGATAAGTTATTGTTCCGCCCGGGTGGACACGGTGCCTTGATCGAGAATTTGAACGATGTGGATGCCGACGTGGTATTTATCAAGAATATAGATAACGTGGTTCCGGATAGCTTCAAATGCTCTACGGTTATCTACAAGAAGGTGATCGCCGGTGTCTTGGTAACATTGCAGGAGAAAGCCTTCAGATATCTGGAACAGATCGAGACCGGCAAATATACCCATGCCGAGGTAGAGGAGATGATCCATTTCTTGCAGGATGACTTATGTATCAAGAACCCGGATACGAAATTACTGGAAGACGCCGAGTTAATCCTGTATATCAAGAGCAAACTGCTTCGCCCGTTGCGTGTATGCGGTATGGTGAAGAATGTCGGCGAACCGGGCGGTGGTCCGTTCTTGGCTGAGAATCCGGATGGTACGGTTTCCTTGCAGGTGCTTGAAAGCTCCCAGATCGATATGAGCGATCCGGCTAAGAAGGCGATGTTTGAAAAGGGTACTCACTTTAATCCCGTGGATTTGGTTTGCGCCGTTAAGAATTATAAGGGAGAGAAATACAACTTGCCGGATTACGTGGATAAGAATACGGGCTTCATCTCTTATAAGAGCAAGGATGGTCGCGAATTGAAAGCGCTGGAATTACCGGGCTTGTGGAACGGTGCCATGAGCGACTGGAACACGGTATTCGTAGAAGTTCCTATTGAGACATTCAACCCCGTGAAGACGGTGAACGACCTGTTACGCCCCGAACATCAATAAATACCCAGTTGTAGAGACGAGGCACGCCCCGTCTCTACAACTAGATCCTTATATTTTCGGTAATTCCCACGGTGCCCTGTATTCCTTGCACAGCAGCTTATCCGCCTCCGCGTCATGGAAACTCTTTCCATCCCAAGATAATTTTTTCCCGGTCCGATAAGCGATATTCCCCAATTGCGAGAACTTGGCGATATGTGCTCCGATCTCTACACTTGCGTTGCAATTACGATTCCGACTCTTGATACATTCCAAATGATTCTTCGCATGCAAATTCAAGCCACCCTCTCCGTATGACTTCTTCAAGGGAACAGCCTCCATGCGGGCCTGTCCGTTTACTTTTTCCGGAATAACCTCCCAGCCGCTACGATCGATCACCAAGGTACCGTTCTCGCCAACGAATCCTAGGCCATGATTCCGTCCGTAGGCCCCGTCGTCAATGCCGATCGCATGATCCCACATAACGGTGAAGTCCTTGAATGTATAGATGGTTTGCAATAAGTCCGGGGTCTCGCAAGCATCATCCGGATAACCGAACTTGCCTCCGGATGCCATGATGGATTCCGGTGCGGTAACGTTCATGCCATATAATGCGTAGTCTAACAGATGAACACCCCAGTCAGTCATCAAACCTCCCGCATAATCCCAGAACCAACGGAACGTGAAATGAAAACGGTTCCGGTTGAATGGGCGTCGTGGTGCCGGCCCTAGCCACATATCATAATCAACACCTGCAGGAACCGCCTCATCCGGCTTTACGGGGATGGAAGGGCACCAACCCTGATAAGAGAAGACACGTACCGTACGGATCTTCCCTAGCTGTCCTCCATGTACGAACGCCATGGCATCTTGCCAATGCGGATCGCTTCGTTGCCATTGTCCCACCTGTACAACCCGATTGTATTTCTGGGCCGCACGTACCATTATATTACATTCCTCGATGCTGTTGCCTAGCGGTTTCTCACAATATACGTCTTTTCCCACTTGGCAAGCGGATACCATTTGCAGACAGTGCCAATGATCGGGTGTACCTACGATCACTACGTCTATATCCTTATTGTCTATTAGTCTACGCCAATCTTTATACAGGTGTTTTACCTTCTTTCCGGTGATCTTCTCGGTTTCAGCCGCCCGGTTATTCAATACGCTCTCGTCGATATCCGACAAGGCGATACACTCTACTTCCGGATTACGAAGGAACGCTTTTAGGTCTTCGAATCCCATGCCGTTACATCCGATAAGCCCAACGCCTATCTTATCGTTTGCGCCCACACCAGCGCTCCCGGCTTTAATGAAAAAAGGACTGATGGTAAGTCCGGCACCGAGCAAAGCGGTCTGCCGGAGAAAATCTCTTCGAGTTGTCATATGGTCTATACAGATTTAAGTATACGCGATATTAGTAGTATTTTATGACAATCGCAAATATATAAACCTCATTCTCTTGGAATCTCGTCATTTCCGTAGGTGTGAGAAAAGGGCATTGTAAAAAAAGTTATTAAAATATATAGGAATACTACGTATCGCATAATAGATTACCTTTGTTCCCCGTTATAGGTACTTGAAAGAGACCTATATGAATAATAGGGAGGTGTGATCCTTTTTCAATATGAATTATAAAGATTTTGAAGTATGAAGGTACAAAGTTTTGTTTTATGCTTTTTATTGACGCTACTCTCCGTCTCTTGTATCCGGGAGGAGGCGCCCAATGCGGAAGCGGATATCTTATCGTGTACGGTAGATGGCGATATATTGAAAGCCGAGCCGGAGATCGACAACGAGTCCGTGACGCTGACCGTGAAAAGTGACGCGGATATTACAAACCTAGCCCCGGTATTCACCTTGACTCCTGGCGCTACTATCAAGCCGGCTAGTGGCACCGCTTTTGATTTTACGACACCGAGAACCTATACGGTTACTTCCGAGGATGGCCATTGGACGAAGACCTATACGGTACGTTGCATCGTCTCTGGTGTGAGCACGGAATATCATTTCGAGCATATAACGATGGAGCCGAAGAATGAACGTTATCAGATATTCTATGATTTCACGTCGAATGGAGATTCCGTGACATGGGCGAGTGGTAACGCCGGTTTTGGCTTGACGGGTGTACCCAAGACTCCGTTGGATTATCCCACCATGCAAGACGATAACGGATATGTCGGTAAATGCGCTAAGTTGGTGACCCGCAGCACGGGTAGTTTCGGTAGCGGATTCGGTATGCCTATCGCCGCGGGAAACCTTTTTATCGGTACGTTTGATTTGCTGAACGCTATTCCGGACGCAAGGAAAGGCACGAGATTAGGACGTCCTTTCGATCATGTACCGACTTACTTGAGTGGTTATTATAAATATAAAGCGGGAGAGTCGTATAAAGTGAATGGCGAGGAGGTAAAAGGTAAGAAAGACCAATGTGATATCTACGCCATCTTCTATGAGACGGATGAGAATGTGAAATATTTGGATGGTTTCAACGGGCTGACAAGCCCGAACCTGATATCCGTTGCCCGGATCAGCGATCAGAAAGAGACGGATGAGTGGACGCGTTTCTATATCCCGTTCGTGGCTAAGCCCGGTAAGGTGATCGATAAGGATAAGCTGGCGAAAGGTGGTTATCAGTTATCCATAGTCTTCTCTTCGAGTTTGAAAGGTGATGTCTTCGAGGGAGCGGAAGGTAGCACGCTTTGGATCGATGAGGTTGAGATAATCCAGTCCGGTGAGAACTAAAAAAACAGAGGATATGAAAAGATATATAGTATTAATAGGTATACTGTGCCTGTCGGGTGTCGTTACGTTGAAGGCGCAGCAGGAAAGAAACCAAGGAATAATCTGGTCTTCCCTAAGGGGATTGGAATATACGGTAAAGGCCGGTATCAATATCGGCGGAACCGCTCCGGTGCCATTGCCTCGTGAGATTCGTGCGATAGATAGTTACCGTCCTACGCTTTGTGTCTCCATAGAAGGCGATATCAAGAAATGGTTCGGCGAGAGCAAGGAATGGGGTATGATGATCGGTCTCCGTCTGGAGAATAAAGGTATGGAGACAAAAGCGACGGTTAAGAATTACAGCATGGAGATCATTGGCTCCGGCGGTGAGAAGCTGAAAGGAAACTGGACCGGCGGCGTGCAGACGAAAGTGGAGAACACTTATTTCTCGATACCGGTCGTGGCTCTTTACCAATTGAATAACCGGGTGAGTTTCTCGGCGGGACCATTTGTCTCGTTCGCTACAAACCGGAACTTCTCCGGCTACGTATACGACGGATATCTGCGTGAGATCAATCCTACCGGTACGAAGGTGGAGTTTTCTGGTGACAACCGTGCTTCCTATGATTTCTCGGATAACTTAAGAAAGTTTCAGTGGGGAGCGCAGATCGGTACAGAATGGAAAGCGTTTAAGCACCTTATCGTATACGCTGACTTGACATGGGGATTGAACGATATCTTCCAAAAGGATTTCGATACGATTACCTTCGGGATGTATCCGATCTATCTGAACGTAGGCTTCGGATATGCGTTTTAGGAATTGATATGAATCAAAATAAGGCTATCCCGGACAAGGATAGCCTTTTTTATTAAAAGATTATTATGGAAATAAATTATTTTTTATAACTTTGGGGCGATAATTCTCAGACCAAGTTACATTTTATCTTATATTATTAACAAAATTACCATGAAAGAAAACACTAAGAAGGGCGTAAGCCGTAGAGAGTTTTTGGGTCTTTCCGCACTAGGATTGGCTAGTTTAACAATTCTTCCCAGTTGGGCCATGAATGGCGTTCGTATCGCTCCGAGCGATCGAGTCGTTTTAGGTTTTATCGGCCTAGGTCAGCAAGCATTATCAGACTTTAAAGGATTTGCCGCATGTCCGGGCGTACAGGTTGCCGCATGTTGTGACGTGGACACGATGAAAACAGAGCGTTTCAGAAGACGTGTCGCTGAATGGCAAGCTTCAAAGGGAATGAACCAACGTTGTGATCAATATGAGTTTTACGAGGATTTGCTGGAGCGTAAGGATATCGATGCTATCGAGGTCGCTACCCCGGACCATTGGCATGCTTTGGCTACCATCCATTCTTGTCAATCCGGAAAAGACGTATATTGCCAGAAACCGTTGGCTTATACGATCTCCGAAGGCTTGGCTATGGTGAAGGCTGTACGTAATAACAAACGTGTGCTTCAAGTAGGTAGCCAGCAACGTTCCAGCAAAGAGTTCCAAGCTGCGATCGATATGGTTCAGAATGGAGCCATCGGTCATATAGAGAAAATATATGCACGTGTAGGTGAGCCTCCTACGCCGCTGAGCTTGCCGGAAATGCCGGTTCCCGCTAATTTGAACTTCAATCAGTGGATGGGTCCGTTGAACGATCCGAAGATCCATTATCATCCCGATTTATGTCCTCCTATTTCTCTGGATCCGGAAGAGAACGAGAAACTATGGGGTGCATGGCGTTGGTATCAAGAGACCGGTAATGGCTATACTGCTGACTGGGGCGCTCATATGTTTGATATCGCCCAAGCTGCTATCGGTATGGATGGTTCTGGTCCGGTTGAGTTTACGCCCAAGGGATACAATGGCACACAATATTCAACTATGCGCTATGCGAATGGTATCGTAATGACTGAACAACCTTATTTGGAGGATAATCCGGATGCGCAGGGTATTAAGTTTGTCGGAGATAACGGTTGGATCGAGGTAGCTCGTGGCTACATCAACTGCTCTGATCAGTCTAAGATCCCCTCCGACCTGAAGAACTTGATCGAGAAGCGCCCGAGAATGATGACTCCGGAAGAGCGTAAGAAGATGTATGAGGAATATATGAAGAAGCTGAAAGACAGTAAAAAGAAGGGTAACGATGCTGGCAATTATGAGACTAGCGCTCCGCATATGCAGAACTTCATCGACTGCGTTCGTTCACGTGAGAACCCGATCGCTCCGGTTGAGGTAGGTTGCAGTACGAATACGCTTTGCTGTTTACAGAATATTGCCCGTGAGCTAGGCCGTCCGGTTAAATGGAACCCGGCTACATTAAGCTTCGGTAATGATAAGGAGGCGGCTTCCCACCGTTTGTACTGGTATCAATATCGCAACCCGTATTCATTGCCTTATTTCTGTAAATAAGCCTATTTAAATAGAATGATGTTATGAGTAACAGACGGGATTTCTTAAAAAATATCTCTCTCTTTGCCGCTGGTGGATTGCTGGCTGGTAAAGCCGGTTCCGTAAATGCGGAGAACGCTGCGTTGGGAGTTGTGGATGAGGTCCATGCCGGCAAAGAGATTGGCTTGCAGATCTATTCTTTATCCCAAGAATTATATAAAGGCGACGTGGCCGCTAATCTTCGGAAGGTGAAGGATATGGGATACTCCAAGCTGGAGTTGGCGGGTTATGGTAAAGGCGCTATCGGAGGTGTTCCTATGATGGACTTCAAGAAAATGACGGAAGACGCAGGCTTGAAGATCATTAGCTCGCACGTGAATCCAGTCGACGCATCTATCTCTGACCCTTTTAAGGCTATGATTTTCAAATACTCGAAGGAGGTTACCCCAAAGATCATGGAGTATTGGAAAGCTACGGCTGCCGATCATGCGAAACTAGGCTGTAAATATTTGATCCAGCCGATGATGCCGACGATTACTACGCACGATGAGGCTAAACTTGTTTGCGATATTTTCAATCAGGCCTCGGATGTTATCAAGGCGGAAGGTATCGCCACTGGTTTTGGCTATCATAATCATAATATGGAGTTCAATCGGGTCGCGACGAAAGAGCAACAGGAGAAGGTGAAAGGAAATCCTTTCGCCGCTTTCATGAAAGTCGGAGACCAGATTTATGACTTGATGCTGAAAGACACGGACCCGAGCAAGGTTTACTTCGAGATGGATGTTTATTGGACTGTCATGGGACAAAACGATCCTGTCGAGTATATGCAGAAACATCCGGATCGTATCAAGGTATTACATATCAAGGATCGTGCCGTATTCGGCCAAAGTGGTATGATGAACTTTGAGATGATATTCAAGCAAATGTATGCGAACGGAATCAAAGACTATTTCGTAGAGTTGGAGCAGATGCCGGACGGACGTACTCAATTTGCGGGTGTGAAGGATTGCGCCGACTATTTGATCAAGGCTCCTTTTGTAAAATGAAGTAACAATCGATAGATCGTAAGCCTCGGGGTTAATAGACTCCGGGGCTTTTTTATTAGATGAAAGGCAACATAAACGGGTCTATTTTGTTTTTATAAAAAGAAGTTTATATCGCAAAAATCAAGGAAAGGATGAGTTCTAGGATAAGGAAGATATTGAAACATACGGTGATCGCTGTTTTATCGCTGGCTGTATTGTTCCTAGTTTTGAATCTTTTCCTGACAGGTCGTTTGGAGCGGTACCTGAAAAGAGAACTGATAGAGCGTACGGCGAATGCTACGGATGGTTTTTATCGCCTTTCTTTCGATAAGCTTTCTATTAGCTTCTTCAAGGGAGAGCTAAGGCTAGAGGGTGTTTCATTGGAGCCGGACTCTAAGGTCTTTGAACATTGGGCCGCCTTGGATAGCTTGCCCGATACCTATGTAAGTACCCGGATTGAGGTGATAGATTTTAAGGGAATTAATTTGGTATGGCGATGGAATTACCGGCAACTCCATTTCAATACCTTTGAGATCCGCTCGCCGGAGGTTCGTGTATACGGCTCTTCCGGATCAAACCCGTTAGTTTCCGGACTGGCGGCAGATACGGTAGAGCATGCCGAATCGAAGACCTTGTACGAGGTGATCTCTCCATACATAGATGCCCTGAGCGTAAAGACCTTGAACTTGGAAAATGCCAGTATTTCTTATAATGTGGAAAACCAAGTCTCGCCGATTATCTATACGTTGAATAACGTAAGTTTCCATGCGTATGGTTTTATGTTGGATTCTACCTCTTCACGGAGCGGGAAGCTGTTGTATTGCGATAACTTCGATTTTGTCACGAACCAGCCGCAAACCTTGTTGGTAAATAATGATTTTAGGTTGGAGACGGATAGTATATGCCTCAGTACCCAAGATTCCATTATCTATATCCAAAAAATCCAATTGCTTCCGCAAGAATTATTGTGGGGGGAGACTAATCGGAAACCTACGAATTATCTGGAAGGGAAAGTGCAAACCGTAGAGATACAAGGGATTCACTTTAGACGGGAAGAAGCCTTGAACTATTTGTCCGCCCGTAATTTTGAGATACAATCTTCGGATATCAAGGTGTATGACTTGACTCGGGAGAAGAAGCAGGCGAATGCCGATGCGGATTCTTTGGTGCAAGCCTTATCGTTATATGATGTGATCTCTCCGGTACTACATAGTATATCCGTGGATCAAATACGAATAGAGCGAACCGCCCTTCACTATTCCTTAGCCTTGAAAGGGCAGATAGAGGACTTCTCGATCCCTGAGTTTAATTTCCATGCGGAAGGTCTTCTGATCGACTCCTTGGTAGCTCCGGGCGAGGAACTGAATTATTTTCGTTCCATTGCGTTTGAGGCGAATGATATACAAGGGATCATGAGGGCTCGTAATCATAGGTTCGATATCAAGCGTTTGGCGATGAATACGGCCTCAGGCTCGTTTCATATAGATAGCATGCGACTACGTCCGTTGTCGGTCCGCTCCCGTAATGATTATTTGTCGGGAAGTATCGATACGATCCGGATAGACGGGTTGGCGTACGACAAAGGTATTAGTGCGGATTTACTGATGATTCGGTCGCCTCGCTTGGTTTATTATAAAACGCCTTCTGTTGAATCTCCGGATAAAGGAAAAAGCGCATCTGTAAATAGCCGTGTGGATGTGGAAAGTTTGTTAAATCCTTTTCTTCGGTATCTTTCCATCCGTAAGATCCAGATTCAGAACGCAAATGTGACATTGGAGGATCGTGAGATAAATGATACGACCCGGTACCGACTCAACGGCCTTAATTTCTTTGCTACGAATTTCTTGGTGGATGAGCAAACGAACCGGAGTGGGCAATTGTTTTTCAAGTATGATCATTTTGGTCTTAGTTTCCGGGATTTCGATAACTACTTACCGGGAAAGGATCTGCGTGTGACTATAAGAAAAGGTTCGCTATCCACCGTAAACGGCTCTTTCCGTCTACAGGATGTGACCTTGGCCGCTAAAAAGGACTCGATACGTTTTTCAACCCCATTGATTTCTTTAGCGGGAATCCGGATTCCCAAGAATAGCATCTATCAGATCGGGTTTGACCGATTTGATTTATCCGATGGTGATTTTTCTATGTCTTGGGGATCGGATACGATAATATTGCGGACTGAGAGCCAAAAGGATATCCAATTGGCTTTGGAGAATGTGTTTGTGGATTTGAAGAAGAAGACGTTTCAATTAGGTGATCTTCAGCTACAGACGAAGGATATTGATATACCGTTGGATAACGGCTTCTACCGGTTGAAGATCGGGGATCTGGATTTGAGAAAGTCAGGTTTGAGGTTGGATCACGTACATTTAGTCTCGCCTTATTCCAAAATGGAATTCGCTTATAAACAGCCTAAGCATCAAGATTGGTTTGACGTGAAGGTTGGGAACGTAAGATTGAACGACGTGGATATTCCCGGATATTTCTCAACCAAGGAATTACGTGTGGGGGGACTCTGGATAAACGATGTCTTACTACAAAACTTAAAGAACCGGAAGATCCCGGTGGAGCCTCATATCGTTCCGATGATTTATGAAGGTTTACAAAAGGCTCCGGTCCGTTTCAAGATAGATACCGCTTCCGTTGCCAATTTCTCCGTGGTTTATGAGGAATTACCCGTTAAAGGTGATAAGCCCGGTAAGCTTTATTTTACCGATATGAATGGCCAATTTTCAGGTTTGACCAATATCGTTTCCTATCCGGAGCAATTCATCAGATTGCATGCGGACGGGAACCTGATGGGATCGGGGCATTTTACGGCTACATGGCAACTCCCGGTAGATTCATTATACGACCGCTTTCTATTGGATGCCCGTTTGGATAGCCTAGACCTGCTTTCCTTGAATGAGATCGTAAAACCTCTGGCGCCGGCGGAAGTAGTGAGCGGTTGGGCACAGGATGTGGTCTTTCATATGGATGCCTCAAGCCGGAAAGGACGGATACGGTTAGACTTCCCGTACCGGAAATTGAAAGTGGCTTTATTGAAAGAGAAAGACGGAGAGACCACACAAAAAGGTTTCTTGTCGAGATTGGCGAACTTAGTTCTACGGGATAATAATCCGGCTCATCCGGAGCGAAAAGATAGTAAATTGCGTAAGGTCGATATGGAAATTGTGCGAGATCCCTATCATTCCACGTTTAACTATCTATGGCAGATGCTAAGACCAGCCTTGGTGGAATCAGTCGGAGTCTCGAAAAAAGAACAGGATGCGGCCTTGAAAGTGGCAGGTTTCTTCACGAAGGTAAAGCGCTTTTTCGGTCTCGATAAAAAGAAGGATAAGCGGGAGGAGATTGATACAAATAATAAGGAAATAGAACCTTTAAAAGAATAAATAATGGAATATACAGTAAATCACTATCCGGAGAAACATCGTTTCGAGGTAGTAGAAGACGGCTTGACAGCCTATGTGGAATATCGTTTAAGAGGAGATGCCTTGGACATTATCCATACCATTGTCCCAAAAAACTTGGAAGGGCGTGGGATTGCGGCGACTCTTGTTGAAACAGCTTATAAATACGCAAAGGAACAGGGGTTGCGCCCTTTGGCTACCTGTTCCTATGCGGTTGTGTGGTTAAAACGCCATCCGGAGTTTTAATCCTTGATCGTAATACCTAACATTCTAGCGATGTCCAGTGCTTGTAAGGAGGTTACGGTAGCACCTTTCAACTCTCCTCCGGGAATCGAGCCAATACGTATACCGGCGATCTCGGAGGAAGTAAGATCGATCCCTTTCAAAGAGGTCCGGTGAAACTCGGCCTCTACTAAATTACAATGTTCGAATTCTACGTTCGTGAATTGGCAATTGTCCAATCCGCCTCCTCGTAAAAAGCATTGATTAAAAGATACGTTCCGGAGTTTGCTCATGGAGAAGATTACATAATCTCCTTTGCAATCCCGGATGGTAGTATGATTAAAGATTGATTCGGAGAAATTCGTTCCGGTAAGTTTACACCCAATGAACTCTACCCGGTAAAAGCCACATCCGGATAAATTTATATTTGATAGGTCACAGTTCTTAAATACCACATCGCTAAACTGAGATTTACGATAATTGCAAGCAATGAAACCACAATTGGTGAATAAGCAGGAATTAACGGATAGGTTCTGTTTAGATACGTCCTCGACGCATAATCCATTGAAAGAACATTCTGTAAAATCATCCTCTTGTCTGGATATACAATCCATCCAGTCCACATCCTCCCGTAAGTTTTTTACCAATCTAGGCGCTGTTATTTTCAACATGTTATTGTTTCCTATTTTAATTTAGATGGTAAAGATAACGGATTTGGGCTAAATAAACGATATCTTTACTTTATAGTTCATTTTAGCAATATCGGAAAAGTGTGTTCGGGATAATTCTTCTATTTTTGCCTTGAAATCCTAAGAATCATGCGAATAAAGACAACGACAAAGACAGAGTATCAACAACGTATCAATGTATTGGTTGAATACATAAATAATCACTTAGGCGAGGATATCGATCTAAATAAGCTGGCGGAGATATCCGGATTCTCTCGTTGGCATTTTCATCGGATCTTTGCGGAGTTCTTAGGGGAACCGGTTGGTACGTTTATCGTTAGGATGCGGGTCGAGACGGCCGCTCGGCTTTTGCGTTACACGGAAATACCTGTCAAGGAGATCGCCTATAAGGTAGGATATGACGTACCCTCTTCTTTGTCTAAGGTTTTTCGCCAGTTTTATGGGATTTCTCCAAATGAATATAGAAACAATAAAGATTATGTAATTATGGAACCGAATAGAATAATGCCCGATATGGAATTGAAGGTCGAGGTAAAAGATTTACCCGGCAAACAAGTAGCCTACATTCGTCTAAACGGAGGGTATAAAGAAATCGATTATCTGGGAACTTGGATGCGCTTGCTCCAATTCGCCAAGGAGCAAAACATCCAGCCATTGAGTTTTTCACCGATCTGCTTGTACCATGATGATCCGAAAGTGACCTCACCGGATAAGCTGCGTACCGATATTTGTATGGAAGTCGCTCCTTCGGTTTGCCCTAAAGGGGAGATTGGTACGAAAAAGGTATTGGAAGGGCGTTTTATGGTCGCTCTTTATAAGGGAACTTATCAGCAATTAGGGGCTGTGTATGATACGCTTTACGGCAAATATCTCCCCGAGATGGGTCTTTCCTTACGAGAAGTGCCTAGCGGCGAGATCTACTTGAATGATCCTCGTAATACGAAGCCGGAGGATTTATTGACTCAGATTTATGTGGCGGTAGAATGATCTTTGGTGGGCGCATGATCCGGAAGAGCGAAATCATGCGCCTCCGTCATTTCTGATAATATCTTGGCGAAAGCGAGTGAGGATTTTTTTCGATACGTCCCTTTCGCCCAAAAGAGCGAAGCCCTAGTAGATAAGCTCTTATCGGAGCGAATAGGTATTTTAACGAGCTGACTCTCATTCCTTGCGGAGGCAAATGTCAATATCGTACCCCATTTTCCGGTAGTTACCAGATTGATAATCGTATGTACATCGTTCAGCTCCATATCTGCTATAAGGTCTAGATTTTTTAGTTCGCATATCTTATCTATGATTCCTCGTGTGACAAAACCTTTAGCCGGAAGTATCAAAGGGACGGTAACAAGCTTTTCAAGTGATATGATCTTCAACCCGGAAAAGGGATGACTTTGATGTACGATCAAATGTAATCTTGAGGAGAAGAGAGGCATAGTCTCAAAGTCCTCATAAGAATTCCCGGATTCGAGCGAAAGGATAAAATCCACTTTGTTGTTTTCTAATTTCTCTACTAATTCATAGGAAGTGGCGAAAGTTATTTCTACTTTGATTTTAGGATATCGGGTAGAGAATTTCACCAAAGCCTTGGTCAATAGGAATGTTAAGCTATAAGTTACGCCTATTCGCAACAATCCTGTCTCGATGCCTTGTAAATCTTGAATAATCTGTTTCCCACAATCCGCGTCACGTATGGCGTTCCTTGCGTAGGGAAGAAAGGATTCCCCCGCTTCCGTAAGTACGATACGTTTGCCGATCCGGTCAAAAAGTAATACGCCTAATTCTTCTTCTAGCTGTTTTATTTGCTGTGATAAGGTGCTTTGGGAAAGGAATAAAGACTTGGCGGCCTCCGTGAAGTTGAGTAACTCACTTGCCTTCTCGAAATATCTAAGTTGACGTAGCTCCATGATGATCGATCGGTTTTATCTATGATTGTTATCGAAAAATAGCGTTTTACAAATATAGGATTATCTTCTTATCAAGCATATCTTTGTGTCGTAAAAAAGACAAATCATTGGATAATTCGATAAAAGTAATGACGATATGGCTCTAAATAACGACATGAAAGCCGAGAGAGGCTCTGAAAGATACCGGTTGATAAGGAATTGTATATTTTTATCCGGGCTTTCTGTTTTTGCCCAGTTATATTTGTTTCAACCAATGCTTTCGGAACTGACGGTGTCTTTCGATATCAGTCCCGTTATGAGTAGTCTGTCCGTATCGCTATCCACGATAGGCATGGCCGTCGGGTTATTGATTTTCGCGTTCAAGGCAGATAGCGTGCCACGTGATAAACTGATGGGCTTTACGTTGATTACCTCCTCGTTACTCACGATATTATCCGCTTTTGCGTGGAATTATCCGGTACTTCTTCTCTTAAACTTCTTGAAAGGGGTCGTGCTTTCCGGGGTATCGGCTGTTGCGCTCGCTTATTTATCCGAGGAGGTTAGCGCTTCCGTGATAGGCTTGTCTATCAGTCTTTATTTGAGCGGGAATACGATCGGAGGCATGGCGGGGCGTGTATCCGCTACTCTTTTGTCGGGATGGAGCGATTGGAGATATGCGGCGGTTGCGATCGGGATCGTTTGCCTGTTGCTAGGAATTATTTTTATCTGGAAGATCCCGCGATCGAGGAATTTCCACCCTTCATCCGTAAATATAAGAGAGAAAATCGCCCACATGAGACAGTTTTTAGGAAAAGTCTCATTCTTGGGAATGTATTTTGTCGCGGCGTTAGTCATGGGAGCTTTTGTAAGCATCTATAATTATCTTTCCTTTATACTGGAATCTCCGCGGTTCGGCTTGCCCCATTATTTGGTGGCGATGATATTTATGATGTATACGGTGGGAGTGGCAGGTTCTATCCTAACAGGAAAACTATCGGATAAATATAACCCTGCCATGTTATTGCAAGGTTCTCTAATGCTCATGGTCGTAGGGTTGTTATTTTTGCTTGTCATGCAGCTTTGGACAATCGTAGTCGGGCTGGGAATCCTGACATTTGCGTTTTTCAGTGCGCATACCATGGCGAGCCGGATTGTATCAATAAACGCACGACAAGCAAAAAGTAGTGCAACGAGCCTGTATTGGCTTTTTTATTATGCGGGTTCAAGCGTCGCAGGCTCGTTGACGGGTATCGTACTCTCGGAATACGGCTGGAACTTGTTTGTTTGGGTTATTATTTCACTTGTTGTTACAGCTTTCTTCCTATCAATCATATCTACCGAGAAAATGGCGATAAAGAAGGTACTTTTGCTTTCACGAATTCATTATCTATCCAATAAGTAGCGTTTTCGGAGGTGAACATTAGGATGCAATAATTAGTATCCGTGACACCTCCGGGGAAATGGGCGAACATCCAATCAGACCAAAGGGCTGTCTTCGTTTCCATGTCAGACACGATCTCGACTTTACCCGTTAATACGATACTGTCTCCTCCTTTCATGAAGCACACTCCAGCTTTCGGATTTATCTGGAATTGTATAGTCTTGTCAGAGAATGTGCCCGTTGAGAACCATATCCGGGAAATGCCATCCGCTTTTATCTTTCCCATAGGAACCGGACGGGGACAGCCATCTTCCGTAACGGACGCGAGCATAACCGTATCGCATTCAGCTAATAAAGAACCCGCCTTTTTCTCCATCGTCGATAGATCGACCATTTGTACCGGAATGCATAAATCGACTTTGCATTTTCCCTCTGGGTGTTGATCGGGATTACTCTGGTAAACCTCGAATGTTTTTCCTGGACGAGGCTTGCACTGATGTTTGGATGTAAGCGTATACATCAAACTCCATGCGGTAGGTATTTCTCCTATGCCTATCTCAAAATGCCCGATAGCGTAAAGCCCATCCGGTAACACTCCTTTCGAGATCTCACCATCTCCTTCCATTTCTGCGGATACGGTTATACCGATATCCGTACTCATCCCTTTTTCTTCCTGCTGATAGATAGAAACGAGCTTGTTTTCTGCATTAGCCATCAATCCTCTAGGTCCGGCCCATCGCAGAAGTTTGCCGATAGTATTCGGTATTTGATTCATATCACCTTGATGATGAAGAAATACGATGTGTTCAGCCTGTAATTCTTTTAATTCAAAAGTGTAATTCATAAGATTCTTATTTGTAAAAGTCCAATAGTGCAAACATACGGAATCTAATTTTCGTCCCGTTGTAAAAAAACGACAAAATAGACTATTGCGTATTTGTTGTAAATCTTTTTGAGCTATTCTGTTAATATGCTCCACTATAAGTTGACAGCGGATATATCCTAGATGCCATATTGGACCATCCTGTTGCATTCTTGTATGCTGTTACCGCTTCGTCTGGAACATAGAAAGAGCATGTTGTACCTTCGAAAGTGCCCCAGCCTAGGGCTGGAGGAGTTAACAGCCGAGTGATTATGATCTCCTTCAGTGAGATACACTGGTAGAATACCTTGATTCCACCAATGGATTTAAGGATATTACATCGTATTATAACCTTTCTCAAGGAAGAGCAAGATTCGAATATCCCACTGTCGATATTTGTCACATTTGATGGGATATCAGCGGTCTCTAGTCCAGACTTACAGAAACAGCCATTAACTAGGGCCTCTAATGATTGGGGAAGGGCTATCGATTTCAGCGTTTTGACCTCCATGAAGCATTGTCCTCCAATTTCTACCAAGGTATTTGGAAGGGTAATCTGCTCCAAAGCTGTTCCATAATATTCTCTGTATTTGATCTTAGTCCATGAGTCTGGCAGGGTGATTCGTTTGAGTGACGAACACCCTCGGAAGGTCCCATCATACATTGGAGAGGCATTCTTGAAATATCTTAATTCATCGAAGCTCTCCATCCGTGTATTTCCTTGAAAGTAATTTTGAAACTGGTCTGCACCTATGTATTCTGCTTCCTCTGCCGTGATGACTCCGTTGCCGTCAAGGTCGTATCTTTCGATGCATATTCTGAGCACTTCCTTGTCTGCAAAGCGAATACACAATCCCTTGACACTTATATCCAATTTCGGGAATGAGGCATTTAAGGTCGGAACCGACTCGGGAGAGGCGTAATCGTCGACTATTAATTTTCCTTCTAGTATGGGTAGGGTATCTTCACCCGCAACCCCGGTACTGCTGAGACCTTTGTAGGTGCCATCGGCCATCCGCATGAGATCATCAAGGATATCTGCGTTGCCGTATGTCTCCGTGAATCCCACGATACGTACGTGGTGTAAAGCGTGACTCTGTCCTTGGTTAGCTTGTTCATTAAGGATTCGTGCCAATATAGACATTGGGCCGACGGTTGGACAGTTCACTATAAATAAATCTGTCACAATTCCAGCACACTGGTTTATATTGACATTTTCTCTGGTTAGGTATGGATAATTGGATAGTGAGATATACTGATTCTTTGAACTGTATTCAATTAGCCGTAAGCTACCGCCCTCAGGCAACTTTAATTGTGTCAGTGCGGTTCCATCAGTGTGAATTTCCTTAAGGCGAGTACAGGTGGATAGATTCAGAGTTCCTGTGAGCGTGGATATGTTTGACAACAACAACTTCTCTAATGACATGCAATTGGACAAGGTTAGAGTTGTGATCGATATTCCGACGGTTTCGGTCTTACTTCCCAACCGTATCTCACGTAGCATACGCCCTTGTATAATCATAGAACCTTGGACATTCTTCTCATGCCAATCCCCAATATCTTGGAGATAAGAAGCCCCTTGTATCGTATTCTGTTGGTCACCGGAGCCGGATAGTTCGATTAACATCTCACATTTCTCGCCCGCTTTGGTTCGATTTCCTCGAATGATACTTGTTCCGTTGGCGATGGCGGGATATAAATCCATGGCAGGGGTAAGCTCATACTTTATGGTGTTTCCGGCCGCACGAACGGTAATGCTATCCGTGCCGTTAGCGGAGAACAAACCGAAACTATATTTCGACATCATATAAATGATCCGCTTCGTAACCCAACGGGTCTCGGCGGAATAATGATCTCCCAAGCTTTGCGTGATCGGGTCCGTATCATTTGTATAACTGCCCTTCATATAGGCCAGCTTCCCTTGCTCATAAGCGATCTTGGCATCCGCGTTTACAATGTTTGCCGGGAAATACTCTTGCGCCGGAGCGAAATAATACTTCTGGTAATACGCAAAGATCTTATCAAAATCAGTACCACTTTTCAATCCACCTAGTTCTTCCATGGCGGAGAGCATATTTCTCATGCCAGTCACAACTTCTTCGGGAAAAGCCAAATCTAATAAATTCCAGAAATTACTGGTTTCCCCGTTCCACACGGCTGCTCCAGTTTCATTCGTGTCATGAATTTCAACTCCGTATGGCTTTTCCGGCTGGCCTTCATTGTCGGTATCGAATATCGTATCCATGTCATCATAACGCCATTTCCATTTACAGCCCTTACCAAAACAATAGCAATACGTATTTTTCGCACGTTGATCAGTTCCGGCATGCATCTCCACCCAATTACGGTGAAGAATGGCATCGTCGATGTCCCAGTAAGCGGGAGCCTCTTTCCTGAATTTGCTGATACGGGCATTGATAAACAACACATTTAATTCCTCTGCTGTTTTTCCGGTCAAGTCCGCCGAAGTCAAACCATACCCTTTATTTACCAACTGAGATACTAGGTTTATAGTTCCATCGCCTATATCAGAGGGGATAAACCTGTTTTGGCCGGACTCATAATAATATACATCGAATTGATGCGGATCATTCGTCTTGGCGATCCAGAACTCATAGGGTTGATTGCGCATGGTCGCCACTTGCGCATTTAATTCCTCCACCGTACCCTTGAAAGGACGCAAACGGTTAGAGCAGCTATAAGCTAGGTTATAAGCCGGCACGAACAATGAGATATTCTCTTCCAATCCTCCATCAAAATCCCATGCGTTAGCATTATTATACTGGAAAGCTTCCTCATCCGCATTATATTTTACGAAAGAATCTGCCCAAGGTACACGGAATAAAGTGAGCAGTGGTGAGTTATCCGACCCTTCGATACTGATCAGTCCCGGGAATAGGTCCGTGTCGTATCCGAAACAATATTTGTCTCCCTTATCTGGACCGAAGGTATACTCTCCCATAAACGTGTATATCGTTTCTCCATCTTCGTTGATAGACTTCTCGAAGCACACGAAGGGTAGCTGGTAAACCGAAACCCGTATATCCTTGTATTTTTCCGTCCGCATGGCCTCGTTCGATAATCCCAATTGACGATACAAATCGTGTACAGAGTTTGCGGAACCCATCTTATGGGATTGCATGGATGAGGCATAATTCTTCTTGGCCGTGAACTTAGCCGAAGCGGGTATGCTTGGTACCATTTGCCAAGTCTTCTTTCCGGTCGTACCATCCGCATACGTAATAACGGATTTCTCCTTGTCAATCGAATAGCGAGTGTTCCATAAATAATACTTCATGGAAGAGGTTCCCTGTCCTTTAACCTGTACGTTTGAGATAGTCACGTTTCGTTCGGGATTTTCACTGAAGTAGACCTCTAATGTGCCTGTTCGTGCGGATGGGTCTGCCATACGGGGAATGGTATTGTCGAACACAAGTACATTATACTGATCCTTCGTGTTCTCGAAATCCACTTCCGAACCGTTCGAATCCAGTACATCATTCTCCTCGGAAATCTTCGCTTTATCCGTAGTCGATATCATCCAGTTTATATAGTTCCTTAGCACGGCAGGTGAAGTCAAGGCTGAGTCATAAATACGTAATCCATAGATATCGATGTCTGCGTAGTCCGATCCGATCACGATATTTCCGTCGTGAGCGAAATAGTCATTGTTCTCGTAAGTAAATTCCCTGTTTTTCTTTCCATTAATATAAAGAATACAAAGGTTGAAATCACTATTGCCATAAGCATCCGGCATGATTACTAACGTCATGCGTATCCGTTTGCCCTCATGCGTATGAATGCCCTGTATCTTGCTGTTACGAAGGGATTGTGAATGCATCACCAACTCATCGGCATATATTTTCAGGCCCACGAATGAGTCTCCGGAAGGCGAGGCGATCGTCAGTACGGGAGTGGTGTAATCCGTCACGTTATCTACCCTATAATCTATTTCTATGGTTTTACCTGTGCGGGCACATTCTTTTTTAAATGGCTTGTAGTCTATGGTAAGGGATGATCCGGCCATCAATCTCAATGTCTTGTTTCCATCGTTATCGCTTACCCAACCATCGTTTCCCCAGTTCATACCGGTCCAGACCGCAGGTATGGTAGTGGTAGCGGTCTCGTTCAATATCTCCCGGTAATTTTCCTGACGATTGCTACGGGTCTTCGGATTCATGTAGAATACCGAACCGGCGGTAGCTGAATACCCCAGTGAGTTATTTACCGCGAACAAGACCGGAGGTGTTAACTCATCTTCTCCATCCATAATATGGGCGGCAATCTGAAATTCCGCATTATCCAACGTCTCTATCTCCAGTGGAAGCGCGAAGGTATGTCGGGTAGACGTGGAGATAGAATCCTCGTTAGATGAAAATACGGCCATGTCATCCTTTTGAATTACAAAGCGAGCGGAAGTGGAGACATTGTCTCCGTCGTACATGGCATAGTCGAACAACGTATTTTCCGCCCAGTTCGTGGCTTTGGGCAATAAATTGTTTATGGCTACTAATTTGACCGCATCACCCGCTACGGCGCAAATTACTTGAAAAGAAACGGTCCGTGTACGGATTGTCCCATCTGAGTTCGTTACGTATGCCGATAGCTTGAAAACTCCACTTCGCTGAGGATGTTCAACTACATAATTGTAGGCCGTCTCTGTATAAATACCGGTACCGATCGGTATCTCATAAGATTCGTTATAGTTCTCGCCCGACAACGTAACATACAAGGTCTTTGACACATTTCCTCCAATATTTAACGGCAGTGTAATATTACCCGTATAGGCCGTCCACCATTTGAAATTATTGGCAGATAAAGAAAGGGAGGTCAAATAAACCGTATAGACAAAGGCCGGAGTGGTCTCTTCCGTCACCTCGCCGGTAACCTTGATCATGATATTATTAGCTCCCGAAGAAAGATACTCCGCGACATCTATCGTGAAAGGCATGCCGGAGTTAAGATACATTTGTTTCATTACTACATAGTCACCCATATCAGAGTTTTTCACGGATATCTGGCATAATCCCCGTTCACCCGTATCCTCATAGGGCTCTCCTACGCTGTATCGCTCTTGACTAACAAATGTAAACATAAGCGGACATGGCTCTCCTTTGCTGGCGGATACATTTTTACTGTCCAGCTCATTCACGATACGTACATTACGTTGTATCCCTTGTTGACCTCCGGCGATATCGGCTACGGGAATCATGCTCCATGTATCTGATCCGGCAATTTTGGTTAATACTACCCCATAATCCAACGTGTCATCCACTTTTTCATCCACGTTCATCAAGCCTCCCAGCGTGCCGGATAAAATGCCTTCTCCGCCACTACCGCCTAGCCGGGAGACAGGCACATGTACATTCCTGTTCGTGGAGCGGTCTACGGCAGGGAGGATCAGGTTTTTCAATGATCCGGCCTCCGGCATTTCCGTAATACGTCGTTTACGAATCTCGATATCGTCGGCCTGTGTCTCCGGTACTTCCGGTAACGAGGTATTGATGGAGGCGATATAATTGGTAGGAGGGACGGATCGAATAACAGACATATCTATCAAATTATCATCTTCCGTAGATATCCAATCCCCCTCTTCGGTTGCCAGTAAGTAAATGGTATTTCCAGAATCCCGGAAAGCCGTGAATACCAGTGTTAAGGTAAACTCTACAATTACCCGGTCGGACAACTCCTTGAGATTCCATCCTGAAGTGGATTGATAATAACAAGGATAACTCTTATCGATCTCACCGTAGCGCAAGATACGTTCACCCGGGCGGATCAAATCGTTGAAAAAGGCGATATAACATTTCCAGAAACGCTCTACGGTATCTGCCACCAGGCAACATTTAAAAGAGACCTCTTTCTCGGTAAACGCTACATGGTCGGCATCATATAGCACGCCATCCATCGTAGAGAACTGCCGAGTAAGGTTTTTCTTCACGGCGGCCGATCTCATCACATTGTCTCGTCCGGACTCTACCACGATACCATAACGATCCAATGCGATCCCATCCAAGGAGTAGACGGAAGAAGGTACCTGTGTACCCCCTCCATCAGCCGGTTCGTAGGAGAGGACCCTCATCGGGAAATCGTCGGCGAAACGGAGAGAGAAAGCTATTCGTTGATCACCCGTTGGCCCATACACGATAGTATCGGGCTGCGATACCAAACGCAAGCGCCACTCCCTGTTCAATGCCGGTATCCGTACCATGCGATAGCCTGGGCGGGCTACGTAAGAAATAAACTCATTGATCTCAATTGAGGGGTCCGTGGCCACGAACGAGATTGCCAGTTCTTTACCTGATAGCACCGGAGCTGATAAATCCACTTCGATACCATCCTCTTCCGGCCAGACGTTCTTATCCGGTTCCACCAATGCGGGGAAAGCGAGCAGTTCATCATAACCACCCTCCTTAACACATACACCAAATGTGGTGAATATATCCCTGTTGTCTATAAAAAATTCTCCTGTCATATTCTTATTTATTTTTTATTATCTGCTTCTCATTAAAATACCATTATCACTCATGCCCTGAACGGTCATTCGCATCGCCTTCAAGTCCTGCTCCATCGTCTCCAATTTCACGCAATAGCTCGTATTGTAAGCGATCTGTACCCATTGGCGGGCGGCATCAATCATCAATGAATGGATACTAGTAACGTTCTTGTCTATATTGGAAGTGATGTACGTCAGTGTATTAGCTGTCCCTAATAATTGATCGGCACTTTCCTGCGATATCGATTGAATGCCTTTAGCCGAAGCTTCACGGGCCTGTTCATCCGCTCCCATAGAGATCCCAGTTATCTTTTCTATATTCTCGGCCTCTTTAGCGGCGCTTTCTATAATCTGGTCATAAGCCTTGCGTAGCTCCTCTATTTTCCCTTGGCTAAGTCCATTCTCCGATTCAGCTGCGAACCGCTCATACCAGTCCCTTAGGGGAGCGTCCAGATATTTCATTTTGACGCTTTGCAACATGGCTGTCCGCATAAGCCCCTCGAAGTCGGCGGCAAAGTCGGCGGCGCTTTTCTTTCCGTCTAGGAATCCCTGTACGATACTATCCGAGATAGCCGTGGCCGTAGTACCCGTCCAGTTCTCCCGCATCTGCTCGTTAAGCTGGTCCATCATCTCCACGACGTTGGCCCCCTCTTCCTTGAGCGCTTTCAATCGTTCGAAAAGGGTCTTTGCGGCTCCATCCAGTTTGTCTTGCGTATATAGCCCCTCTATTTGCTCGTACGATTTACCGGAAAGGCTTGAATACTCATTCCATGTCTTAGCCTTGCGGAACCATGTGCCATGCTTGTAGCCTGTGCCGGATACATATTGCTCATTCATCAGTTTGCCCCATACCTGCTGGTATTCTTGGTCGATGGACCCTTTCTGTGCCGTAAGCTCCTTTTGAAGCCGTTGTGAATATTGCAATGTGGTCTCTCCGATCTGTTGTTGCGTACGCAGACGATCCCGGAGGATGCTGTTGTATTCGAGTTCCTTGCTATAGGTCTCGAGCAATCCTTGCTGATACTCTTCCCTTATTTTCTGGTTTTCCTTCAGTCGTGAACCTATGCCTCCGATGATACCGGTGATACCGCTCAATATACTGGTGGCGCCTTGCAGCGGGTTGGTGCTAAATTGGGCGATTCCTTCGGCGATATCGGCGGCTCCTTTCGCTACGTTGGCAGCTGTTTGCAATACATCTCCCAGCTCACCATCAAAAACATTGGCAAGGTTGGCGCATTCTTGCAAAGCGTTGGCGGCATCCATCAGGTCCTCCGGAAGACGGCTCGCCTTCTTCTTTTCGGCGGTATCTATGCCATTTTCTATATTTTTTAGGAAAGATTCCATCTCTGGGGTGATATTCCCCTCTTTTCTTAAGTTAGCGATAAAAGCTCTAGCTTCATTTATGGCCTTATTCAAGGAGGAATTAGAAATCTTCTCCAAGTTGCCAAATAGTACTTGGGAAAATTCTGAATTCTCTGCTTGTAATTCGGCAAGTGACTGCTTATAGCTGTTTTTCCGGGCAATTATGGTGTCATCGATACGAGAGACATCCTCTCCTTGTTTTACGTTATTTCTCGCATTCTGAAGAAGCTTGTCATCTTTCTCGTAATCGGCTTGTAAGCTAGCCATCTTGACTGTATCGGTTTGGTATTGTTTTAATAAGTTATCCAGTTCATTTTTTTGTTGTTTCTGGGCATTACCTATTTCTGTATCCAATACGATGCGTTTCTGTGTACCCTCCGCGGAGTTATCGTCTTCAGTGAGTTTACGTTTATCCTGTAGATATTTAATGTATCCGTCCAGATCCTCTTTGTAATATTGTTTTTTTTCCTCAATGGTTTCTTTAAAAGCGGAAATGTCTGGTTTAGGAGCCAATTCATCCCGTGTTGTCATTAGGAAACTAAGGTTCATCCTGTCTTCCTTGGTAGGGTTCGGTTTAGATTGTATCCCATTGATCTTTCCATTTAGATAAGCGATGAAATCTTCTCCTTGGGATTTTAGTCCCTGAAAATCTTGTTCCGCTTGCTCTTTTCCAAGGTTACGTTCATATTCACCAAGAGCTGCATATTGCTCTTTGCGTTGGCGTACTTCTTCTTGGAGGCTTTCTAGTGAGGTCTTTTTGTTTTCGCTCACTGTAGTGAAGGTTTGCGATCTCATTGTGTTATTGAGATCTGTGTTTATTTCTGCGCATTTGATGGAGTAATCAGATGTGATTTTTATAGCCTCGGTAAAGAAAGAGCGATATTGACTTTTCATATCGTTACTCCATCCTATTCTATTATCATTGGTGATGGTACTAATAAGATTCATTAATTTATTTTGATCGTTAGAAGAAAATTCACCTCCTTCAATCATAATATCAAAAGATTCTTTTGCAAGTTTTACTTCATTGGGTAGCTTTAATTTAGCTATGTCTATATCTCTTGAATTAAAGAGGTTGAAATTGTTGAATTTTTCATTTAAAGATTTCAACTTAAGGCTGGCATTCTCTTTTTCTAGTTTTAATATATTGCTGAAAATATTTTTTTGTTCTTCTAGTGATTTATTTTGATCCATTAATGCAATATTGTATTTTTGGATTTCTGAAATATTCCTTAAAATATGTTCGTTGTTTTTGGTCTCAAAATCGTTGACATTTTCTTTGTTGAGATATCCTTCTGCATTCTTTAACGCATATGTCCCTCTCATTTTGAATAATTGTGTAAGAGTTTGCCAACTATCTTGAATTTTCTTTATTCCACCTGTCAAAAAATCGATTCCAAGAAGAGACCATTTCGATACCATCTGCTGGTAAGTTTCTTGTAGATCATTAAAAAATACTTTTGTGGCGTTCATTTTTTCTGTAGCTTCCACACTACCTTGTATAGCCTTTTTTAGTATGATAAAAGAAGCCCCAAGAGCTGTGACAAATGTACCAAGGCCTAAGGTCATGAGTTTTTTTCCAAGAGAAATAAATATCTCTAATTTAGAAGTTCCATCTGTAATAGATTCAATGAATTCTATAAATCTACTTGTTAGGTTGGAGGTATTTTCTTTAGTCTCATTCATTTTCTCTCCCATGGCTTTGATTTGGGTATCTAGAGTCTGAATATGGTTCAATAATTGAATGCCTATTAGCTGATGGTTTTGTTCTTCAATGGATAATTGTGCATATTGGTTTCGAAGTTTGATGATAGTGATGATTTTTTGTTCTAAAGACGTAATTGATTCCTTGTTTAACTGATTTTCTTTTTCAATCTTTGAAACTAGTTCAGACGTTTGACTTTTTAGTTCCGCTAGTTGCATTGATAGTTTGGCTTGTGCCGTTGCATATTCGTTGTGAGAAATGAGTCTTTCCTCCCATTGTAGGAAAAGGGCTTCTTGAGCCTTTTCATTTTGTCTAATATCTTGGATAAGAGTTTTCAAAGTTGTAGCTAGACTCCGTGTTGAGTTATTCAAGTAGTTGCATGCTTCGTTACTGCTATTCATTAAGCGTTTGAAAGAAGAGTAACTTTCATCTCCAATCCCTTTAAGTGCTTGTTGAACTTTTACGAGTTCTTTTTCAACTTCGCTATTTGTTATAAATTCTAGTTTTATAGGTTCCATATGTAAATTATTTTTATATTTGTGAATAAAAATTTGATATGAAAAAAATATTACCTTTTGGGGCATTTGTTTTAATCTTATTATTGTCTTGCAGCGAGATCGAGCCTATCCATTCATTGGATCAGTTAGAACCCGCTTTACGTAAACATGTTGGCGATCCAAGCCGAATAGATACAATGTTAAAAGATAATCATTTGCGCTATAATGTTATTTCTTATGATTTTGATAGTGTTCCTGATATTACTTTTGAACAATTAGTTTGGTTCTTGTTTCGAGCATATAATGTAAAGCCTATTATGACAGGCGAAGATTGGTATCGTTGGGCTTATTTTGTTCCTATCCAAGATGGAAGTGGTGCCTATATGATCCAACTTAAAGAATGGTTACAGAGAGATAATGGCGAAATTCATTTGGGTTTCAGCATTCTTGATATTAAAGATGAACTTGTAGATCCATCGCAATCAATATTTAAATGATGTAATCCCAATATAATCTGATTTATTTTAGATGCTGTTTGTCAGTTTTTTATAAAAGCTTTTGTATTTATGATACCGAGGAGTTTAGGTAGTTCTTCTCTGCATCATGAATGACTTTTATTTAAAGATTATACAGACTGGTTTATCCGCCACTCTCATATTTAAAAACTATGCCGGTGTTTCAACAAGTCCAATAGCCATCGGCGATAAATCCGCTTTCTCTGGCAACTCTACAATAGCGGAAATCTCGATCAATGAGATATCTGTTGTTTTTTGCCCGAAACGTCTAACTCCATAACAAGTGGCCTTTGGAATACTGATAGGAATGTCGAACTCAGTCATCAACTCTAGGCTTTTTGCCGCTTGGAAGTTGCCTCTTGGAGCTTGCCACTGTCCGTTAACGATCTCGCCTCCCATCCATTCTTTCAGGCTGTCATTGTCCATCGGTACGGAGAACTTAAATGTGGTCCCTGCTGCCGAGTAGATCGTTAGGAACGGATATCGTGCTCCCTCGGAGAAATGTTTTACGACTTCTCCTTCCTCGTCCTCGAAAGAGACTGATTCCTTGTAGGGTGCTACTTGTTTGTCTAACTGTGTGGCCATGCCACCGTCTGCCGTTGGTGTGCCGTATTTAACGGTCTTGACACCTAAAATGTAATTTGCCATAGTAACAATTCTTTTTTTAATGAATGATTTTTATCTGTGTAATCGATTACAGCAGCAAAGGAAACGAGATAAATAACGCTCTCAAAATAAAGTTGTAAGGGTGATAATTATAGTTGTCATAATGCTCTTGGCCTTATCTCTGATCCGTGTTTTAGCATTAAGTCTCAAGGACGGTTGTCTCCATTTACTCTAATAAATAGTTGTGAGTATGATTTTTTTGATCATAGATGCACTTTAATTAGCGAGCGGGATGGAAGAAATGACTTCTTGCTTGATTTTGAGGATATAAAACTAACAGAACAAAGAAGCAGAGGCTCTTGAAAATGTATGGAAAGGATATGACTGAGCTTATTTTGGCCGGATGTGCTTGTCTAGATATAACATATGTAGTCTTGGGGGGTATCAGGAAAAAATGAATGAGACAACAGGCAGTTAACTAATGAGCAGTGGATACATGGAAGTGGTGTTTATTTATAAGACAGAGAATGGTAGATTGACTATCATGCAGTGATGATTTATTTATACTTTGAGAATGGTAAGTTGACTACCATACAACGATGATTCTAAAAAGGATTTTATCAAACTAGAAACTATTAACACAGAGGTAGAAAACCACGGCTTTCTCCTCTGTGTCTTTGGATAACCTTAAGCCTCAACTACCCCAATCGTCATCGGCGATAAATCAGCTTTCTCCGGCAACTCTACAATCACAGAAATCTCGATCAATGAGATATCTGTTGTCTTTTGTCCGAAACGTCTAACCCCATAACAAGTGGCCTTTGGGATACTGATAGGAATGTCGAACTCAGTCATCAACTCTAGGCTTTTTGTCGCTTGGAAGTTGCCTCTTGGAGCTTGCCACTGTCCGCTAACGATCTCGCCTCCCATCCACTCTTTCAAGCTGTCATTGTCCATCGGGACGGAGAACTTAAATGTGGTTCCTGCCGCTGAGTAGATCGTTAGGAACGGATATCGTGCTCCCTCGGAGAAATGTTTTACGACCTCTCCTTCCTCGTCCTCGAAAGTTACAGACTCCTTGTAGGGAGCTACTTGTTTGTTTAACTGTGTGGCCATGCCACCGTCTGCCGTTGGTGTGCCGTATTTAACGGTCTTGACACCTAAAATGTAATTTGCCATAGTAACAATTCTTTTTTAGTGAATAATTTTTATCTGTTGTAATCGATTACGGCAGCAAAGGAAACGAGATAAATAACGCTGTCAAAATAATGTTGTAAGGGTGATAATTATAGTTGTCAAAACGCTCACTATTTCATTCTCGATCTGTGTATTTTGTATCTGATAGCTTATTTGCCGCATGTTTCATGATAGCCCATTATTCTATGATAATGTTATCTGTCGGATAAATCGGGAGAAAACGTATGTTATACCAGAAAAAGGTATCAGTAAAGTATTGAAAGTTTGGGCAACGGCACCAAATTTAATCTCTTAAAAAAAATACAATAAGGGCTGTGTCTTGGTGCTGTTATATATGTTGTTGATAATCAGTGTGTAATAAAAATATGTCAATATGGGAGTCAATTACTATCAATGATATTTTGAATTACTATCCATAGAAATCGTGCTTTCTATGGATAGAAAAGCCGACTACTATGGAACCTGTTTTCAAGAAATATACAATAAACAGGATGACTTTCGGCCGGATGCGATTAACACAGAGGAAGAAAAAACATGATTTTATTCCTCTGTGTCTTTGGATAATTTATGTCTTCTCAAGTGAACAACTTACGGCTTGTCAAGTGAATAACTTACGGCTGGGGGTAGCCGTAAGCTTACGAGTTTGGAAGTGATTAGTTATTCACTTGGGAAGCCTTGCGCAAGAGAGTTGGGTGGTTGATTAACTGTCTGTAGAATAGTGTCTTATATAGTAATGTCAAATTCAGTCATCAACTCTAGGCTCTTTGTCGCTTGGAAGTTGCCTCTTGGGGCTTGCTACTGGCCATTAACGATCTCGCCTCCCATCCATTCTTTCAAGCTGTCGTTATCCAACGGATATCGTGCGCCCTCAGAGAAATGTTTTACGACCTCTCCTTCCTCGTTTTCGAAAGTGACTGGCTCCTTGTAGGGAGCCACTTGGTTGTCTAACAGTGTGGCCATGCCACCGTCTACCGTTGGTGTACCGTATTTAACGGTCTTGACACCTAAAATGTAATTTGCCATAGTAACAATTCTTTTTTTAGTGAATAATTTTTATCTCTTGTAATCGATTACGGCAGCAAAGGAAAAAGGTATTGTAATTGAATACCCGACATCATTGTTTTAGTAACGATGTCGGGCTATTTTAGGTCTTCCCTGTATTTGTTGGAAAAGTATTAACCTATTTCTTACTTGATATTTGCGAACTCATTGTTTTCCTTTTGCTGCTGTTTCTTTAATTCTTGTTTAGCAGGGTAGGAGAGGTAACGGTTGAAGGTAGAATACGAGATATGGTAATGTGGGTCTACTTCCGTCTCGTAGACATGCCGTTGGGTTATACCGTGACGTTTCTGTTCTAATACCAAGTTCTGGATCTCGTGTTTTTGTGAAAGTAATCCGAACAGTTGTTCTTTAGAGGTTATGCGGACGGGCTTGTCTTTATGGCCGCTCACATAACGGGGTGCGTCGGACAGCATCATGATCAGCGTCGGATAAGGAAGGCGCATGATATACTCGATGCTCCATCCCGTGTCTTTCGCGATCTGATAGATCAATCCAAAAGGGCTATGTGGGGTCTCTACGTATCCCTTAACTCCCTTTTCATCTTGGCTCAGATCGTTCGTGGAGTCGTAATCCTCATCCCCGACATGGATCTGATAAAGTTGCAAAAATCATGTGCCCCCGAGAGACTCGCTACCATCATCCATAACTCTGCCATGGCACGGGTATCCAGATGCTTGCGAAGGTAACGGGCCAGAAGACGGTTTCCGATGCCTGAAGGCCGAAAATAAGGAGCTATACCGTAAGCTACTATCTGGCTGGCGGGTAACATGCATTCATGGATCAACTGATGTGATTCTCCAAGTGTTCCCGGTTCTAGCGTAGTGGCTTGTCGCATCATACGTAAGTATAAGCCAGAGATACGATAAAGTGTCTCACTGTTAGGGCGGCGTAAGATTAGTCGTAATACGGGCTTCCCTAGCCAGCGGAGGATACGGGGAGCGGGTAAATCTACCCGCACTCCTTGATCCAATAGTGTATTGACCGTCTTGATCTCTGTCTCAAGAGCTTTTTGTTCTGTTAATCGTTCGTTCATATACGTGACTCTTTATAAGATGTAACTTCGTTGTTTAGTGGTGTAGAGATACTATCGTCAATCTCTACCAACAGCTCGTCAATAATTTTCGTATAGGTATCGATTGTCTCTGCCGAGAACATGCCGTTCCGGTCGATATAATCCACTCGTTGTTTCAGATATGTCAGCTCTTTATCTGTGAAGTCGAAGGTCTTGATACTAGTCATCGCTTCTACGGTCTTGAATGAAATCTCATATTCCCCATTGCCTATAGGGGTAGATACGACCTCCTTCTGTTCAGCATCTGTTAATTGTACTTTCTCCGAGATGGAGATTTTCAAACCAATGTTCATTCGGTTGTCATACATTGGCAACACGTTGTTGAGTATTAATACTCTGTCTTTTAAAGTTAATTTCATAATCAATTAATATTTTAAACATAAATAACCTGATTTATTATCTACATATACCGGATATAACTCGGGAGAAGGACTTAGGGCTTCTAATTGGACATGTGTCATCATTGAACCCACATTTATTACAGTTCTTTCCATTTCATTTTGATCATTGAAATATCTGGATTGAACAGTAAATTTAGATCCCCATCCCGCTGCATGCGTGCAATCTATCCATGTTCTTGGGTAATTAGTATAGGCAGAACGTCCACATTTTAATGACACTATAGCAGGTACATTCATAGCTGTAGCTGAATCAAATGTATCTGTCAGCTCCATTACAGAGTTGGAATAGTTGGGTGTAGTCTGTATTATGGCCTTACGAGTATTATCGGTAGCTCTTAGCGTTATCTGCCCGTTATTATGAATAGCCAAAGCTGCATTATACATGTAATGCTGCTTTGAGAACATTAGACCTTGACAATATACTAACCCTCCCAAGCCTACTCTGAAATTTGCATTATCCCTCCCCTCATAAGATGCACCAGCCCATATACGAACAGATCCTATATCAAGGTTTGAAACATTACCGAAAGAAGTTCCATCACTGGCGAAGCCACATTCTGGAGTATTGTTTTTATTCCTGCAGATGATGGAGTTACTTCCAGAAATTCGTCCATCCGATTCAACTTGAAAAGTTGGTTTCGTAGGTACACCTTTATCATTGCATCCTCCTCCCGACCATATACGGATTGTACCAGTGCCACATATTCCACCGGTTGGATTTCCTTCAGGACCTACGGCTACGGCTCCTGTCGTGATAAGCCCGCCATTGATCCTCGTCCTTGTATTATCATAGGAAGAGACAAGAACCCAAGAACTTCCATTCCATCTCTTGATATCTACTCCATTTACCCAAAGATCGTTTTCTTTCACTCCGAATATAGGACCACTAACACTTGTTTCATAAAATACTCGTGCTTTTCCATTCGCCGTAGTCTGGGCTGTACCAGCTGCCGCATTTGCGTTATTAGCAGCGTTACTTGCGGCTTCCGCCTCTGATAAAGCGTCATTGACACTTCGAACGATTCCTGATAGATCCGGCTTATCCTTTATATTGTCATATCCGGTCGTGCCTCCAAGGAACTTCATGTTTCCACATATCACACGGTCAACCAAGTCGATATACATGGAGCCGTCTGGAGATTTGATGAGTTTGGTTGTCATTCGTCCAGGTAAAATCTCTGTGTATCCATAGATGGTTTCCCAACTTCTTTTTCCATCGAATTCAGTGCCTAAGGTTCCTACTAGAAAATAATAATATCCATCTCCCGGCTCGATATGGGGATAAGCTTCTTTCGTCAAAAGATATGTTCCTTTTGAACCGTTTTTCGCACATTTGAGATATAGATAGAAGGGTGATTTATCATCACCCAAATAGGGGGATGTATAGCTTTCTATATCCCAAAACATATATTCTGATACATTATGGGATGTGGAAATCGAATCGATCCCTAATGTCATATGCTGAATGATACCGGCAGGGGCAATAAATACCTTAGTGGTATTATTGATTTCAAAATTTGGTAAATACTCTATCGGATTAGTCTTGTTATTGACATATCTGTATTGTAATTGCTCTGACCCGATACGAGCTTGCATCGTTGATACTGTGATAGGATTGATGGAGGCACTGAATCCTTCTATCGCGTTTTCCAACATTTTACCGGTTTCTACCATGTCACGCCATCGGCGCATAGTAAGCGCTAGAGCTTCTTTATGCTTTTTCTCATTCTTGATCTCTTCTGCTTCCAGCTTGCCAATTTGATCTTGCAGGAAACCGGACACAGGGGTGTTGCTCAATTCCAACTCGGGGCCATGCGGCTTGTTGATGTAGTCCCGGACTCCTGTGATCCTGATTAATATACCCTGCGGCTGAAACTGGGTGTCGGAGAAATCGACATATCCTCCGGGAACGAGCTTGGCTCCGATAGTCAGCCAGTTCTTCTTGGCCCAGATGCCGTCTAGGGAGCCGGAGAAGGTGAATTGTTGCTCCTCATGTTCATACAGGTAGCGTACCGCTTCCTTGAGCATGTCCCAGCTTGCACCCGTCTTGCTGGTGTTATCGCAAATATAGGCGGCTGGGAGTGATATGTTGAAAACGGCATACTTATCTCCGGTCTGTGGGTATAGGTCGCTATTAGGCAAAGAGTGTCCATCTTGATCGCTAGGTACGATCTCGAACTTACGGTCTTTATGGATGTATTTTACGTCGAACTCCCGTCCGGTGAGCCGTCCGGATTGGAAAATGACCGTCATGCTCTGCCCTTTGATCTGGTAGTTGGTGAAATCGAGATCCGCAGGTATATCAGAGTCAAAGATATTGTAGAATGTGGTGTCTTTCCCGTCAGAGTCCTTTCCTGGGAGTGTGTCCACTTTGGATATTATTCCTACCCTGCTCGGATAAATATGGTTGGCGTCGAAGCTGTCCTCGTTCCGTGAGGATAATGTCTTGTCTGCCCTGGTCACGTACATTCC
>OGXB01000313.1_pt1 | contig 40180 bp, 41 predicted proteins | sample 1576161 | NCBI WGS metagenome assembly OGXB01 (sample SAMEA3541474, study PRJEB24748) | human gut metagenome | biome: human gut; feature: human-associated habitat; material: faeces | place: China | collected 2012
ATGAATCAGCGGTTTTTTCAACAATAGTTTTTCCAACTTTTGAATTATAAATAACCGCCTACAACATAAAAGCATTTGTATGATAAACCGGATCTTTTAATCCCACCTGCTCCAACTCATTACACATACGATTGACACCTTCTCCAAATTCTTTTACAAATTTATAATTCTTTAAAAACTCTGCAATCTTAGGGTTTCTGGAAAAATGTGTGAAACGTATATTGTCCGCTCTTACAAGCCCCGGAAGTTTTCCCAGGCTTTCAACTACTATATGATCATCAAACATTTTTATCTGAATATCCGTACTGGTAATACTGTAAGCACGATGGGTAACCGCATTTACGATCAATTCTTTATCTGCTTGATGGTGCCAAGTATCTGTGGGAAGGAGAACACCATGAAACAAAATAACCCTTGTTACTTGTTTGGTATGTATGAACCTGATACAGATTCTGTTATTGCTAATGCCATCAATGATACATATACCGGCACGCCTCTTACTATCAGTTGTGAAAAATGCAATTCAGCCGTCTTGCTCGATACACCTGATGATATCGCGTATCTATATCGGCTGGCACAGGAAAGTCCTCTGCTATATGCTGAATTGGCTTGTAAATCTAATGGATTACAGGAATATGTGGATGCTATGAATGAATTTAATTAAGTTTATGTAGCTTCATTATGGTTTTGAACTAATCTGACATCAATTTTAACTTTCTTTTGATTGATAAAATAATTCATCGCTTTTTATGCGTCGAAAAAGGCGTCGAATTATTCTAATTATACATCTAACTCGGCTTTTAACCTGGCATATAATTCAATATGCCAAGTTAAATAACAAATTCATTCCGCTCCTATATTCATTTATTTAATCAAAACTAATATCTTTTATCTTTGATTGGATTCTTCACAACAACATAACCTTCATCATCACTCTTTTTATAATAATCAAAAATCCATGTATTCTTCTTTAGCACATAAAGTATGTCCCTTATAAAGCTATTATCTTCATATGTCTTTGTATAGTTATTTCGTTTTGTAAAAATTCCCTTAAGTTCCGGAAATCCAAGTTCCTCAAAATGTTTTTTACATGTTTCTTCTGTTAGATTAGAAAGCGCCTTCGCCCACAATTGAATCTTATCATCCATACTACATTTACTCATTGTCAAAAGTTGTGATAACAAATTATCATCAAGTACTATAGTTGAATTATCAATTATATTAGCAATTCTCGATTCCGCAACTCTATATATTGATGATTGAATAACTTCTTCATATTCTGAAAAATGTTGATATAATTCATTCTCATCATGTTTATCAAAATTATTATCAAGGATATATTTAATAAGCGAACTCGAATAACCCTTTCCAACTACCGATATAGGTTCTGTTGTTAATCCAAGTAAATCTATTTTTTCTTCATCTCCTATTTCCATACCTAATATATGCAAAGCTTCTTCATAACTAAAATTATCTGATGTAATAATTCTCAAATATGCTTCTATGTTTTCGTCTATATACAATGCTGTATATTTTTTATAATGATTTCGAATATATTCTAATCCGACATTATTCATTTCTATGACATCATTCTTTATCAGCACCTCCATCTTATCATCCGAAATATCATACGCATCATAAACATCATAACCATATCCCATATTGCACAAAATTTCTTGATATCTACTTGTTTTAATCTCATTGTTTACCGCTACAGAATCAAAGAATTCTCTTGCAATTTCACCACCAAACTCATTCTCAATATGAGAATAGTCCATACCTGCATCACATTCATTAATAAATTTGATTAACTGGCTATCGCAACAATACTCTGTATAATAATGTATAATATTCGGAACTGTCTTTTTAATTATCCCCTTGTCAAGCATTTCATTCCACAATTTTTTATTCTGTATTACCGATATATCTGAAATAACTGTTTTTAATACATTTACATACTTTTCCTGTATATCGCCTAAAACATTTTCATCATTAATAAATTTAATGGCAACATCCTCTGAATCTTCAATATATCCATTGCAATTTTTTAAATACTCATTTGCATATCTATTTATATTTTCTGCAATATACTTAGCTAATGGAGATTCCGATTTTCCTTGAATAACTGTATAATTTCTATGTTCTATATTATATGAATCATATTCCCCATACATTGACTTAATCATTAATTTGATATTCTCAAATGTTAATTCATATAAATTATTTTCATACACGCCTACAATCAAATCTTTATTTGCCGTATCAATCTCAATTTTCTTTAATTTTACACCAAGAATACAAAATTGAGAAATTATTTTTGCAACATCTGGATTTTGAATGTTTAAATAATCACTCTGGTTTGATATATAATCAGTAAGACATCCCTCTACATTAATATCCTGTATTTTATTCTCATCTAATAAACATAGCGAATCCAGCGAAAATCCTCTTATCTGTTTCAATGGTAAGATTTTGTTCACAGCAATATAACTAAAGAAATCTGTCCACTGTTCATTCAGTTTAATAATAAATGTTTTATCAAACTGTGTGCTATCGTAGAATTTTGATATAAACTCTGTATCCTTATTATCTTTCATCTGTTTTATTAATGCAGATAAATATTTTTGATATTTAGGATTTTCCTGATTAACAAGAAGCCCTTTTAAAAGATTGAAATTCAGAGTTTCCTCCTCGTAAAAATCAACAACTCTTAAAACTGGAGAGGATAGTACCTTCTCAACATCCTTAAGAGAATATTCATAATCACTTCCCTTTTTATCAGTTATCCTTCTCAAGAACATCTTATCATGAGCAGATAAGCTATCCTCATAAAAATATGTCATATAATCATTATGTGTTTCATCAATATACCCATTACTAATAAGAAATTTTAGTAGTTCTAAATAATCGCTCCCCTTAATTTCATTATATTGATTCTCCTCACCAATAGGATTTATGCTCTTTATCATAAATATCGAATCAGTATTATCTCTAGTAATTAATTCACTCAATAATTTTGTTTTTGTAGCAGAAATTCTTTGTTCAATATCCTGAAGTTCTACTTCTAATTCAGTCATCATCCCCTTATTTCTGTCGTCTATTACCTCTATTCTTTTTTCTTTTTCTTTTTCTAACTTATCTTTTTCTTTTCGACTTTCTTGGGTTAATTGGTTATACCACGAATCTCTTGGTAATCTCTTGTACTTTGCTTCATATGCATCATTCAATTCTTGTACATCTGTCAGATTCTCTTTATTTATATATGTTATTTTCTCCTGTATAAGTTGCTTTTCTTCTTCCAGTTTTCCTATTGTCTCTTTGCTAAGATTTTCTTTTTGTTCAAACAATTCATGAACATATCCTTTACCTAACTGAAGATTGCAAAAATCTCTTGGAAATATATTCTTATACACAATTATAGCTAACATTTTATTCCAATTAAGATCTGTATTATTTAAACGATACATATATACAAGAAATTCGTTATACACATTCTTCAAAACTCTCATATCATCTATATATAATGCAAGTCTTTGTAAAAAGGTACTATCGAATTTTTCAAATATATTTCCTTGCTTTAAATGTCTTATAAATTGGTCATATGAGTTAGTTCCGTCCAGCACTGGAACAATTGGAATAATATAATCAAAGAATTTTGTCCTGTCTTTTGTAACGAAAACATCATCCTTTAATAAATAAAAGAATCGTAAAGGTTTGTACTGTTTTTCTTTCCTGCGAAAAATCTTATTAATCAGTTTATGCCGCTTTTTGTTTTTAAACTTATTATATTTATGTACATTAACTAAATTATTTACTTCTCTTAAACGTTCAAAAATAACATTGGAATTAAATCTATCCATGTCCTCAAATACGATTACATCTGCTTCTACTTGTTCAAAGAGATAAAGTACTTCATTCAGATACTTATCAAAATATGACTCATCTTTATTTTCAAATATTTCAATAGTATTCCCTTGAACTGTAACCTTATGAAATAAATTTTTATTTTTCTGTACTTTAACAGCATTATATATGCAAATAAATACACTACCGGCAAACGCAATACCTGCCAAAAAAACAGTAAAGTCATTCGTGAAGATAGCCAATAAACTTTTCAATCTTCCATCACATAATGCATCTACCCAATTTTGGATTTTATTTGACATTGATATGAATGTTATGCTACCAAGCAACACGTATAACAGTATTGTAATAATGATTATATTCCTTCTTCCTACATCCTTTTTTACTCTAAAATTTGTTTGCGGTATTCTATCTACCGGAATCTGATGTATTAACTGATTTAATATTTTACCCTCAAGAGTAGTTTCTTTCACACTATCCTCTGATTCATTACGTTCTGTAGGTTCAAAATGCGCCAAAGAAATGTGCAGGAAGTTTTTATCATCGTGTTTTTTCTCATATGATTCTATAATACTGCTTTTACCGGCACCATAAGCTCCAGAAATTGCAATATTTGTAACATCCGAATTATCAAATACGAATTCAATTGCTTCTTCATATACTGATATATCCGCATCTTTATCAGGTGTAAGCTTTTCGAAATTATAATATTTTTGTGTCATATTCTTCTCCTTATCATATGCCATTTATTTTATATCAGCCAATGATATAATACCATTGCTATTTCCAAAGCTCATATCGACTACACTCTTATCTCTCTTTTAACTGTCTAATTTATACTCCTCAGCTTACCATACTTAAGATTATCCGTATATTCCAACACACAACTTTTTTCCAGCATTCACCCATAAGAGCACCTTTAACAGACCTCTTTTCACTTTGTGTAAATTCGCCTACCAAGGACTTCATCACACATTCTGTAAAACATCTCTTAAAACCTGTTATGTTCTGTAATGTTTTCTCATTATCACTCTTTCATTCTGACTTATCTGTTATTGATTTCAACATATGATACTTGTTACGAATGTCTTAATTCTCAATCACATAATCAAATGTAACATAGTATTCATAATCATATTTAGTACCCAAGTCTATTAATGCATCCAATGTCTTGCTTGATTCACCTGATGATATTGCGTATCTATACAGGCTGGCACAGAAGACTCCTCTGCTATATGCTGAATTAGCTTGTAAGCCTAACGGATTACAGGAATATGTGGACGCCATGAATGAATTTAATTAATATTAGCTATTTTATCATTATCACAAGCTGATTTAGTAATGTTTTGCCCGAACTGATAAAAACTTTTCGTTGCCTTTCCACTATCAATGCTTTTCCCAATCTTCTCTATTATCCCTGCCATAAAACAAAGTCTATCATATACTCATTATCATTAACCCTATATGTTATTACCTGTAATAAGGTATGAACTTTTTGTTTTTCAAAAACTACAGGTAACAGTTTTTCAGATGGTATCTGTTCCCCCTGCTCCGTTGCTGTAAATACTATAGCATATTCTTTCTGTACATTACGTAATGTACCTACCAAATTAAACTTCTTGGTTTTTGCAATTAAAAGTGCTTTTTCTGTTCTTTCAACAAAACATTTAATTTCGTCACGGAACAAATGTGCCAAAAATTTTATTACCTCATAACATCCATTAATTTCCGATTCAATTTCCTTATGCTCATATAAAACTAATACATATTGCCTAAAAAGTTCATAATACAATCTGTCTTCGTATATCGCATTTTCTCCATACTTTTCATATAAATATTGCTGTACCAAATTTTCATTCTTCTGTGGTTTACTTAAAACAAATCCGTTATTAGTTTCTGTAATCAGCAAATTAATCGATCCATTATTCTTATAAAACACTTCCCTCCACTTGAGATATTCAATGATTTCAATTGGGGACAGCAACTGCTTGCACATAAGTTTGAAATCATATATCGACATACAATTAACTGCCAAGCCGTCATTAGTGTGGTTTCGAAGTAAATGTTCATATTCAGAAATACTATCATTCTCAAAAACCACTAGTGGAACAACCTCTGCACTCGGATTAATTATTGTTTTCTTTCCCCTAGCATTTATAAAAGAGACTTTTTCACTAGTAATGTATGAAATCGTATCCTTTATCTGTTCTTTAGCTTTTTTGCATTTCTTTTTCAGCCACTTCTCTTCTATATTTTTGTCCTGCGTCCTATCCTTTTCATTCCGCTCCTTTAGTTGAATAGCCAAAATAATATCTTCGAGATTTATTATCAAATCTGCTAACTCTATTTCTGTTCCACCTATAGGAGTAAATTTTAAATCTGCATACACAAGTTCTTTATAAAAATAATTTTCCGAAAAAGAACTCAACAGCTTTTCTGAATTTGTCACTTATACACCACCTATCTATTGTCGGCAAGCGATTATCTATCAGCATTTCATATTTAGCAATAATAAGGCTGAAATTTTTAATCCACAGGCTTAATATATCTTCTTCTTTTAGTTGTTCCAATACAAGCCAATAACTCCTTATTCACTAATTCGTTTAATAATTGTCTTGTCCTTGGACCTTTTAAACCTATCTTTTCTGCCACCTGTTCCGTACTATATTCAATACCAGCCTCCATAATGGCTAAAATCTGCTGATGTCTTTCTGATAATATCATTCCTTCCCTGTTTTTTAAATCTGCTGATTTTTCTGCTGATTCTGCTGATTTTTCTGCTGATTTATCATCAGATTCCTTTTCCATCTTCATCACAAGTGTCACCTGATCAAGATTTGTATCTTCTATTAATTCTGGTTTTATCCATCCTTCTGACTTCCACACAGCAAGAATTGTCGGAAATCCAGAGCCAGCATTATCGCCAAATCCAACCAATCTAAGCATAGTCTGCATATGAGGATTTCTTGACTTTGAATTGCCTCCACGATAAATATCCTCTAACGGAAGTTTCAAAATTCCCGGATTTGTAAATTCGAACGAATCAGACCTCTTAATTACTTTTAATACTCCTGCATCCATTAAGTAATCCGCGTGAATAATCATATTTACAAAGCCTTCACGAACTGCTTTGTGAACCGGAGTATCATCTATACGCTGAAAGCCACCTTCCAATTTAAATGGCTTTTTTAAATCCTCAGTTAATTTAGGTGTTACTTTTGTAAAGAAATTAAACAGGTTATTTTCCCATGTACCATCATAAGTAATTCTGTCATTCCAGCGGATATCTGCTGTCACTTGACTCTCATTACGATAATCCATAAAAACATTATCAAAACGTTCTCTGATAGCCTGTCCTGTACCAAACATCAAAAGTCCAGCTAATGTCAAGCCTTCTACTCCAGTTTTTCTATCTTTCCTATAGCCACCCAGCTTTTCAAGAAAAGATTTGTCATCCAAAGCATTCCATACATGTCCATCATTTCTGATTTCAAAAATCTGACGATATTTTCTTAATGTTTCTTTATCAATATCGTCCATTTTATAATACTCAATTATTTGATTATCATTGCCCTCTGGATTTTGATCTCTTATCATTCCTCTAATCTCATGCTCTGTCGCATGATAATCGCCTTCATGATTTCTTTTATATGTTCCCTTATAGGGATTTTCTCCAACATATACCGGACGCATATTAAAATCAGCTCTAGGAACATGAATCACAACTAGACTTATACTGCCATCTTCAACAATCTTTACATCGTCATCAGTTAATAGGTTTATATTCACCTTATTTCCATTAATCGTATTCCAAAAATCTTCTTTCTGCTTTTTTGCACTCTATATCAACTTTTTCGCCTTGGTAAATGAGTTCCTTTAACTCCTGCATATTCATATGCTGCACCTGCTTTCTTTATTATAATATATGGCTTTTTTACTATCTTCATTTTCACCATACCTATTATTACTGTCAATAACTATGTAATATCTAATATTTTAACAGCAATAAATCTTTTAAATCTTTTATCATAAGTTCATATTTCCTTTTCAATGTATCAAAAAAAGTATATGAATAAATCCAAATTCCAGCTGCTGCAACAAAAACAAGCAAAAATGTAGCTACGTATAACCAATTAGTAAAATCTATGCCAATAACTCCCATATTTTCAAATGAAATAGTTAAAACCCCTGCAAATGCAGAAAAAATGGTCAAGATAATACTATTTCTCTTTTTTTCTTTGCTTGTTTCTTTATCTATATATTCTTGATAAATATTCATCAGTTCTTCTATTTTATCTTTATTATTTATTTGAAATTTACTTTCTAATACTTCGTCTAAAACCTCAATTTTTTTCTTATGTGAATCCACATATTTGTCCATATGATTCCTTTGATCTTTATTATCTACACTTATAAGTATTACCATTGCAATTAATAAAATCATTACACCAATACAGTACCATAATTGTTTAGGAAGTAATAACATTGTAAAAATAATCTCAGCACACGATGCAAACATTGCTATAAGACATGCAATAACTATCTTTTTTATTTTAGGTTCAAATCTATTAAATCCTTGATCTATATCTGAACACCTATTTTTAGCTTCTTGATAACATTTTAAAATATAATATTCCATAATTTTTTCCTGTATGATGCACAAAAAGTTAATTTTTATGCATATCCTTCCTTTTATTTCTTAGCTCCATATGTTGCTGTGCTTTCAGCAACCATCATGGGCACATAATTTGATTCTGCATATGAGATTGATTTGTCACGAAAGTTAACAACTTTTTCCTCTCCCATATCATTATTATCTGTCCAAAGTTCACACTGTGTCATAACAGTCTGAACTGCATCCTCCATACCTTCTGGCGGATACTTATGCTTTTTCAGCAGTTTCTTTATAAGCATACGCATTTTTGCTCTTGCTGATTCTCGTTTCTGCCAGTCAATTGTTTTATTTCTTCGGAGAGTGTCTGCAAGTTCTTTTGTAATTGCTATCAGTTCTTCATTTTCATAGAAATCCTTTATTGCCTGTGGCTTCGTCAATGCATCATAGAAGGCAAGCTCATCAGCTGTAAGCCCAAGCTGGTCACCTTCCTTTTTGGCTGCTGCAATCTGTTTTGCAAGATTCAGCATTTCCTCAATAACTTCTTCATTTGTCAACATACCATTAAGATACGCATTAAGCGAACGCTGCATAATTTCACTAAACTTCTCAGATTTAACTACATTAGTTCTGCGATATACTGAAACCTGTTCTGCAATCAGCTTCTTAAGAAGTTCAACCGCAAGATTCCTCTCTTTCATATTAGCGACTTCTTCAAGAAACTTCGGATCAAACAGTGAAAATTCTTCTTTAATATCTGAAAAAAGATTGATAACTCCATCACTTTTGATACTCTGCTTTAAAAGCTCATTTATCCTTGCATTCATTTCTGGAAGAGAAATTTTCTTTCCAACTCCTGTGTTTGTTAGTCTAAGAACGAGAACACGTACCGATTCAAAGAATGCTGCTTCAAAGCGGCTTTCTTCATCTACCAGCGAAGAACAAAGAGACAATGCCTGATGCAACATAAGTGCTTCTTTTACAAATGAGTCCTTATCATCAACTTTTTCTCTGTCCATAATAAAGTTAACAGCACCACTGATAGTTTTTGCTCTTTCAAGATCTGTTCCACCCGTAAACTTCGAGTAATCATATCCGTGAAACATATCCCGACAAACTGAAAGCTTTTCCAAGAACTTCGGATATGCTACCTTTGCGACATCAGTATCACCATAGTTCTTTTTATCACGAGAAGTATAATCGTTCATTGCTTGTTTCAATGCAGAAGCAATTCCAACATAATCTACAACAAGTCCGCCTTCCTTATCACGAAACACACGATTTACACGAGCGATAGCCTGCATGAGATTATGTCCAGACATTGGCTTATAGACATACATAGTTGCAAGTGAAGGAACATCGAAGCCTGTCAGCCACATATCAACAACAATTGCTATCTTCATAGGGCTGTTATTATCTTTGAATTTCTTAGCAAGTTCATCCTTATGATGTTTATTGCCAATAATCTTTCTCCATTCTTCCGGATCATTATTACCAGAAGTCATAACAACTCCAACTTTCTCAGTCCATGCAGGACGAAGTTCTAAGATACGCTTGTATATCTTCATTGCAATAGGACGAGAATAAGCAACTATCATTGCCTTTCCTGTTAAAAGATTCTCTCTGTTATTCTCATAATGGTCAAGAATATCACAGACAAGAGAATTGATAGTATTATCATTGCCAAGAACAGCTTCCATCTTACCAAGTTCACGCTTGCTTTTCTCAACTACTTCTCCATCAGCATTTTCAGCCATAACATCATATTCACTATCAATCAACCTAAGAGTATCTTCATCAAGGTTAAGCTTGATAACTCGGCTCTCGTAATAAACAGGTCTTGTTGCTCCATCCTCAACCGCCTGTGTCATATCATAAATATCAATATAATCACCAAATACTTCACGAGTGCTGCGGTCTTTTGATGAAATAGGAGTACCAGTAAATCCGATATATGTAGCATTAGGCAGAGTATTTCTGATAATTCGTGCCGTTCCAATTTTTATCTTACCGGTTTTGGCATCAACAGTTTCTGTCAGTCCATATTGTCCTCTGTGTGCTTCATCCGCCATAACTATAATGTTGTTTCGCTCCGACAAAGCTTCGTGAGATTCTTCAAACTTCTGCATTGTAGTAAAAATAATACCATTTGCCTGTCTGCCAGCAAGCAAAGACTTTAAGTTTTCTCTGCTTTCAGCATGTATCGGCTCTTGTCTTAAGAATTCTTTACACTTTGCAAATTGCCCATACAGCTGATCATCAAGGTCGTTTCTATCGGTAATAACAACTATCGTTGGACTATCCAATGCTTCCTGTAACAAATGTGCATAGAATACCATAGAAAGTGACTTACCACTTCCTTGTGTATGCCAGAACACGCCACCCTTACCATCCGTAACAGTAGCATGTTTTGTGGATTCAATTGCTTTTCTAACTGCAAAATACTGGTGATATCCTGCAAGAATTTTGAATGAGTTAATACCCTCATTTGAAAAACAAATAAAGTTCTTTATAATATCAAGTAGTCGTTCTTTCTTGAACATCCCCTCAAAGAAAGTATCAAACTGTGCAAACTGTGTATTCTCATAATCTCCATCTTTCGTTTTCCATTCCATAAAGCGGTCTTCACCTGAAGTGATTGTACCTGCTTTAGATGTCAACTGGTCGCTCATAGCGCAGATGGCATTATAAATAAACATAGATGGGATTTCCTGCATATAATTACGGAGCTGTCTGTATGCTTCCGAAGCATCCGTTTCTTCACGAGAAGGAGATTTCAACTCAACCAATACAACCGGCAAGCCATTTAAAAAGAGAATTACATCAGGACGCTTATTACTATTTTCAATGAAAGTCCACTGATTCGCTATGATAAATGAATTATTGTCAGGATTTTTGTAGTCAACAAGATAAACTATAGAGGAACGCTCCTCTCCAGCTACAAAATATCTTACTGGAATTCCATTTTGCAAATAGTCCATAAATGCAGCATTTTTCTGAACAAGCTCTCCATTTTCAAAATTTTTAAGCTTGAATAAGGCATCCTGAATAGCGTCATCAGGCAGATCTCTGTTCAAACGATACAGAGAATCAAGCAGAACTTCCTCATATAATGGATTGTAAAAATCTCTTTCTATATCCGGACCATAAACATATTCATAGCCTAAATCATTTCTAAATAGCTCTATAACTGAATTTTCATAATTAGCTTCCGTAAATATAGTGGACATATGAATCACCTCTACTCTTTTTCGTATATAATTTCTTTTATACGCTTAGCTTCTTCGCTATTACTATTTTTACATATCATGTAATAAAAATCTCTAACATCAGCATCCTTTAAAATATATGTTACCTGATTGTTTTCAAGTGCAATTTTAAGTAATTTACATTTTTGATCTTCTGACCATTCTTTAATCTCTGACATTTGTTCAATAATCGAATGTGTATTAGCAAAATTGCTACTATCTTCAAGTTTATCAATTAGTTCTTCTTTTTTTAGTTCTTCCTCACTTTGACCTCTTGTTTCATCTAACTTTTCAGCTATACAATCAAAATGAACATCTTCTAGTATTTCATTTGTAATCGTCCTATCTATTATTTGCTGTAATAACTGTTCAAGTGTTGACCCTTCTGTGTAATCAGCCGGTGCAAAATATTTTATACGATTTTCATCAAGCATTCTAAATACCTTTGACTTGTCTTTTGTTTCAGAATTATATACACCTATTGAATGTCCTCCATTAATATTGACAAGTTTCATACACGGAATATCTGTATCACTATCACCAATATATACCATATTTCTAAATGGTACACGATATTGGTTAGGCTCAAAATATGAGTTAACAGCTTGATCATTTATATCAAGAACACCTTTTTCTATTCTAAATAAGAATTGCGTTTTATTAGTATAATTAACAACCTGAGCTGGCCATACTGCCACTCCATCCTCATCAAAATAAAACGAACTAGCATAGATTTTTTTGAACTTAGTAGCCACCTTAGTTCCTTCAATCATTTCTTTTAGCCCTGAGGAAATAATATAGTGTTCCACTATAACCCCTTTACTCTTACCATACTCATTAATTCGATCAAACCATGTTTCAACTCCAGGAAACAACTGTACTTTTCCGCCATCTTTGTGCAATGTTTCCTTAGTAAATAGAACTTTTCCTCTTGATTTACTAGCCATCATGTACATATAGGCAAGATTCTGATCCATATCATTATCCGATGCTAATTGGTTTGATTGTTTCCAAAATTCTGCTATTTCATAATCTATTGATTGTATATACCCCTGTGCCTGCATATCATCGGGAGATAACGTTTTATCAAAATCATAACAAATTGCTAAAATTGGTTGTTTCATAGGCTCATCCTTTCTTGAATGTAATATTGTAAAAGTTATAAACAATAATTTAGAGCAACAAGCTCAGGCGTATTTCGATGAACTTTTTGTTGTCAATGCTGATCCAAATTGGTTGGAATGTACTCTATCCGATATCGGCTCTGTTGTTGCAGGTGGTACGCCTTCAAAATCGAAGCCGGAGTATTATGCAGACCAAGGCATTGCATGGATAACGCCTAAGGATCTATCGGTTAATAAGTCAAAATTTATCTCTCATGGAGAGAATGATATCTCTGAGTTGGGATTTTCCAAGAGTAGTGCCGCAAAGATGCCTGCTGGAACCATACTTTTCAGTTCAAGGGCTCCAATAGGGTATATTGCTATAGCTCAAAACGAGGTCACTACTAATCAGGGATTTAAATCTGTTATTCCGAATGAGAATATCGGTACAGCTTATCTGTATTTCTTGCTGAAGAATCTTCTTCCTACAATTGAAGGTATGGCTTCTGGGTCAACTTTCAAGGAAATATCTGGATCAACGATGAAATCTGTACCTACTGTTATGCCTGATGCTGATACCATTCAGCTTTTTAGTAGTTTTTGCGAACCTGTATTCAAGGAACAAGAGATTCTTGAAGCAGAGAATCAACGTCTTTCTGCACTTAGGGATTCACTACTTCCAAAACTGATGTCCGGGGAACTTGATGTGTCCGACATTGACCTTTAAGCCGCTAAATTATTGTTTATCGTAGAATTCAGTTCTATTTTTTCATCTAAGCTCCTCAAAACACTTGCTATTTTTCTTTGAGTATCTATATCAAATATCGGCATTTCATATTGCATTATTGAAGTCTTATCGCCTCTTGGCATTTTTGTACCTTTTGAAGTTGCCATTGAATAGGCAAAAAAATCATCATTAGCAAGTATATAGTAAAGGAAATCTCCATCTATGTTTGAATTTCCTTGAAATACTAAAACATCATTTGAACAACCACCATCATATTTCGCTTGCCATATTTTCTTAAAATATGGTCTGATGTTAGATACAAGGATATCTCCTTTTTTATATTCCTGAGTTAACTGAACTGTGGGAAGAGAGCTTGCCTCCGTAACCCCTCCTTTATTTGGCAACATATTTTCAGTAGATATATATGTTTTCAAGGTAAGTTTTGACACATCAACTTTCCCCTTACGAAAAACGCAAATATCCGACAACTTACATTTCATACCCAATCGCCCCCAATTTCTTACGAATTTCTTCTTCCAGCTCATGAGACTTTGCAAACATATCTGAAAGCTCTGATGTAAGGCGTGTCATCTTTCCTTCAAATGGTTCGCCGTCGTCCTTAACTTCTTCAATACCAACATATCTACCCGGTGTCAGAATAAAGTCCTGCTTTTCGATTTCTTGAAGGTCTGCTACAACACAGAAGCCCTTCACATCTTCAAGCGTACCATCTTGAAATGCTGTAAATGTATCAGACAACTTCTGAATATCTTCATCAGTAAAATCTCTGTGCTTACGGTCAACCATATACCCCATCTTTCGGGCATCTATAAATAAAGTTTTACCTTTCTGCTTTTTGTTCTTAGAAATAAACCAAAGCGTAACCGGAATTGTAACGCTGTAAAATAACTGCGTAGGCAATGCAACGATACCTTCTACAAGATCAGCCTGAATAATATTCTTTCTGATTTCTCCCTCACCACTAGACTGAGATGATAAAGCTCCATTAGCAAGTACAAGGCCAATTTTTCCGTTTGGTGCAAGATGATGTATCATATGCTGAATCCACGCATAGTTGGCATTTCCTGCTGGCGGCGTTCCATATTTCCATCTAACATCATCTTTTAACTTGTCTTGTCCCCAGTTTGAAAGATTGAATGGCGGATTTGCCATAATAAAATCAGCTTTAAGCGTTTTATGTAAATCATTGAAAAATGTATCTGCCTGATAAGGTCCAAAATCCGCATCGATACCGCGAATAGCCATATTCATTTTTGCCATCTTCCAAGTATCTGCATTAGACTCCTGACCATAAACTGCAATTTCGCCACGCTTACCACTGTGTGCCTGAATAAATTTTGCACTCTGAACAAACATACCACCAGAACCACAACATGGGTCATATACACGACAATTTTTGAATGGTTTCAAAATAGCAACGATTGTTTTAACGATACTTGCAGGAGTATAGAACTCGCCACCTTTAACCCCTTCGTATGCTGCAAATTGCTGAATACAATACTCATATGTTCTGCCAAGAATGTCTTTGCTTTCTTCTGTATCGCCCATATCCATATTAGTAAAAAGATCAACAACCTCGCCTAATACTCGCTTATCCAAATCTGGACTTGCATAATTCTTTGGAAGCACATTTTTAAGAGTTGTATTTTCCTTTTCAATAGCTCTCATTGCATCGTCGATAACAGTACCGATTTCTGGAGTATGTGCTGCGGAAGAAATCTTGCTCCAACGGGCATCCTCCGGTACAAAGAAAATATTATCTTCTGCGTATGCATCCTTATCATCTTCAAAACCATCGCCCTCATCAACAAGCTGTTGATAGCGTTTTTCAAATGCACTTGATATGTAACGCAGAAAAATAAGTCCTACAATAACCTTTCTGTATTCTGCTGCCGGAATGTGTCCCCAAAGAACACAAGCTGCATCCCATATTTGTTTTTCAAATCCAATATTAGCATTATTTTGAACTGCCATTTATAAATTCCTTTCCATTAGCAATTTGCCATATTTATCTGCACACGCTTCTTCATTTCACAATATCACTATCATTCTATTTCCACAATATCATCAAAGCCACATTTCAATTCAACACATATTCTAGCCAGAATATCTAACGATACATGTTGGTCGTTGTTCATTTTGGTAAATGTACTTGGCGCTATTCGTGTTTTCTTTCTTAATTCTGTTTTTGTCATATCCCTATCAATCAACAACTTCCATAAAGGTTTATAAGTTATTTTTACTTGATTTTCTGACATGTTATTTCCTCCGATTATCACGTCAAATAGTCCTTTTGTCTTGATTTTTATTATATCATCAGGTTTTCGCTTATGCAATCGCAAATTTTGAGTTCTCGAAATCATCTAAATTTTTTATTTAAATTCACCCCTAACATATCATTAAGTTTCATATACTCTACACCTAATAATTACCTCTCTAATGTATCAATTTACCAATCACATCTTGCACTTTCTCCGACCATATCAGCATCCTCATCTTCTCATCCCCACTTTCAACCTCCGGCTTACCACATCTCAGATTATCCGGACGCTCCGACACACAACAATCTTTATACCAACACTCACCAATAAGAACACCCTTAACAGACCACTTCTCATTTTGAGTAAATTCACCAACCAATGACTTCATCACACGTTCTGTAGAATATCTCTTAAATCCTGCTATGTACTGTAATGTTTTCTCATCATCAATCCTTGATAAATCAATTCTGTGATTCTCAACTGCCCCCAAAACCTTCTCGCGGATTTTTATTTTATCTGTCTTTCCGGTGCCTGTCCATTCTACCAGCTTGTCAAATGCAAGTATCAAGTACTCAAAACAAATCATATCTAGAATTACAATCTTTCCTTCCGACTTATCTGTTATTGATTTCAACATACGATACTTGTTGCGAATGTCCTGATTATCAACCACATAATCAAATGCAATATAGTATTTATCATCCTCTTTAATATTCAAGTCCAATACTGCATCCAATAATCCCTGATTGCTCCCTTTACTCTCAACGGCAAGCTCATTGTCAAAGAAAAGCTGATTAACTAATTTCCAGAAGTGAAGCCCTGCACCGGTATCTTCCGTCCATAAATATCTCATATCACAACTCCTCTTCCAGCGTTATCATGTTATTATCAAACTTCAGCACCTTAAAGCTCTTATCAGATACATTGAGTCCGTCACAATTTCGTAGAAAGAGCATATACTGATTAGACAATTCAAAATTAATGAATCTCCTGACATCATCATTAATCAGACAATCTGCATTATCTATAACAATAAAACTATCTCTGCACTGTTTGATTGCTTCCAAAAAATCATCTGATTTATAGTTAAATAGCTTGATTGCTTTGTATTCGTCTGTCAATCTTATATCTTCCAGCATTTCATAAAGTACTGTTTTACCGGTACCACTATCTCCACCAACAAGAGTAATCCTGTCATCAAATGTCAAATCATATGAAAATGGAGCTGCTTTAAATGTTATATTCTTATAAATCATTTGCTTCTCTCCTTGCATACTCCTTACTCCACCATGCATTATATCCTCTGCTACCGGTAACTATATCAGAATCATTAAATCTGATTTTGGCATCATCCTGAATATCAAAAAGCGTTGGTCTTGACATATAAATCTTAATATTATCCATAGTAAAAATTATTCTAAGAACATTCGGTCCACATTCCTCAACATTTACCACCTTATCAGGATGCTTTACAATATTAAGCAATGTCTTGCAGCCAGATGACAAATTTCGGATCGTACCTAAGCCATATTTTGTTTCTATATGCTTGTCTGGTGTCAGCTTCGCCTCATCCACTTGTTGAATCAAATCAATTTCTTTTTGCGACATTTCTTCATTTCCTGTATTCAGGTTGAAGTACAAGTCATTGTAAAAAATCCAGTCTTTTGAATCTTTCCGCTCCGTATATATATCTATCATTCAATGTTCTCCTTCTGCAATATATGTTTAGCATCTGATTTTCCATATCTTACTTGGATAAGGCTTTGAATCAAATTTTCATATAGATATATTCCAGTATACCACACATAAATAAACGGCCCCAGAAGATCTCTTAAAATCTCCTGGAGCCTTCTTCATTTCCTATTGAAAAATAAATCCTTCTATATTTTTTTTTTAAAAAATTTATTCAAACTCGCAAAGTTTGGTTTGATGTAGGTTATTTTAATGTGGTTATCTATACTGTTTTGTATTGATAATCTATACTTTTTCCACACGTTATTTTTCGTTTCACATATTTTTAGTACCAATCCAGTACCATTGCATTTTTTCATTATTGTGTGTAGTTCAGGTGGCTTGCAGGTTTCTTTTACTACTCACAGAATAATTTTCTGTCGGTTTGCTTGTCCACCTATGGAAATTATAATCTACATCCAATATTTCTGCAAGAAAAAGTTTTGTGGTACTAATCGTTAGTACCACGATTGTTTTCTATGTACTGAGCAATATCAATTACCTTTGCAGGCTTTCTCTTAGTAGCAATCCCTAGTCGTTCCATGTCTAATTTAAAAGTTCACTCGGATATCCATACGCATCAAATCCCTCTGGCTGGCAGATATCTCTGTTCAGATACTCACTAAGTTCCCATTGATACTTTGCTTCTTTCTCCAGCTTCTTACCAAAATACTGTGCATCCATTACCATTCTGTTAATGCCACCAACCGATTTCCTACCATGAGTTTTTTTTACAGTTGTATCGCCTGACATTTTAAAATACTGCCCTATCTGTTCCTCGGAATATCCCATTTCCTGCATCACGCCATGAATCACACTGCGGATATACATTGTATAGTAATTCCAGTTTCTTGGTTCAATATCTGTCATTGCTATTGTATAACGATTACTGGCATTCACAATAAACAAGACATCTCATATATCATTGGGATTCCCATTGAATTAGTGTCTATCATATACATATTTACCATAGCATTACATAAGAATGCATTTCTATAATATGGTGGTTTATACCCCGGCTCCAATGCCTGTTCCATTTATAAAGGCAAAGTGCGAAATATTATCTTTATATTCTTTCTTAAACCAATATTTAAACAGAATATTGCACATTACTTCAAATGCATGATTAGAGGATTCTCCATGATTATTAAATTTTGTCCAATCCATATTTCATCCTCCTATCCTTTATTTTAATTATAATATTCTGCCATAAATTGCATTCCATTTCCTTCATTATTCTGAATATACTGTAATAGTTTCTTATCAAACCTATCATTCATATATTCAACAATTATTGGACATACCCAATATTGACTTCCCTCCTGAGGTTCCATATCCATTTCTAAAGCATCAAGATAATCCGAAGAATGAAATTTTATACTATCTATAACTGACAACAAACTCAAAAATATATCTGTAATATTTTGAAGTGTCTCTATAAGCTCTTTATCTTTATCTTCCTTTTTGTTCTGATATATATAATTATCCATTACAAATCTAATGCCATTTGCATGGACATAATTATTTAACTTTCTGTCCTCTCTCAACCACTTATCTACAAGAAAATTATCAAAAATATATTTGACCTTTTCATTATTACTTACCAAATATGATTTGTATTTTGATGCATCAAAAAATTGTTTTCTATCCTTATTATTTTCAGAACTTTCCAATACATTATAAATCCATTTTTCCATAGCTAGTTCTGCATCTGTTTTTCTTTCACCTGAAACCAATATAGACACATCTAACTCTATCATTTTCATCATAGATTCCGAGTTTATGGTGAATTCTTCTGCTTCTTCATCCGTTAAGCCATGTTTATTCTGTATAACATTCAATACAAATAAATACTGCATTAAATCATCTCTATACTTCCGTAGTAAAGTATACGCATCCGAATAAGCATCTCTATGGCAACAAAAATCGATAGTCTCTAGTGTTTTACAGATTGACATCATTGTCTCTCCTGATAACATATATGGTCCTTTTTTTCCATAAGATACATCTACAGACGAAAATGTTGAATCTGCTAAACAGAAGAATATATACCATATATTTTCAATATCTTGGGAATTAAACTTATAATTTGTGTCTTCTATATCATCCATACATTCTCCTTCGCGACTGCTCTAGATATTGCTTCATTCTCGCCATTTTCTTCATAATCTCTTCATCTGCTTTGCCTTGCCATTCTATTCGGTTAAAAGTCCTATAACATTTCCATGCATTCCTATCTATGCTTTTTGTTTAATTCTCAATTGAGGAAATTCAGAATTATATCTTTCTATTGCAATCATAAGTTCATTTTCCATATCCGAATTCCATAATTTCAGTTCTGAAAGTATAGCTGTTCGGTACAATTCCACATACTTTCTAATATAAAATCCACACTGTCCACCAGTTAATATGTCCTTTTTTATTTTTACATGAAGCATTTTATTTCTGGTATTAACAGTTTTCTTTAAGATTTTCAGAACATCATCTCCATCAAAAATTCGTAGTCCATATGCACGAATAACCGATTCTATCTTATCTCTCAAACTTGGTCTATTTTGCGTTGGGATTTTGAATTCAAAATCACATTTAGGACACCTAGCGTTTCTCTGCCTAGACTGCTGTGAACAATTAATTTGAACTTTTTGAAAATATTCAAGGTGTTCTGATAATGGTTCAAATATCTCTGCAAACAACGCCAATCTTAAATCAGCTGTCATTCCATTGCCAAAGCCAATATAATAAAACATTTGATTCATACTGAGTAGTTTTTTATTAAAACGCTCCCATGCACAAAATCCTCTTTTATATATTGTATCATTCATAGGTTGACTAAATTTTGTATAAGCTTTTTCTCCCTCATAATACGACAGCATGCTTTTTCTCATCTCGGCAGTAATATCTAAGTTGTCAATTTCATATTTTTGCATTTTAAAAAAACGCCCATCAAAAAGACATTCATATCTTAAAATTTTGCAAAGCAATTCATGCACTTTACTCAAAAGTACAGGAGCGGACATTGTTATAATTATACTTTTTCGATTCATTACAGTCATAATCTCCACATTATATTTTATTTTTTCACGCTGTAATGCCCACTCTCGCTGAATGTTATATGAAAGCAACCAATCTGTTTCGTATCGACCTATATATTTTAATTCTTTACAATACCTCTTCTCAAAAATTGTTTCCATTTATTATTTTCCTATCTGCGATTTCAATTCTTGAAAACTCTCTAAGGCACTCTGCAAGTTCTCGATAATATCTGATGCCAGCACATCTGGCTCCGGCAGATTGTCAAGATCTGCAAGAGACTTATCTTTAATCCAGAAAATATCTAAGCTCGTTTTATCTCTTTCAAGTATCTCCTGAACATCATAGCAACGGAAACGACCATCTGGATTTTCTTCAGACCATGTTTCCGTACGCTCATAGCGATTTTCAGGATTATAACATTTAACAAAATCATCCAGATCTGCATCAGTCATAGGATGTTGTTTTAAAGTAAAGTGTACATTAGTACGGAAATCATATACCCATATTTTTTTTGTTTGCATCTCTGCACTAGCTGGGCGTTTATCAAAGAAGATTACATTTGCTTTTACACCCTGCTTGTAGAAGATTCCGGTTGGCAGTCTTAAAATTGTATGCAAGTCCGTAGTCTCCAGTAATTTTTTACGAACGATTTCACCTGCTCCGCCTTCAAACAGCACATTATCTGGAACTACCACAGCTGCTTTTCCAGTTGCCTTCAAAATTGTATTAATATGCTGTACAAAGTTCAACTGTTTATTAGATCCCGTTGTCCAGAAATCCTGACGGTTATAAACCAGCTCCTCCTCTTCCTGCTTCCCTTCTTCATTGGTAAAAGTAATGGAAGATTTCTTTCCAAACGGAGGATTGGTTAGTACATAATCCACACGATAACTTGGATCAGTTAGGAGTGCATCTCCTTGAACAATCGGCACTTTTCCGTAAATATCTCCAATGTTATGAAGATATAAGTTCATTAATGCAGTTTTATATGTTGCAGGCACAATTTCATTACCATAGAAGGTTTCATTCTTCAAGAATTCCTTTTGTTCTCTGTCCAACGAATAGTTCTCTGGATCTGCCAAAAATGCCTGAGCCGCCAAGAAAAATCCTCCAGATCCACAGCAGGGATCTGCGATGGTCTTCATCGGCTCAGGACGAACACATTTTACCATTGCTCTGATCAGTGGACGTGGAGTAAAATACTGGCCTGCTCCGCTCTTAATATCCTCTGCATTTTTCTGTAATAACCCCTCATAAATTTCGCCTTTTACATCTGAAGACATGGCGACCCATTTTTCTTTATCAATCATCTGCACAACTCTATAAAGAATCGCTGCATTACTAATTTTATTGGTTGCTCCCTTGAAGATTTTTCCAAGAATTCCTCCCTGCTCTCCAAGTTTTTCAAGTATGGATTTATATTTTTCTTCCAGTTCTGCCCCCTTCAACGAACTCATATCAGACCATGTACAGTCTGCCGGAATACCAGTATCTCTCTTGTAAGGTGGCTTAGAATACTCTTCTGCCATCTTCAAAAATATTAAGTATGTGATTTGTTCCAAATAGTCACCGTAGGATACACCATCATCCCTCAATGGACCACACATTCCCCAAACCTTTGAAACTATTGTTGATGTCTGCTCACTCATTTAATTTAATCCTCCTTCAAAGGCTTTTTTTAGTATGCTTTGACGCATAGCTTCCGCTTGCGAAAGTGCTGTGTCTACAGTCTGCTCTATATGATCACATAACGACAGTCGAGCATTAATTTCTGCTACAATAAACCTCTGCTCGTCTATATTGCAATAAGGTACTATTAAATTCTCTAATGTATTTAAATTTATATTTTTTTGAGCCGTTGCTGGTGCATACGCCCACAATCTTATTTTTGAAGCCTCTATGAAATATCGTACATATTCCTTGAAAACTTTCCTTTCATCAGGTGTAAACCCTACGATACTATCAGGAAAGCAGCCTTCTATACCAAGAAAACACGTTTCTGCTATATTGGCTGCAATTGTAATGCATAAAGTTCCAGCCGGCCATAGTTTACTTTGCGCCAATCCAAATTCTCCATATTTTTTTTTGCAATCCACAAGTAAATTTGGAGCAGATTTCACATCTCCTGTTTGAAAAAAAGGATATATTCCATTTTCAAATAATCTCTTGTCATTTCTAGGCCTATGTTTCGATTTTCCTCTTCCTAGTTCCCCTAAATCAGAAAGATACACATATTTCCACTCGCTCGGTATTGGAGCTAATTTATTTATTTCATTCTCATTTACTTCTCCGAAGCTAATACTATTAGAAATACTTGCACGTTGTTCATATTTCCATTTCCCTTCAAATGCATCCTTCAACACTGCCTGCCGATACACAGCCAGCTGTTCTTTAATAACTTGCAGTGTTTCCACACCTTTATCCAACTCAGAAAATAATTCCTCAATGCGTGAGACAATACGATTCTGTTCATCAATAGATGGTATTGCAACTTTCAATTTTGAATATTGCTGAATCCAATATCGCTTATGAGTACTATGCTCAAAATTTATAATCTGCATTCTATAAAAGATATATTTCGGCAAAACCAATTCTTTATTTGCAGTCAATATTTTCATTGCAGAAGACTTCACTTTAAATTTGAAATTTACATATTGAGACGAAGTTGTGAAATCATCAAATATGATAACTGGCAATTTATCATAAATCCCCGTTGTCTCATTCGTATGCCCGATAATAAAACTTTTCCCGGCCGTCAAGACTGGTGTTTTATATGTATTACTATATTTTGTTGATTCAACAATATATGGAGTAGGCTGTTCATAAGAAAGCAACTCTCCCAATTCATATTCCTTAGTTTTCAACTTTCAATCTCCTTACGCCACCAATTCCTCATTCATTTCTTGTAATATTTCTTCATAATTATCCCCGAAGGCATCATAAAATCCCAACCGTCCACCTTTCCGATCAAACGGTGTCAGATCCAGATCTTCCGGCAAGATACTGAGCGAAGTTGCAATATGATCTTTGATCAAGCGTAGCCACTCCATCTGTTCTTCCGTGAAATGTATAGCACCAGCATTTCTCCGCAATGTCCATTGCATGAAGTTATAATTCACCTTGTCTGCGAATGGCGTCAGATTATCTGTATATCCCATTTCAAAGCGAATGATGGAAATCAAATCTGTCAGCTGTGCTATTGTTCCTCTCTTCACTTTGTCAGACTTCTTAATAGCATAACAATCCCACAGTCGTTCCACAGTAATTCCCTTTGATTTAAGTTTCTCATATAAGGCTTTCAGCTGTTCTATTGCCATAGGTCTGTTTTTATAAGTTTCATCATAGATAATTCGCAATGCCACAATCTCATCCTTGTTTTCTTCAATGAACTCATGGAATGTCTTAATCACACGCTCTGCTGTTTCTTCCTGCTGAGTATCAAAGTCAGCAAAGATTACATAATCAATGTTTACATTGTCAATAATCTGATCATGATTACGCCTTACATTCTCTATGTATTCACGTACATCTGGATTATGGAACGGTGCTACTGCTTGCTTTATTAGTTCCTTTTGGGCTTCTTTTCTCTCCTCTTCGTCAGGCTCTTCAACACTGGTTTTGAACTGTGCCCTTTTTTCTATCACATCTTCATCAAAGGCGTTCAAAAGTCTTTCCGCGACAGTTCCTGCCGGAGTACCCACTTTCTCTTCAAATTGCTTTCTCTCTGCTGGTGTCATCTGACTATTTAACCGAATCACACGGTTTGCAAGAGAAGTCAATGTTTTTTCATCCTTAGCACCTAAAGCCACATTCATCATCAATTCTTTCATGCTGACGGATGGCTTACTCTCTAATGGTCTGGTATCTGATTTTTTTGATTTTGTAACACCAACTGCATCCACAATAACAAAGTGATCCTTATTTTCTGTAGCAGATGGAGTTACCTTCTGAAGTTCGTCTTTACTTAGTGTTCTGGTTCCCCGACCTTTCATCTGCTCAAAATAATTCTTGCTGCGCACATCACGCATAAAAATCAAACATTCAATCGGCTTAACATCTGTACCGGTTGCTATCATATCAACGGTAACTGCGATTCTAGGATTATAATCATTTCTAAAAGAGCTAAGTACAGATTCCGAATTGTCTACAGAATAGGTAATCTTTCTGCAAAAATCATTTCCTTCCCCAAACTCTTCTCTCACAATCTGAACAATATCATCTGCGTGACTATCCGACTTTGCAAAAATCAATGTCTTAGGAACCTCTTTTCTTCTTGGGAACAAGTTCGTATAAAGATTTTCTTTGTATGTCCTAATGACAGCTCGAATCTGGCTTGGATTTACAATGTCTCGATCCAGCTGTGTCGGCTGATAGTGTACATCCTCATCCAGCTGTTTCCATCTCTTTGCTCTGGACAAACGATCTCTGTATTCAATCAACTGTTTCATCAAATGACCGCCATTTTTTCCAACATTTGTTTCAATCAGGAAAATATCCTCTCCGACATTTACACCATCCACAATGGCCTGTTCTCTCGGATATTCACTGACAATATTTTCATTAAAAAATGCAAATGTCCTATTGTCCGGTGTCGCAGTCAAGCCCACGACAAATGCATCAAAATAAGACAAAACCTGACTCCATACATTGTAAATAGATCTGTGGCATTCATCTACGATGATGACATCAAAGAATTCCGGAGGATATTTCTCATTATAAACCACTTCTTTTGGTGCTTTACTTTCAGCTGTCGTAAACTCTGCAAATGAAGTCTCTTCAGCAGATTCATCAAGTTCTTCACCTTTTAAAATAGAATACATTCTCTGTATTGTACTGATGCATACTTGCACATCGCCTGGAATATAGGAGCTTGTCAATCTTCTAACACCATAAATCTGTGAAAAGGATCTTGGATCATCCGTTGGAGTATAGGCAAGGAATTCCCTCTCTGCCTGTTCGCCCAATCCCTTGGTATCAACCAGAAATAAAATCCTATTGATTTTTCCATATTTCAGCAATCTATATGATGCAGTAATGGCCGTAAACGTCTTTCCTGCACCAGTAGCCATCTGTACCAATGCCTTCGGTCTGTTATCAGCAAACGACTCTTCCAGTTTTTTTATAGCATTTACCTGACATTTACGGAAACCTGTTTCATCCAAAACCGGAAAATGCTTCATATTATTACGAATCGTATCTGGTTGTCTCAGTAACTCACGAAGTGTCTCCGGACGATGAAATGAGAAAACTGTTCTTGACCTATATTTTATGTCCTTATAATCTGTAAATCTAATCAATTTATCTGTCGCTTCATATGCAAAACGGATAAAATAATCTTTCCTAACCCATTTAAAGGTACTATGGGCGTATCTTCCAGACTGAATCTCTACATCTGTGATTGATTGACCAGCTTCTTCTCTCTTAGCCTCTACTACACCTGCTGGCTCACCATCAATAAACAATGCATAATCTACCTCTCCAGTACTCGTAGGGAATTCTCTCACAGCAACACCTAAAGACACAGCAAGGTTCAGGCGATTCATATCTTGTATAACCCATCCTGCCTGACATAACTTTTCATCAATTATACGACGTGCTTTTTCTTCTGGTGTCATATCAATCTTCCCCCTTGTCTACAAACTCCATAATGTCTCCGTAATCAACATCAAGCGTCTTGCATATTTTTCCAAGAACAGATAGTGTTACTTCTTCATCTCTACGCATTTTTGTCATAGTATTAGGTGCAATGCCAGAGGCTTTTCTTAAATCAGCCTTACTCATCTTTTTATCTACCAATAATTTCCACAAACGATTGTATGAAACTGCCATAATTGCCTCCTTTTGCACCTTTACTCATATTAATTTAAGTTTATCACGAAACATTCATCTTCGCAAGGTCATGCGAATGTCTATCAAATAAAATGAACTGAGTCCTGTTCTTTCTTACAGCTCCTATCTTCCGCCTTTTCTTTACAGGCATCTCTATTGACACTCTCATCATAAATCCTCTGAAACTCCTCATAAAGCTCATCCCCATCAAGCTTTATCCCCAGCCGTTTCATTACATCTGAAAACAATTTTATGCTTCCACTCACATCGGTAATATCAAATCCGAATACATCAGCCTTAACAGAATCACTGACATTCTCATAACCGCCAAGCTCTAATATTCTCCTGATAATCCAACCAACTTTGTCCACAGGCTCAGTTTCTTTAGTTTCCACAAATTCACTTTTACCTGTTACATCAGTTGTACTTTCGTCCATTCTTGCCACATTCACATCAGACGAATTATGAACCTCTGGTATTCCTATACCCTCTAAACCAGTCTGTTGTTTTCTCGCACTATCAGCTTGCTCTTTCTGTCTGCTTATTTCATTCTGATTATTGTCAGGATTCATCACCTCAACATTTCTATCAAGCTCAACCTCAGTATCCTCTTCCATCCCTGGTATCTCAACATCCCTGTCAGCAATAATTTCTTCTTTCCCCGACACCGCATAATAAGCCGTATACAAATCTTCTTTTATAATGTCATCAGCAAGCTGTATCTGCCTCTTAACATTTCTCTTCTCCTGCTTCAGCTCATCCAGTTCTTCCTGCACTTCCATGTGCCATATCTGATATTCCCGGTACTGCTCTTCATTCTTTATACTGCGTTTCCGACTAGAACTTTCTCTGTATATCTCCTTCTGACTGTCCTCAATCTGCTGAATCCTATCTTCTTTCTCACTTATGAAATCCACAAGCTCCACAATACTTTTGATGTCATTATTCACAAGCAGCAGATATTCATCCTGTAACTGATGAAACCTCTTCAAATCCTTTGCATACTTTGCTCCACCAACTACAAAACGCTTCTGTTCTACAACCCTTAATCTGTATAGCTTTGCATAAAACTTCTTCTGGAATGGTGACAGCTTCGCCCTGTGCAGTCCCCTGATATCCGACGAATAAAAGTAAGGCTTTGCCATCCAGGGCATATCCACATGATGCCGGAACATATCTTCTGAAAACATCTCGTCCAGCTTTGCCAGTTTATGATAATACCGAAATCCCGGTGCCTGCACCTCCATCCATGCGTCTTTCTTAAATACATATCCAAGTCTTTTCATCAGATATTTAAAATGCTCCACATTTCCGGCTGCATACGCACACATCTTAGCATCCCTAAGAATTATCTCTTTCATGGACATTTCCTTTTCCCACTTGTCCCTACTGATATTCTTTGGATTCCTGCTGTACTCTGCCGGCATGATAGCAAGCCCCAGCTCATCACAATATTTATTTGTAATAGGCTGGAGATGATTCTTCCAGTTGTTTTTAGGTGAATTATATTTCTTGCCGGTTGTCATACTGACACTGTTCCAGATAAGATGTCCATGCATATGCTCCCTGTCAGTATGAACCGCATACACAGCCTCATAATCATCACCAAGCACATCCTTCGCAAAGTGCTCCAGAACATACATTGCCTGCTCTGATGTTACTTTTTCCTCCGGTGAAAATGATATAATCACATGATATCCCTGCCTTTTACCCGTCTTATGAAAAATGTTCTTTGTCTCCTCCATCTGCTCAAATGCCGTATCCGGCAGGCAGTTAATACCGCCCACCAGTACACATTCTTCTGTCTTATCCGGATTCTGAATATATTCCAAAGCATTCTTCAGGTGCGATGCCGGATTTCTGCCTTCCTATTCCATGATATTCAGGATCTTTGTAATCGCCATATTTCCAGCACCTCCCCAAATGTTTTCTTTACATCATCCAGACTGCTCTGCAGTTTATCAATATCGCTGTAATATAACTTTCCCTGTGAATTGCCAAGCTTTACTGCCTGATTAATATTATTTGCAATACCGGCAATAACACGGATTACTCTTGCCCTGTCCTCTGGATAACTTGTATCAATGTTGCCACCTGTCCGGATCAATTCTCTTATATATGCACTTGCTGTCATTCCTGTTCGTTTAAGTGCTGCTTTCAGAATATCCATATCTTTCTCTGACAGCTTCACAGATATCTTATAATCTTTCCTGTCAGACTTGTATCTTCTCTTTCCATCTGCCATACAGTTCTCCCCTTTCGTAGTTTTCTAATGCTGTATCAAACCAATCTCTTTTTATCTGTACCATTGCTTTTCCAACCTTTCTTAAAAATGTGTTCATAGGTTTTGCAAGATGCGGAAAAGGTCGGACCTTTTCCCGAAAAAATATAAACGCCATCAGCGTTTACATAATTTTTCGTCTTGGCAGGAGCACCTGCACCCTGTATATGATATGTGGTGGTTAATATTCCACCACAATTACTGATATGGTGGCGCTTTTTGCCATCACTTTGCTGTTTTAGTGGCGTTTTCCGCCACCACTTTTCCATTTTGATGGCACTTTCCGCCACCATGACTTTTTTCTCGCTTATCTGAGTGGTGGCGCTTTTTGCCGTCACTTTGCTGTTTTGACGGCGCTTTTTGCCCCCACTTTTGCATTTTGACGGCACTTTTTGCCCCCACACTTTTTTCAGCTCTGATTTGTGCGGGGGCGCTTTCTGCCCCCACTTTGTGGTTTTGGGGGCGCTTTTTGCCCCCATTTTCACGTTTTGGGGGCGCTTTTTGCCCCCACACTAATGAAACTGCATTACCACATCCATAATAACGATTTCCTCTGCCATCATCCTGGTCTGTGTTCTTAGCTGTAACTGTTCTGTAAAGGAATTTGGATTCTTTGGCTTATGCTTTTTCAGCCACTTAGCTTCAATATCATCGAGCAGCTCATACGCTGTATCATTGACTTCATCTGCTCGCTCTTCAAGCTCCCCGAACCGCACCAGACTCTTATATCTCATTGGATATTCTTCCTTGATATATTTAATCCACATACGCCCATACTTTCCTACATCTATATCTGCCTTCTCTGTTCCTGCGACAAGCACCGGATAAAAGATTCCATCCCTTTCTTCATATGGGATACCTAGCTTTTCAAATGTTGTCTTACTCATAATGATTACCGCCTTTCTCATCACTCTGCAGAATATCAAGCACATGCTTTAATTGAACCAGCAGTTCTTCAACATCTATACCTCTGTCAGATTCATCTAATGTCTGTAATTCTTCCAGTATCGTATCAAGATGCACCTGTACTTTCTTTGCCACCTTCATTCCACCAACAACCCTGATTTCATGCTTCAGAAGACATTGGATGATATAATCCTGTTTTGAAAGTCCGCTGAGTGAAACCTTCACATTCAGCTCCTGTGCTTCCTCCGGTGACATACGAAACGCTACTACAACATTTCTCCATCTGTTCTTGGCATCCAGCCTTTTCTCGCTCATAATAATCTGCTCCTTCCGATATAAAATCTATTCTTTTAATTTCTGCTGCATATATCCAGCAAAACTTGTACCGGCATGATTCATAATGTTTTACATAGGCATTATCAGACTGCCTTGTACTTATCAATGCTTATAATTTTTTCCGCAGCCGCATCCATATCAATCATAGGTGCTGTTTCCTCTGTCTGCATGATTTCTACATCATCATCCTGCTCTTCGCAATCCTCAAAGCTTGCATTGACAGCATCAAGTCTGTCCGCCATTGCCACCTGCTTTGACGGAAACAGATGCGAATAACGATATGTGATATCAATGCTCTCATGACCAACCCTGTCAGCTATTGCAACTGCGGAAAACCCGAGGTCGATCAGATGTGAAATATGCGAATGCCTTAGATCATGGATTCTGATTTTCTTCACACCGGATAATTTGCAGCCACGCTCCATCTCATGATGAATGAAGCTCTTTGTTACCAGAAAAATCCTGTCTGTTGGTGTCTGGTCATATAACATTGCAAAATATTCCTGCATTTCTTCGGTAAGGAACTTCGGCAGCTTGATTGTTCTGTTGCTCTTAGGTGTTTTCGGTGTTGTAATAACATCCTGCCCCTGCAGCCGCTGATACGATTTATTTATTCTGACTGTGTTCTTTTCAAAATCAAAATCTTCCATCGTAAGTGCAAGCAGCTCACCTAATCTCATTCCTGTCCAGTACAGCATTTCAAATGCATAAAATGAAACCGGCTTGTCAATCACCGCTTCTGAAAACTTCTTATATTCCTCAGTTGTCCAGAAAAGCATTTCCTTCTTTTCTTCCCTGCCCATATTTCCGGCCTGTCTTGCCGGATTTGATTTCAGATTATAAAACCTGCACGCATGATTGAATATCGCACTTAAAATGTTGTGCATTGTCTTCTTGTAAGTCTGGGAATAACTCTTCCCATTCTCATAACGGAATGCTACCATCTCATTCTGCCACTTGCGTACATCTCCCGATGTAATCTCATTCATCTTAAGATTCTTAAAATATGGAAGTATCTTTGTATCCACAATGTGTTCTTTGGTAAGCCATGTGTTGAGTTTGACATAATTTTTCACATCCTCTGTATACAGCTTCCAGAACTCTCCAAATGTCATATCCAGATTATTCTCCTGCCGTATTTTGTAATTACGCTCATAATCAAGTGCTTCCCTCTTTGTTGCAAATCCTCTCTTCTTTATCTGTTTATTTTCCCCAGTCCAGTCCTTACAATAGAATTTGACAAACCAGGTGCCTGTCTTACTGTCTTTATAAGCTGGCATATTCATCATCTCCTTCTTTCCATATGCAGAAGCAGATGCCTAAACCCATATAACTTTTGCACCTGCCTCTGTCTCAATCTTCTTACCTATTGCTTATCCTGCATCACTCATACCATAAATGCGTTCTTCAAAATATTTTCTGCTTACTTTTCCACGGATTACAATGTAACCCTTCCTTTCAAGTTCACTGTTGATCTGTCTCATAAGCTTGTATGCTGCTGATCTTGAAATTCCAAGAATCTGCATCACATCTCCTACTTCTAAAAACTTTTCGTTCATGCCTTTCACCACCTTTCATTTATAAATTTGTTTTGGCGTTTCTCCATACCAGTTCTGCTGATGTCACAACCAGCCTCCTTACCTGAGATAATCTCCTGTAATACCGCCCTCTCCTGCTCGAGGTACTCGGTCCGCTTGGGGGGAGTGTCTACATTCGCTCGATTCATATGAGTGTCCTGGCAAATGCCTGTTAGATTTCTGATACCGCTCATTCAGTTGTTTTTCAATACCATATAGTATAGATAATTGAATTGATATTATTCTATACCGTATGGTATTGAATTGTCAAGAAGTTTTTCTAATGTTCTTGTATAGAAAAACTTCCATTTTCATTTTTTCCGTGTTATACTGTCTTTAACAGTCCATCAGAGACAGATAAACGGAGGTAACTACACTATGACAATTGGTGAAAGAATAAAGAAAATACGGGTATTCCGTAAAATGACAATGGATGACTTGGGCGGTGCACTTGGATTTGAGGGCAAAAATATGTCTGTCCGCATATCCCAGTATGAAACCGGTGCCCGCATTCCCGGTGAAGATATGATTCTAAAACTTGCTGATGCTTTGCACTGCAATTACAAGGCAATCTCTGATTACAGCCTTGGTGCTGCTGAAGATATCATTGAAACACTTTTCTGGCTTGAAGAAAGTGCCACATCACTTCCTGCACGTGGAAAAGGTACAAGATTCCCAGAGTACACAGCTCCCGGCAACCTGATTCATCTGACTGCAATGACTCCGGCAAAACCTTCCGAGGCTGCCAGACCAACTTACAATGAAGATGATTATGAAAGTGCAGGCTCACCTGTCGCATTAACTTTTGAATATGGATTGGTAAATGATTTCCTTACGGAATGGTGTGAAATGAAAACGAAATTAAATAGTGGAGAGATTTCTCCTAATGAATATTTTGAGTGGAAAATAACATGGCCTCAGGCGTAAATGAAACTATTCACGCACAGCTCACTTTAGTACCAAAATAGTACCACAAGGCAAAAAACAAGCTCGCAAATGCCCATTTTACTAGGCTTTGCGAGCTTTTGAAAATTATTCAAACTCAATAGTTCCCGGTGGCTTACTGGTCAAATCATAGAATACTCTATTGACTCCCTTTACCTCATTTATAATTCTGCTCATCACTGTCTGAAGTACCTCAAACGGTATCTCGGCTGCTTCAGCTGTCATGAAGTCCACGGTGCGGACTGCACGGACTGCAACGGCATAATCATATGTTCTCTCATCACCCATGACACCTACTGAACGCATGTTGGTAAGGGCTGCAAAGTACTGGTTTGGCATCCATGATGGTTCCTCGCCGCTTGCCTCTTTGTACTCTTTTGCTGCCTTTTCCACTTCGCTTCTGTAAATCCAGTCTGCATCCTGTACAATGCGTACCTTTTCGGCTGTGACTTCGCCGATGATACGAATTCCAAGGCCTGGGCCTGGGAATGGCTGACGGAATACGAGATAGTCAGGTAATCCAAGCTCCAGTCCGACCTTGCGTACCTCGTCCTTGAAAAGGTTTCTGAGTGGCTCCACGATATCCTTGAAATCGACATGCTCCGGGAGACCTCCTACGTTATGGTGTGATTTGATGACTGCAGATTCTCCGCCGAGTCCACTCTCCACTACGTCCGGATAGATGGTTCCCTGCGCAAGGAAGTCAACCTTTCCGATTTTCTTGGCTTCTTCCTCGAATACACGGATGAATTCCTCACCGATGATTTTACGCTTGCGCTCAGGCTCTGTGACGCCTGCAAGCTTGCTGTAGTAGCGCTCCTGTGCGTTGACGCGGACAAAGTTGATGTCGAACGAACCGCCTTTGCCGAATACGCCCTCTACCTCATCGCCCTCGTTCTTACGGAGAAGTCCGTGGTCTACGAATACGCATGTGAGCTGCTTGCCGATTGCCTTGGCAAGGAGTGCTGCGAGTACTGATGAGTCTACTCCACCCGAAAGTGCAAGGAGCACTTTGCCGTCACCGACCTGCTCTCTGATTTCGTCGATTGTGTTTTTGACGAATGAATCCATCTTCCATGTGCCTGCACATCCACATACGCCACGGACGAAATTGTAAATCATCTGTGTTCCGTTCTTGGTGTGAAGTACCTCCGGATGGAACTGTACTGCATATAATTTCTTCTCAACATTCTGTGTTGCGGCTATTGGACAGTCTGCAGTGTGCGCAACTACCTCAAAGCCCGGTGCAGCCTCTGCAATTCTGTCGAAATGACTCATCCAGCATACTGATTCTGATGGCAGATCCTTGAACATCACGCCATTTGCAGAATATGTGATTTCTGTCTTTCCATACTCTCCAACCTCCGGTGTGATTACCTTTCCGCCTAATTTATGCATCATAAGCTGTGCACCGTAGCAGATGCCAAGCACCGGTATTCCCAGCTCAAACAGCTCTTTCCGGTATGATGGTGAATTCTCTTCATAACAGCTGTTTGGACCTCCTGTAAGGATGATGCCCTTTGGATTCATTTCTTTGATTTTCTCAATGTCTATTTTGTATGAGTAAATCTCACAGTACACGTTGCACTCGCGGACACGGCGCGCAACAAGCTGATTGTACTGACCACCAAAGTCTATGACTATGACCTTTTCCTGATCCATGTTTTCCTCCTAAACGTTTATTCGCCATGCTGCCATCTCATTGATTACGTAAAAGCAACATGTTTTCTTATGTCATTATAGATTACGGAGTGCTTATCTGCAAGCGATTTTGTTAAATTTCTGTTTTGATTTTATGTGCAATTACGTTATAATGAGTTATAAACACTTTTATAGGCTGGGAGGTTTCATCATGAGTTTTAAAATAATCACTATAAGCCGAGAGTTTGGCAGTGGCGGTCGCTTTATCGGCGAGCAGATTGCTCAAAAATGCGGCATTGAGTTTTACGATAAAAAAATAATTGAGCATGTGGCAAAGGAGCTCGGTATCTCTGAACAGATTGTCGCAAACCAGGGCGAATATGCACCTGCCGGAAGTATTTTTTCATATGCATTTGTGGGGCGCGACATCACAGGAGTTTCTCTTTCCGACCAGATTTTCAATATCCAGCAGAAGCTCATCAAGGACATTGCGCAAAAAGAGCCATGCGTTATTGTGGGACGTTGCGCAGACTACATTCTTTCTGACAGGGATGATGTGCTGAATGTTTTTATAGAGGGAAATAAGCCTGAGAAGGCTGCAAGAATAAAAAAGCTCTACCATAAGAGCGATGACGAGGTCAAAAAGCTGCTAAAGGATGTCGATAAAAAGCGCTCGGTAAATTACCGCTACTTCACCGACAAGGAGTGGGGCAACCGAAAAAACTATGACCTGGTGCTCAACAGCTCTGTACTAGGGTATGACAAATGCATTGAGCTCATCGCAGCTGCATACGCGTAACATAAATAGAATTACAACCTGTGTGTAATATTAAAAATACTCCCGCATAAACTGTAACAACAGAATATGCAGGAGTATTTTTTGAAATCATATATTGAGACAAGGGCGGTGGAAATCGCCAACTACATAGTTGAAAACAATGCCACGGTGCGTCAGGCTGCAAAGCAGTTTGGCATCAGCAAATCTACTGTGCACAAGGATATCACGGATGCTGACAGGCTACTTCGCATTGACCCGGAGCTTGCCGCAAAAGCGCGTCACATTCTTGATATCAACAAGTCTGAGCGCCATATCCGCGGCGGACTTGCCACCAGAGAGAAGTATCTGCATCTGCCTCATGTGCATGCCGGCTGAGCGCATGAAGGCTTCTATCCCGGCATTAGCAGGTGCGCCGTTTTCCGTACATCTGAGGCTTTTCGTTAATTCAAGACCTGTGTCACATGACTTGTGAGCACACCGTACAGCCACTTGCCCTCATCGCTTAGATCATCATAGGTAAAGCCGCTTGTCTTATCGCAGGCAGGTGTTAGAAGTGCTGATTTTTCGTCCTTATTGGACAGATTCCAGCACACATAGCTGATGCCGTAGCTGTCGAGCAGACTAATCCAGTTGTTTGCGGAGTCTATGTCCACCTGACCGTTTCCGTCGGCGCTGCATATGCCAAACTCTGATACAAATATCGGCAGTCCGGCGTCTGCCGCCGATTTTAGCTTATTCTGCAAGTCCTCCTTGTGGGTTGCGGCATAGAAATGCAGTGTATACATGATATTATCATAGCCTGTGACAGGGTCCTTGACTGCCTCATCCACATTCTGGCTCCAGTTAGGTGTGCCTATCAGTATGACTGCATCCTTGTCGTAGCTTCTGATTGACGGAATGACCTCGCTGGCATAAAACTTCACATCTCCCCAGGTCGCACCTTTGCACGGCTCATTGCAAATCTCGTAAATCACGTTGTTGTAAGAGGCATACTGCTGTGCCATTTTGGCAAAAAATGTCTTTGCCACATCACTGTAGCGGTTTGGATTGCCATCGTTTAACACATGCCAGTCGATGATGACATACATGTCATTGTTGAACGCAAACTGCACGCCGTTTTGCACAAGTGTCTCAAGCTGCTGCCTGTCACCGTCTGTGCAATAGCCGCCGCTTTCGTAGGTGTACATGGCAAGCCTTACCACGTTTGCTCCAAAGCTTTTCAGCGTGGCGAAGCAATCATTGGTCACATACTGTGGATACCACGCAAGACCGTGTGTGCTGACTCCGCGAAGCTGCACCTCGTTGTTATTTTGATCAACGAGCTTGCTGCCCTCCACATGCAGCTTACCGTTTACTGACGGACAGGCAAGAACTGAGCTCTCCTGTCCGTTTTCTGTGGTGAGCTGCTCTGTGCCAGCCGCATTCTGATTTTCCGTACTGCCCTCTGTATTATTTTCTGTAGAGTTCACCGACTCAGTGGCTTTCTCACCGGTCTGTGATTCTGTCTCTTTGTTGCCCTTGTTACCACATCCTGTAAAAATCCCAAGCACCAGCACTGCCGCCAATACCAATGCTATATATTTCTTCATATTGTTATACTGTCTGACTGATTACTGAATTGATGTAACCTTGTAGTCCTCAGCCTCTACAGTCTCCTTTAATTTCTCATCGGAAATGTCAGAGCTTAATGTCACTACTGCAGTTCCGCTCTCATGGCTTACTGCTGCCTCACTAACTGCATCAAGCGCCTCGAGTGCCTTCTTTACTCTTGCCTCGCAGTGGCCGCACATCATTCCTTCGATATTCATTGTCTTTGTCATTGATTTTTCCTCACTTTCATTTGGTTTATTTGTTTTGTTTTTTCTATCTGGTGTTGCTTTTCTGTCATGCTTAGGATCATACACCCTGCACAGATTCAGCCGCAGGGCATTGGTAACAACGCAGAAGCTCGACAGGCTCATCGCCGCCGCTCCAAACATCGGATTGAGCTTCCATCCTAATAAAGGATACCACAAACCGGCCGCAAGTGGAATACCTATTACATTATAGAAAAATGCCCAGAACAGATTTTCGTGTATATTTGTCAATGTAGCACGGCTTAACCGCACTGCTGCCGGTACATCTATCAGGCGGCTCTTCATCAGAACAACATCCGCTGCATCTATTGCCACATCACTTCCCGCGCCGATTGCAATTCCCATATCCGCACGTGTGAGCGCCGGTGCATCATTGATTCCGTCACCAACCATGGCTACCCTGCCCTGTTTTTTTAGCTTCCTTATGACAGCCTCCTTACCATCCGGAAGCACACCTGCGATGACTTCGTCCACTCCCGCCTGCTTTCCAATAGCATTGGCAGTCTGCTCGTTGTCACCGGTGAGCATAACAACTCTGATACCCATATTTTTAAGCTGTCTGACAGCTTCCGGACTGTCCTCCTTTATTGTATCTGCAACGGCTATGATACCGCAAAGCCTGTCATCCGCGGCAAAGAACAGAGGAGTTTTTCCTTCCTTTGAAAATTCGACAGCTTTCGCGCGCATATCATCTGACACTTTTACGAATTTGCTGACAAAAGCAAGATTTCCTGCTTTTATCATTTTGCCTGCAAGTGTTGCAGTCAGACCATTTCCCACAACAGCGCTAAAATCTGTCACCTCTGCAACAGCAATTTCATCCGTTTTAGCGCGCTCCATAATGGCTTTTGCAAGCGGATGCTCGCTCTTGGCCTCGACTGATGCGGCTATTGCAAGAAGCTTTCCGTCATTATTGCCGGTTCCCTCAAAAAATGTCTCATCCGGCACGATATCCGTCACCTTCGGCTCACCGCTTGTTATGGTGCCTGTCTTATCAAGAGCCACAATCTGTGTGCGTCCTGTTGCCTCAAGGCTTGCCGCTGTCTTGAAGAGTATACCGCTCTTTGCGCCCTTGCCATTTCCTACCATTATCGCAACAGGAGTTGCCAGTCCAAGTGCACACGGACAGCTTATCACGAGCACCGAAATGCCTCTGGCAAGCGCAAAGCCCACGGTCTCACCGGCTATAAGCCAGGCTATTATTGTAATGACTGCAATTGTAATAACCGCCGGCACAAATACTCCCGATACCCTGTCAGCGATTTTTGCAATAGGTGCCTTTGTCGCTGCGGCATCAGACACCATCTGTATAATCTGTGAGAGCGTGGTGTCTTCGCCTACTCTGGTTGCGCGGCATTTTATAAAGCCTGACTGGTTCACTGTGGCAGCGCTTACTGCATCTTTCGGCTGCTTATCCACAGGGATGCTCTCTCCTGTGAGTGCCGATTCGTTGACAGCGGTTGTTCCATCTATTATTTCACCGTCCACAGGGATATTTTCCCCCGGTCTGACCACGAAAATATCGCCCTTTTTCACTGCATCCACAGAAATTTCCTGCTCCACGCCATCCCTTACAACGGTTGCTGTCTTTGGGGCAAGCTGCATCAGGCTCTTCAAAGCGTCTGTTGTTTTGCCCTTTGAGTGCGCTTCAAGCATTTTTCCGACAGTAATCAGTGCCAGGATCATGGCAGCCGACTCAAAGTAAAACTCATGCATATATGACATGACCGCATCCATATCGCCATTCACCTGCGCAGCTGTCATGGCAAAAAGTGCATACACGCTGTATCCAAACGATGCCGCAGAGCCAAGCGCAACAAGCGTATCCATGTTGGGAGCGCCGTGAATCAAGCCCTTAAAGCCACTGATAAAAAACTTCTGGTTTATGACCATTACCGCCACTGTAAGCAGAAGCTGCAAAAGCCCCATAGCCACATGGTTTCCATTGAAGAACTCAGGCAACGGCCAGCCCCACATCATATGTCCCATGGAAAAATACATGAGAACAACTAAGAATATGAGCGATGCTATAAGCCTGTTGCGCAGCTTCGGTGTCTCCCTGTCTACAAGCGCATCCTGCGCTGCCTTTAGCTGCTCTAAGCTGTTATTCGCTTTGTCATTTTCTGATTCTGTTGCTGTGCCTTTTGGACTCGCTCCATAGCCCGCCTGCTCTACTGCCTCTACAATCTGCGCATCTGTCGCGCTTCCCTCGACTCCCATCGAGTTGGTCAAAAGGCTGACAGAGCAGCTCGTCACACCATCAACCTTAGAGACCGCCTTTTCCACTCTGGCAGAGCATGCCGCACAGCTCATTCCTGTAACTGTATATTGCTTCATACTGTCTGTATTTCCTTCTTTCTACTATTCGAATCTAACTATTCAGAAGCCTTTTCTAAAATCTCTCAATTCCTGTCACCTTGAAATCCAGTCTTTCGATGGCAAATGTGATTTCCTCATCGCTCAGCTCTCTGGCTGCCTCAACATGTGCCACGCCATGTTTTAAATCCACAGCCGCCGATACTCCGCTCATCTTCTGAAGTGAGCGTGTGACTGAGTTCTTGCAGTTCATGCAGTGCATTCCGTCTATGTGCACATCTGCTCTCGTGACTATCTCGCCTGTAAGCTGTACTGTGGCTTCCTCGTCCTCCTTCATGGCTCCACCGCCACAGCAGGCGCCCTCGCCCTTTGAATGCTTAATAGTCTCCTTTAAGCCCACAATTACCAGAGCGGCAATTATTGCTATTATTAATATTGTGATTAGTGTACTCATTTTTATACCTGCCTTCTTAATAATACTACTTCATAAGCTTCTGCAGTGTGTTCAAAAGCTCATCTATTGTCTCATCCTTGCCGGCTCTTATGTCATCTGCCACACACGTCTTTATATGATTGGCCAAAAGGACTTTATTGAAGCTGTTGAGCGCAGCATTTGCGGCCGCCACCTGTGTGATGATGTCAGGGCAGTAGCAATCCTCATCCAGCATACGCTTGATTCCACGGATCTGCCCCTCTATACGGCTAAGTCTGTTGATGAGATCCTTATATTCCTTCTCTGACCGCTCTTTTTTGCGGTTGCAGCAACAGCATTTGGTTTCTTTTTCTGCCATGGGTGCCTCCCCTCTTTCTTCATTCCACATTTGTTGTATATGTCTAACCATACCCCTTATGGGTATCTGTCTTCAAGAGTATTATATACCCCGGCAGGGTATATTGCAAGGGCAGATTTCCTTATTGAGAAATTTTCATGTTATACCATACTTTTATAATAAAAGCATGCAGTAGCTGCAGCTGCTAATAAATAGCTCTGCCTCATATGAATATATACAACGAAAAAGCCGGTACATCATGTTTCCATGAATGTACCGACTTTAAATACTTAGCAGTCCGTACGGGAATCGAACCCGTGTTTCCGCCGTGAGAGGGCGGCGTCT
>OGXB01000322.1_pt1 | contig 39348 bp, 31 predicted proteins | sample 1576161 | NCBI WGS metagenome assembly OGXB01 (sample SAMEA3541474, study PRJEB24748) | human gut metagenome | biome: human gut; feature: human-associated habitat; material: faeces | place: China | collected 2012
ACTGAGATGCAAGGATATGTACCGTTTAAGCAGTTGCTTGTTCATTATGATGTGGTACCTTTATTAAAAGTGCTGTCTTTTGTTTTTATTGACTTAACTCTCAGTTTTCGTACTGGAATTGTACCTGTAATTAACTGTACATTTTGTGTGATTCCTGATTCTCTACTCAAAGTTAATGGAATTTCTGTCCCATCACTAGGAGTTCCTATATAAATCATTGATAATGCATCTGCTATCAAATTTGCATCTGTCTTTGATGGAGCATCTATTCCATCCCTTAACACAAGATATCTCTTGAATTGTTTTGAAAATACATCTTCATAATCTTGTGATATCACAACATCATCCGTGATTATATTAGTAAACAGATATGTTCTACGAAGGAATTCCGTCCAACCACCAATAAATGCATTATTTTTTTCTGCATCCGTTATAATCTCTTTAATTGCATTACTAAACATATCTTTATATTCTTTACCTACTAGAAGTTTTTCATCAGAACGCAATCTTTTATGATCATACATGCATTTATTCTCTGCTGCTATCGCAATGATGTTCAACGCTCTAGCGTTTAATTTAGTACCTATATATAAGGAAAATAAACTAAACTAAATCGTTTTTTCATTCAAAATAGGGAATATATAAATTTCATACTCCTACGATTAAGAATGAGTCATACAAAAAAGGAGTTTATTTGGGCAAAAAAAATTGCGCTAGGTATATTTATATTTTTTTAACCAACCGTTTTTTATTTTCATTAGCTTTCATTTTTGAGATTTTATTTGCAGTTATTTGGTTCTTCTTTTCACAACTTACTACAAATCAAAATATTACAATTTTCCAGGTAGTCGTTATCTTTCTTTATTTATGGAAAACTATTATATCTTTGTCACATCAATAAATAAAAATAGATATGAACCAAAAACGAAACCTACTCTGGTCATTAACAGTACAAGCCATAACAATACTGTTGGCATCAATGTTTGCATTCCAGGCATGTAATCTGTTTGGTGCAAAACTCATCTTACTGCCTGTATTTATTGTGTCCATCTATATTCCACTAAAGCTTATCTTCCATTACTTTATATATATGTTCAAAGAACTGGAATCAACACCTTTCACAGATGGAGTAAATGGGGATACTTCTCAAGATGTTACTCTGAAAGAGAATGATCTGATTCTATTGAAAAAAAGAATGGAACTATTTCATTATGAATATCAGCAAGAGCATCAACAGTACATTTCACAAAAGGAAAAAGAAGAAAACGAGAAGCTGTGCGCCGTATTAAAATATACACGTGATACATTTCAGCAATTGGGATTTGACGAGTCAGAAATCTTTCAAATAAATGAATGCGTCCGTTATTTTGTTACCAATCGTAAGGTTCTTTCCATTAAGGGCATTCACATAAAAAAACGAATGTCGGTAACCCAAATTTCCTTGAAAAACTTTGCCTGGAATATTGCTTTTCAATATGGTCTCAGTAGCGAAGCGACAGCTACGTTTGTAATAGAGACATTCAGCGAATGGTTTGTGAATACATCATTTGAAACCGTCAGGAAAAATTTACGAACAACTACAGGGAAACACAAAATAGAAATAAACGAGTCCATAACCCGGTTTTGATTAAGGATTAATATTATTCTAATTTATTTTCTGACAAATCCATATTTTTAATATATAAATCATATAAATTTATTAAGCAGTCAAAATTCAAAATAATTAAACAGTTTTATTTGTTAACTAAATTCTCTATTATTCAAAGAATTAGAGTAGATTTTGCTCTTAATATCAGGATGTGCTCCATGATTGATTTTAAGGAAAATTTTGTTTCTTATTTGTTTCCTTTTATCAATTTTAATCATTAACTTTGTTATATAAGCAACAGAATATGTCCTATGGCACGAGTGAAAAAATCAACACGGGTCAAAGAACCTGTCCGGCTCCGGATGAAGGCACTCACAAATGGGAACTACAGCCTATATCTGGATATATACCGTAACGGGCAACGCTCTTACGAGTATTTGAAAATGTATCTGATACCAGAAACCGACAATAATGCCCGAAACCAGAATCGGGCTATATTGGCAGCCGCAAATGCAATCAAAACAAAACGAATTATCGAATTAGCCAATCAAGAAGCAGAAACAGGCAATGTCCAGGAAGCAATATGTCTATCTGATTGGATGAATATCTATAAGAGAAATCAAAAAGAAAAAGGTAAAAAGGACAGCGAGCAAATAAAAGTTGCCATGCGGATTCTTGGTGACTATGTACAAAAGCCGGTTCTGTTGGAGCATATTGACAAGGAGTTTTGTCAAGGATTCCTTGATTACCTGACTGAAGAGTACAGGCCAAACGGGAAAATCGTATCAAACTATACACTATACAATTATTATCGTGTCTTTAACAGTGCGTTAAATGCTGCAGTACGAGCCGGTTATATAAAAGTGAATCCTTTCACACAAATAAATTCTTCCTGCAAGATCCATAAACCTGAGTGCAAGCGGGAATATATGACGATGGACGAAATACGCACATTGATAGCTACTCCAATAAGAAATAGAGAAGTGAAGAGTGCCTACTTGTTTTCTTGTTTCTGTGGGCTCCGTATTAACAATATACGTGAGCTTAAATGGAATAATATATATGATGAAGATGGACAATATCATTTGAAGATGGAAATTCGGAAAGGTAAGTCCCCCATCCGCATTCCTTTATCTTCAGAGGCGGTAAAATGGATGCCTGAACGTGGTCGGAAAATTGCTGATGACTATGTATTCGACTTGCCTTCACCTGTTATGATCAGCCTTCTTATCAAAGACTGGGGCAAGGCAGCAGGAATAAAAAAAAGATTTACGTTCCAGACTGCGCGTAATACATTCGCCGCTATGATGCTCACACTTGGAGCTGATCTTTATACAACGTCCCAATTACTTGGACTCTCAGATATGAAGATGACTCTTGAGTACGTCAAAATGATAGAGCAGCGTAAGGAGATGGCTGTAAATTTGGTTAACGGATTATTTGACTGAAAAAATATAATAAGCATTATAATGCTGAAAAAAGAAGATTTCAAGTTTTACTCCAGCCTTTGTATAGCTGCGGTAAAATCAATAATAATAATATCGTTTAACTTAATTAAAAATTTCTATTATGAAAGATTTAGGCTATTGCCCTCTCTCTTTTTGGGAAAGGCAAACACGTGCATCATTTCGTAACAGTAAAAGATGTTGCTAACGAGCTATGCGCCTTGCTACAGGAAGCGCAAAAGGTTTATTTGCATGAAGTACTGGAATGCAGCAAACAGTACTGGCGCTATGTCGATGATTTTGTAAACAGTCATCGCTACATAGAATGTGACGATGTTGTTTGCAGGAATTGTCATGAAATGAATATTCACATAGTGAAGATCCTGTTGACAGAGTATTCTGAAATTGTAAGCAGTTCTTTTACTCATGATGCATTATCATTTGAGAAATGCATGGAGCTTAAACAGATGTACGATTCATCAGTACCGCCCCAAGCAACAGAAGTACATAGCTTGAGTACTCTAATGCGTACTCCTCCTCTTTCTTTTGGATGCAAAATCACAGCAGAACAGATGGCAGATATTACGGCTTGCGCCGATACCTACCATCTGTTTTGTGTTTCTGTACTTACCGTCAAGGATATGCAGAATCTTCTTTATTGTGAAAAAGGATTCTGCATACAAGTAAACAATATTCGCCTATTGGCAATTTTGTTCGATGCCCTTTTGGAAAACAGGTTTATCCAGTTAAACTGGCAATCCATCCTTAGCAAAGGGCATTTTTTACGTTCAAAAGATGGTAAGAGATTCATTTCTGCTTCCAGTCTTTCATCCGCATTATCTGCGGCAAAAAACAATATGACTGCCGCCGCCTACAATATAAGGGAAACAATAGAAAGACTGAGAAAATGACAAGAAAAGACTGAAATGAAAGAATGTGAAAGGTAAAAGCGTGATAGTAACAGTGATACGTGTTTAGTATCACGCAATAAATTCTGTATCAGAGAGTACAGATTGTACCTTTATCCTCCGTTAGCACGCTGCTTAACGGAGGAACATTCTTTTTGTCAAATTTTAAAAGGTTATTATATGTCGAACAGAACAACACTCATGGAACGGTTGAACAAACAGTTGAGCGAAATGGAAGCTGTTATCAAAAGGCTGGGGCCCATTGAAGGTATCCTGGAACGTATGAACACACTTGAAGACAGTATTTATACGACAAAAAATGTCTTTACATTCAAGGAAGCCTGTGTATATATCGGTGTATCCGAAAGTCTGCTCTACAAACTTACCGCCAACAAAGTAATCCCCCATTACAAGCCACGGGGAAAGAAAATTTATTTTTCAAAGAAAGATCTGGATGATTGGCTGTTGCAGAACTATGAGCCAGCTGCAGATGAAGCCATACATTTAGCTACTGAGATTTCTGCAACCCAACCATTAAAGAATCACAATCAATATGGAAGAAGAAAGAAAAACTAATTACGCCGCAGGTGGAGAACTTGATATAAATCAATTGTCGGAGATGCTGTCAGCCTGTCAAATCAAGGTAACAGACACGTACGAAACCCCACCACAAATTATCTGGATAGACAATTCGACAATAGCCACGCTTGGAAATTTCAGCGCATCAACAGGTAAGGCAAAATCCAAAAAGACCTTTAACGTATCAGCTATCGTTGCCGCTTCATTGGCCGGCAAGCAAGTGTTGAACTACCGCGCTCATTTACCGGAAGGCAAACGCAGAATTTTGTATGTAGATACCGAACAAAGCAGATACCATTGTCACAATGTACTTGAACGCATTTTAAAACTTGCCGATCTGCCGACAACAACCGATAACGAAAATCTTGATTTTATCGGTTTACGAGAATATTCTCCATCATTAAGGATACAGATAATTGACTATGCATTACAACAGAAAAGAGGCTACGGATTAGTCATTATCGATGGAATACGTGATCTCATGTTGGACATCAACAGTACCAGCGAATCTGTGGAGGTAATCAATAAGATGATGGAATGGTCGTCAAAATACGATCTGCACATTCACTGTGTTTTACATCTTAACAAAGGGGACAACAATGTGCGCGGACATATTGGTACCGAAATGAGCAATAAAGCGGAAACAGTTCTTGTAATCAGTAAGAACAATGAAAATCCGTCTGTCAGCGAGGTACATGCTTTGCACATCCGTGAAAAAGAGTTCCAGCCTTTTGCCTTTACCATAGATGACAACGGACTTCCAATTCTTGCAGAATGCAGCACCTCACTAGATAAGCCGAAACCCAGGCAAAGATCGAGCTATACAGAGCTCAGCATTGAGCAGCACCGGGAAGCTCTATCAGCAGCCTTCAATGACAAGCCCATCAAAGGGTTTGAAAATATGCTGCAGGCTTTGATGGTTTCTTATGAAAGTATCGGCTTCAAACGCGGGCGTAATGTCATGGTCAAATTATTGCAGTACCTGACAGACAATCTGAAGCTGATTATAAAACGAGACAAACTTTTCTATTATGACATGAGCAAAGCGGAAGCCATGCTTTTTGATGAAGAATGACAGCGGCCGGGTCTTTATGTAATTCAGTTTAATTTAGTACCTATATGTATAGAATATAAACTAAACTAAACCGATTATAAAACAGAAAATGATATGACTATAACAGAAGCAAAACAATTATGTATCGTGGATTACCTGGCATCAATCGGGTATCATGCACAATATGTAAAGGCCGGACAGTACTGGTACCGGTCTCCGTTCAGACAAGAAAAGACACCTTCGTTTAAGGTTAACAGCAGGCTCAATGAATGGTATGATTTTGGAGCGGCAACCGGTGGTGACCTGGTAGAGCTTGGAAAACATCTGTACCAGACAAACAGTGTAAGTGAAGTACTGGCCCACATAGAGCAGCACATAAAAGGAACTGTTATACCACACGTACGTTTACCTAGTCCCGTAACACAACCGATGGAGCCGGAAATCTGCAATATGATTGTAGTTCCGCTAAAGAACCATGCTTTGCTTTCTTATCTTAGGACGCGACTTATAAATACAGATGTGGCAAAAATGTTCTGCAAAGAGATACACTATGAACTAAGAGGAAGAAAATATTTTGCCCTTGGTTTCAAAAACCAGTCAGAAGGATTCGAAATCCGCAATCCATATTACAAAGGATGCATCAAGACCAAAGATATATCTATCATCAGACACCAGAATGGCGAAATACAACGTCATGTTTGCATATTCGAAGGTTTCATGGACTTTCTTTCCTATCTGACACTGAAACAGTCTGGCAACAAAGAGGTCTGTATTGACTTTCCCTCTGATTACCTTGTCATGAATTCAGTCAATAACCTGAAGAAAACTCTGGGAGCCATAGATGACTACCAGCAAATCCATTGTTACCTTGACAATGACATGGCAGGGAAAAAGACGGTAGAGACAATCTCGGGAATTTATGCAGAACACACCAGCGACGAGTCATCAAGATATTTTGAATATAAAGATCTGAATGATTATCTGCGGAACAGAAAAATGTAATATTCAAGTATCACTTTTTTTCAGGAGCTCTCCTTGTCAGGGGGGCTCTTAATTTTTTAAAACCGGCAACACGTCCTTTTAATGGGTTATAACAATACTTCCTGGAAATTATAGAATATAAACTTAATATTAAAAAATTCTAAACCAATAAAATTTAACGTCAAAATGTTTTGCCGTACAAATATTATATATACATCTATACGGGGTTAGGGGAAAATCAGCTATATATTGTCAGCCGGACACTCGAAATAGCCGGCATATTATCCCCTATTAAAAAGTTTGTTTAAGTTCAACGGCCTCTTTGCGGACGCGCAATTGCAGGCGGCATCATCTCGACGCGTTCAGGTATAATCTAACCTGAAATATCGCTTTTTTTACAATACAACTTACAATTACACAACGACACTTTATCCATGAAAAAGACTTTACTATTTCTATTGGGGATGGGAGGCTTGTCTGTGTACGCCCAGTCGCCCGGAGGCGTCAACGGAACTGAACTTTGGTACAAGCCTTTACCTGTAACATCCAATCTACAGGGGTATTATCACTGGATGGACCACTCGGGTGATTCTGTAAAACTTAACCAACGTAGACTTGGCAGTTCAGAACTTACGGAATTCACACAGTCACGTACCTCATTGCACACCATTAACTTCCATCCGGCATTCAAACTATCGGATGGAATGTTCGGCAAGTCTGCCTATCTTAAGTATTCCAACCTGTCGCAAGCGACCATCTTTGGAGTTTTTGCTCCTTTATCAACAAGCAGCAACAAAGACATGGTACTGTATGCTGTCAACGGCCGCAAAGGATCCGGCACTGTATTTACCAAAGATAAAGCAGTCCGCACACAAGGAATTGATCCACTTGATTACGGAAGTGAAAATGGAGAGGATTTGGTGTATTCGTCTTCTGATTCACTGTCTGAAGATGAGTTTAAGGAACAATCACCACGTATTGCTACTTACCTGAAAGCCGACAGGCCAAACTTCAATCTATGGGGAGAAGACAGTAAAACCGCCATATCTTTTGGCAGTGCATATTCATCGACAGACTCCGATTTCAGTACTTCTTTTGACGTATCATCTTTCGGAAATGAGAAATTTGACGGCTACACACCTGAATACATTGTTTACAGCCGCTACCTCAGTCCTGTCGAAAGAAGAAAAGTAGAGAGTTATCTTGCTGTAAAATATGGTATAACATTAAACGGATCGTATCTTGACAGTGAGGGCAACCTGATATGGGACAGAGATGAGCATAAATCGTATCATAACAGAGTAGCTGCCTTTGGTCAGGATTTGAATGGAGAACTTCTGCAGCCGCTTTCTTCCACGTCCTACGAAGAAGCGCCTACTTACTCATCATTAAAAGAGAATGACAGTTATTATCAGTCCAATTCCTACAATCTCCCTTCATCAGCTCACCTGCTGGTTATGGGACGGGAATATGGTAATACAATGCCGGATAACGGGTATGTTTTCTGGGGAGACGATGATGCACCGACATCAACCTATACGGCATCGAATGACACGTTGTGGCATATTATGAGCCGTACATGGCTGGTAAGAAGCAATATGCCGGCAAGCGCAGACAGCCTAATGACCAGATGGACCGGAAACGGACTTGATGTAACAAGTGAAGGATTCCTGGACGATATAACCCAAACAACAGCAACAGCAGGAGCATACGCCATAACTCCAGCCATGCCAACAGGAGGAGGAGCAATGGAGTTCAGATGCCCGACAGCACATCCGACTTTTGATGTCGGATTTACCGACGGTGGTAATGAATGTACATACGGATTCAGAGTCGGCAATAATGGTTCTGTATATGCCATCAATAACGGGCAGGTATCTTCCGGCACTGTAGCAACCGGAGTTAGTGGAAGAATGCTTTCGATCCGCCGTGAAAACGGATATCTATTTCTCCGTATAGACGGTTCAGGCAGCGCCAACTGCACTATGGCCGCACCTGATACTACCGGAACATCAAACGGAATAATCCGGACCCAATCAGCAGAAGTACCTCTGTCAATAATTTCTATACGAACGGGAGGTATCGGTGATACCGGGAACCAGGCAGAGCTCAGCTATGGTCTGACGTCCGGAAGAGAATTTGCTGATTACTGCCGCAAACGCACTGTCATGCTTATAGATCCGAGCGGAGAAGGAACGTTTGATCCAGAGAACATGATAGTAGTGAGATGTTCAAAACCGGACATATCCAGAGGGAAAACCATATTCCATAATATATTCTGGGATGCTGACGGCAGCGGAAGTGACATGTTCACCTTTGCTTATTATGATGGTCTGGATGTTGATGCCGAGCCAACACCTTCCAGCTGTGAAAACGGAGTGCCGCAGAATGACGGATCGATAGAAATTGGAGTTAATATAGGCACTCCTGTTTATAACTATACCCTGACAGTAGATACTGTGGCAGGAATGGAACACGGTACCACAATAGCAAGCGGAACATTTATAGGTGACACCCATCGGATTGACAGCCTTGCTCCGGGAACCTATACACTTTCCGTCACACAAGGAGGTGGAAACGATATCTATGGTAGCGGGAACGCACTATACACGAGCTATTCACATGATACCCATACCTATCTGTCCGGTGAAATTACATGGACAGTAGCTGAAACCAATTCAAACTATCGTGTGGGACTTGAGCCAGCCCTGACCGATGAAATTACGCAATACGGTTTTGATGTACGTGGCAACAAAGCGCATATCATATATAACGGTTACACCAGCATAACACAGTATGCAACGATAAAAGAGGGTGATGTACTGAGCGTTTCGGTGGGCAGTATGCAAGTGGTTTACCGTGTAAACGGTGAAGTGTTCCATCGTGAAACGGTATGGTCACTCCGAGCATGGCGTTTCTGCATCAAATACGGAACCGGAGAGACACACATCACCAATCTTATGGTAAACGGCAAACCGGTGGAATCATTTGCGACCTCCGGCAACGTACAAATAGAGACACCAAAGTCGAATACTGTAAATCTGACCGTACATGTAGGCAGTGAATGTGACGATACACTTCCGAACGGAACAGAGGAAATGAGGGAAAAACAGAACTTCGAAATCCAAAATGGCAACGACACTGGAGACACCGAACAAAACAACCTCATTGTCAACGAAAAAGGTAATGCAACACGAATTTATGATGCGGTGCTGGAGCGTGACATAACATCATCAGCAACACTAATTGTCTTCGATGCATCGGGCAGAATGATAGAAAACAAGGACATGGAAGGCGAATCCGTGAAAAATACAGAATTCAGAGTACCTGGTCCGGGTGTCTATATCATCAAAGCCCTTACAGCAGACGGCAAAGAGTTTACAAGGAAAATTATTGTAAAATAATGACTAAAGCAGCAATATTATGAAAAGATCACATATAATTGCCACGGCAGCCCTGGTACTGGCTGTCGCCGGCTTTGCCACATCACGGCATTTTTCGGACCACTCTCCCGATATAGTGTCCGGGAAAGAATATCAGCCAACAGCAACCGTTGCTGAGCGAAACAACAAGGAGTCTGAAAAATATGACAACCAAACAGCGGGTTTGCTATCTTCTGGCTTGGAAAAATCCGAGACACCCGCATCAACTTCAATGCAGGTAATAACCTCGGAGCAAAGTATAGGCCATATAGGAATATCGGAAGGAAAAGCTTCGGACAATCCAGAGGATAACCTCTTTGAGATAGAACTGGCTGAAGATATTGCAGGTAACAAACGGGTATGGCTGGCGTATGACCTGTATGGTATCAGCTCTGGAAACGGTGTAAGCAAGAGTATCAATGACCGGCCCGCGACAGGCGGTTATCATGCTGTTGTAAGCAAAGACTGGACTACAGTCCGCGAAGAAATCAGTCCTTCATGGTTACATAAAGGCACTAACCGCATTCTGTTTACGGCAGTGGAAGGAATGCCCGCATATTCCGTACGCAACCTGCGAATAGAAACAGAAGATGGAAATGATGAGAGCATATCGCTTGCGTTCATGCCTGTAGCCTATGAGGGAAAAACATATATCCACGGTTTTACAGGCAAAGGCTTCCATACTGTAAAAGCCGGTAGCGAACCGCTTAATCTGACCGACGGTGAGTTTGAAGGTATGATTACCGCCAGTTCCGGAAAGGTAACCATTACAGCGTCAAAAGCCGACGGAAGCATAGCTACCAGAACATTTGCTGTAAGCGACGGAGGAAAAGCTGATTTCAGCCGTAAATATACAGCATATACATCAAGACCTGTAGCCAAGCTTTTCAACAAGGAAACCGCAGACAGCATCAGCATCAGCGGAGGAAAACTGATTGTAGGAAAAGATGTATTATTGGGTGACAGAAGGCTTTCGGTCAATTCATTACGTGATATAGATGTACCGGCTCTGGATTTCGGCATGACAAATGTCACTGCTGAAAGCGAAGGTTACCGTTTCCTGCCTCATGGTGACCATTTTGCTGGAGAGGGAGCTACGGTGAAACTGAAATACGACCGGACAAGAATACCAAGCGGATATACGGAAGATGATATCCGAACCTACTATTTTGATACCGACACCCGTCACTGGGTAGCTCTGGAAAGAGTGGAAGTAGACAAAGAATCTGCCTGTGTGGTATCAAAAACGACACACTTCACGGATATGATAAACGGTGTCATTCAGGCACCGGAGTCTCCGGAGACTGAAGGATTTGCACCTACGATGATGAATGACATCAAGGCGGCTGATCCTACTTCGAAAATCAACGTGATAGCACCTCCGGCAGCCAACAACCGTGGAACTGCCAACCTGCAGTATGCCTTTGAGATGCCTCCTGCCCGAAACGGCATGGTACCTTCGCTCGGTATCCAATACAGCAGTGAGGGTGGCAGCGGCTGGCTAGGAGAAGGCTGGAACCTGCCAGTTCCTTCCATTACCCTTGATACCAGATGGGGCGTGCCACGCTATGACACGGAAAAAGAGACCGAAACTTATCTGCTGTCGGGAGCCATGCTCTCCACCATGGACGACGACGGAAATATGAGCGTCTCTCACCGTGGGGATAAGATGATTCGCAAAGCAGACAGACAATTCTATACCCGTCAAGGAGGTGACTTCAGCCGAATAATCCGTAAGGGTAACTCCCCGGCAGACTACTACTGGGAAGTAACTGACAGACAAGGAGTGAAATATACCTATGGAGGCAATGGTGCTGTCTTGAAAGGTACAATCACAGATATTAACGGGGTGTCCCGAGATGTAATATCCGAATGGAAACTCGCACGTATGGAGGAAACCCACGGCGACTATATAGAATATGTATATGAGACGACCGACGAGGATGTACGCGGAGGACTGAAGGCAAAGGCCATTTACCTGAAAGAAGTACGTGCGGGCAATGCCGGACAGGAGCCGCATACAGTTGTCGTATTTGAGGGGAACAAAGTAAAACAACTGAAATCAAATAACGCCCGTTACGGATTCCTTACATCGTCCAACCGCCTGTTGGAGAAAATCACTGTAAACTTCCTCGGAGAGGAACTGAGAAGCTATGCCTTCACCTACAAGGATGGCGCTTTCTTCAAGGAGGTGCTGGAAAGTGTGAAGCAGTTTGACTCCGACAATCAGGAAGTGGCTTTCCAAAAATTTGACTATTATGATGATGTACAGTCAGGCAACGGCTATGTACCATTCCAAAGCAGCAGCGAGACATGGAATCTCCATGACGATGGGCTGGATGCCGGATTTATCAATCCATTACAAGCTTTCGGTACATTCAGTGACCGTCCAACAGCATTGGGCGGAACAACCAGTTCTTCTATTGGAGGCTCGTTTTATGTCGGTGTCGGACCAGATGACCAAAGTCCTTCTACAAGTTCTACAGCCGGCGGTTCATTCAACTACAGCAATGATCAAACAAAAGGACTTTCCACATTTGTAGATCTCAATGGTGACGGTTTACCAGACAAAGTATTCCGTCAAGGTGGATCAGTCTATTATCGCCCCCAATTAAAATCTTCAAATAACAATTCGGTAGAATACGGAGCAGCGATTCGAGTCATAGGTATTTCAAGCTTCTCGACCAGCAGCAGTAATTCTTACTCAGGAGGCGGAGATGTAAAAATCGGTTGGGGTGGCATCGTTGGAACTGCCGGTTCAGACAAGTCAAGAACCAATACCAAGACCAAAGAATACTTCTCTGATATTAACGGGGATGGGCTGATAGACCTTGTGTCAAACGGGAAAGTATATTTCAATCATTTGGAGTTTGACAATAACGGAAACGCTGTCCCAACATTCACTCTTAGCAGTGCAGATACTCCAAGTCCTATCATATATGACCCAAATAACATCGATAAAACAATCGGTGCCGTTGATCCAGAGGAACAAGCAGAGCTTATCCGAACCTCCCCCATGGTTGATATGGTACGTGTATGGCGTGCACCGTATAATGGTATTGTCAATATTACCGGAACAGTAAATCTGATTCTTCCATCAGGAGACTATGATGCCAACGAGTATGAACAAGCTGACGGAGTAAGAGTGGCCATACAGACAGGTGGAACGGAACGTTGGAACAAAACAATATCCAAAGGGGATGCTACTGCATATCCTGCAAATATAAATAATCTCACCGTTCAGAAAAACGATAGAATCTATTTCCGTGTACAGTCTGGTACAAATGAAATGAGCAACGGCTCATTTGACAAAGTCAATTGGTCACCAGTTATAACATATACAGGTGTAGGTCATACAACTCCTGACGGATATACGTCCAACATATACAAACCAGATGAAGGAGCGGTTTATTATGCATCTTCATCTGCTATGATTGATGAAGGAAATAACATTGTATCCGTTTCCGGAAAATTTGTGAAACCTGTTACTTCTGATGATGTAGTGATAAAGGCTTTTGGCTCGAACAATAAAGCAGATGGAGAAGGAAATACAAACCCTAACTATCAGGAAAAAGAAGTATTCACACGAACATTTGCCTGGAACGAAGAATTTAATGACAGTCTGAAGTTCCAAATCCAAAATCCGGACTTGTTCACCAATTTCCGCTTTGAGATTTCATCATCATCCAATGTCAGATGGGAAGATATCAAATGGCAACCGATAGTTATCTATAAAGATTCAGACAACAATGAACAGCAATGGAATACCAGTGCTGATATGAAGCTATATACCAATCACGTATTCACTGCCGAACCTTACGCATTTGCAGAGGAAGATTCATTGTTGTCCATCAAGCCCATTTTGACCTTCAAACCATTAGTTTCTTATGACGGAAATGTCACCTTGACTGTTAAGACCGTAAACAAACTATTGGGGAAACGCTCTATTCAGATTAACACACAAGAATCTGTAGCAGACTCCATTATTATTAATCGCAGTGAGATTGAAGGTGATACTGTATGGTTTGAAATCTTTTCCAATGACACTCAATTGTCAAACAAGCTATTGCAGGCATCTGTTTCAATAGACAACCCTGAAGACACTCTGTCGTTAGTAGCTCCGAAAATAATTGCTGTCAATTTATATACATCAGAAAATCCTACCGGATTCGGACCGCTATATCGCGGATGGGGAGGATTCACATATAATACAGCTGAAGGAAGATATGCAAACCCCATCAATGAGTCTTTGCTCAATCTGCCTGAAGATGAAAACGCCCAAATAGATCCATTGACATGGGCTTTCACTCCTGTAGGCACTGATCTCAATACACTTGACCGCTGGAGCGGACAAAGACCGGAGATTTACCTGACAGCTTCAGAAATGGGGACAGCCCGCCTGACTGAGCAAAACGTAGTGTTGACCAATCCGTTTGACGAGTTAGGAGATGTGGCTGCACTTACCGGAGATTGTCTGCAAGGTACCGGAGCAGCGGCCATAACCCAGGAAGTAATCAGCACAAGTACAGTCACACAAGTTGGACTTGTAGGAATCACCAGAAGCGAAGCATCAGGTGGAAGTACCACACGCTCAACGATGATAGATATGAACGGAGACGGTTATCCTGATATAATAGCCAACGGTACAATTCAATATACCAATACTTTAGGTGGCATAAGTGGGGAGCGATATTCCGGTATCGGAACAATAAGCAGTACCAACGAGGCAACCACCTGGGGAACTGGAAGCAATCCTGTCATATCTGCCAGCATGACGGTTGGACACATAGCCGGATGGAAACGTGCTTCAGAAGCCCAGAAATCAAGTGCCGATTCAAAAGCAAGTGTCAACGTCTCTCTTGGTATTCCGCATAATGAAGATCATAGCACAGAAAGCTTTGTTGATGTAAACGGTGACGGTTTGCCAGATAAAATTCAATCGGATAAAAAAGTACGTCTGAACTACGGATATGCGTTCTCTGAACCTATTGACTGGGGCATTGACCGTATCCAAGGAGGTGAAGCAACTTCTATCAATGTAGGAGCAAGCGGAGCTGGCGGTGAAAATCCATTTAAGAATAAATTCCAAAATCTGGAAAGCGGTTCTACAAGTTTTGCCGGAGGATATAATATGGTCACTACACAGAATGGTGAGCAGTATAATCTGATGGACGTAAACTCTGACGGTCTGCCAGACAAGGTATGGGTATCAGGAGAAGGCATCATGGTAGCCTTCAACATAGGAAACGGATTTACAGAAGCGATTTCATGGGAAGGCGCAACAGCCCTGAACAAATCTGCATCAACTTCCGAATCAGGGAATGTGGCCTTTACAGTAAATGTCACCCCGAAAATCATACCTATCAAATTTTCTGTCAATCCGAATGTGTCACTAAGCAACAGCATCAGCCGTGTGAACTACACGCTGCAAGATGTGGACGGTGACGGATATCTCGATATCGTGGAATCTGACAAGGAAAGCGAACTGAAGGTTACCCGTTCGGCCATAGGACGCACGAACATGCTGAAATCGGTAGTGAACTCGCTGGGAGGAACCTTTACCCTCGACTATGAGCATACAGACCCGACCTACGGACTGCCTGGTGGTAAATGGGTAATGTCGGAACTGACAGTGGACGATGGTATCCACGACGACGGACCGGCAATGACCACCGCATTCGAATACCGCAACGGTCGGCGTGACCGCCATGAACGTGAGTTCCTCGGATTCGGTGAGGTAATAACCAAGAACCTCGACACGGAACAGGGCAATGCTCTGTACCGTCAGGCCGTGGAAGAATACGACGTGGCCAACTATTATGTACAGGGCAACCTGACCAATACTTCCGTACAGGATGCAGCAGGCAACAAGTACACCGAAACCAAGAACGAATACGACGGCTACTACCTGACAGCCAACGGTGACGACTACACCTTTACGGCACAGAGCAACCTGTGCAGCGACCGTGCATCGGCGTTCGTACCGCTGCGCTACACGGCCAACCTTCAGTATGAAGGTACAGCTGACGGCATGATCACTTCGGAAGCATGGAACGAATACTACCTGACCGGCCATCACGGCGAGCTGAAATCGTACAAGTACAGTGACAAAGGCACACTCGGTGAGGACGGAAACGGCAGCTTCGACTACCAGACTGCCATCCAGTACACCTCCAACAGTGCCAAGAACATCCTCGGCCTGCCCGTGAACGTGACCGTAACCGGCGGTGACGGAACAGTATATCACAACGTATCGGCCACCTATAACACGAACTATCCGAACCACCTGACGCAGATAACGCAGCAGCTGGGTAACGGAACAGCCGTGACCGACTACAAATATGACGCATACGGAAACATCACGCAGAAGACACTGCCAGAGAACGCCGAAGGACAGCGCATGTGGTACAAGTACCGCTATGAGCCGGAAATGAACATGTATGTGGAACGCGTAGAGGATGCGTTCGGCTACAGAAGTGAAGCGGGCAACTTCGACTACCGCTACGGCATCGCCCTGGAACGCCGCGACCTGAACAATTTCTATTACGAAACCGACATAGATAATCTGGGCCGTATTACCGGCGTGCGCGGACCGAACGAACTGGCCACAGGCGTACCTTACATCATCGCATTTGAATACCAGCCCAAAGCCACCTTCAATGAAAACGGCATCACTGCCCCGGCATACGCTGTGACGAAGCACTATGACATACAGCATCCGGAAGACGACATAGAAACAGTGACATTCGTTGACGGATTCGGGCGTGCGGTACAAGTGAAGAAGGACGGCACAGTGACCGATGTGGCGAACGGCAGCGCATCAAGCGCCGAGAACGTGATGATAGTAAGCGGCCGGAACGTGTATGACGCATTCGGACGCGTAGCGAAGACCTACTATCCGACTACGGAGCCACTGGGAAACAAAGCAGCCTTCAACAAGGCCTTTGATAACGTGAATCCGACTATCACAGCTTATGACGTGCTTGACCGTGCCATCAAGGTAACTCTGCCTGACAATGCAGAGACTGAGACCGCATACAGTCTGGAAAGAAGCAGTCATGCACTGGTAACAAGCGTAAAAGACGCACTGGGCAATGTGCAGACAACCCATACGAGCGGTAGCGGAAAGACGCTGAAGAGCATACAGGAAAGCGGTCCAGACGGAGCCATCGCCACTACATTCGAATACGACGGCATCCAGCGACTTGTACGTGTAACAGACGCTGACGGCAACATGACGACCTCGACGTATGACATGGGCGACCGCCGCACGGAGGTGAACCATCCGGCCAGCGGAAAGACCACGTTCACCTACGATGCACTGGGCAACGTGACAAGCAAGCAGACAGCCAACCTCGCAGGCGAAGGAAAATCAATTACCTATGACTATGACTACAACCGACTGACAGGCATCAACTATCCCGACCATCCAGAGAACAACGTGAAATACTACTACGGTGGACGTAATGCCTCACAGAACCGCATAGGACGACTGATGCTGCGCGAGGACGGAACAGGCGCCATAGAATACTTCTACGGCAAGATGGGCGAGGTGACCAAGACCCGACGCACGATGATCGTGCCTAACCAGGCCATCGCCACCTACGTGACCCAGTGGACCTACGACAGTCACAACCGACTGCTGGAGATGATCTACCCGGACGAAGAGAAAGTGACCTATACGTATGACCTGGGCGGACAACTTACGAACGTACACGGATACAAGTCGTACGGATATGACTATGTGAACCGCATAGGATATGACAAATTCGGCCAGCGCACGTATATGAAGTACTGCAACGGAGCGGAGACATTCTACACCTACGACCCACAGCGTCGCAGACTGCAGAACCTGAAAGTGAATGCCGGAGGAAATACCATCATGGATAATACCTACACGTATGACGCAGTAAGCAACGTGGTGAGCGTGGCAAACGGAGCAGCCCTGCCACAGAGCGGCAAGGCCGGCGGACAGATGAGCCACAGCTACACCTACGACGCACTCTATCGTCTGACAGGCGCAACCGGAACCTACACGGGTGCAGACAGCAAGGCGGCAAGCTACACACTGGCAATGGGTTACGACAACATGCACCGCATCACCTCGAAGAGCCAGCACCTGACACAGGGCAACCTGCAGTTTGACGGCACATTGAACGTGGGCTATGAACTGACGTACACCTACGGACAGGAAGATGGAAAGAAATTCCAGCTTGACAACGTCCGTGACGTGAACTACCGCACGGAAGCCACTCCGGACGAGAGCCAGAAGACCCGCAACAGCCATGCCTATGAGTATGACGCGAACGGAAACCTCGTTTACGTCAACACGGGACGCACGAAGAAAGATGGAACGACAGATGAGAAAGCCCATGAGCGCAAACTGAAATGGGACGAAGAGAACCGTCTGCTGGCCTCTGACGATGACGGATTCGTGACCAACTACTGGTATGACGCGGACGGCGAGCGCACAGTGAAGACCAGCGGCGAGAGCGAGCAGGTATATGTGAACTCAGAGTTTGCCGGTGGACGTACCAACACGGCCAAGTTCTCACTCTACGTGAGCCCTTATCTCGTGGCAAATCAAGGCGGACGCTACACCAAGCACATCTATATAGGCAGCCAGCGCATTGTATCCAAGATCGGTGACTTCGCATCCTATGGCTCGGACCCGAGACGCATACAATATGCAGGAAGCGAGGCAGATGCCATATCGGTGGACTATGCCGGAAAATATTCGGCACAACAGGAGGCAATCAAAGAAAATTATGCTACCTTTGATGTGCCGTACAACGGAACGGACAACAACGACTATGTAAACGGCGAGGGATTCTGCTGTGACGACGGCTCGATGGAAGCAGCCCAGACACGTGCCATGGCAAAGGCACTGGAAGACAACTTCCAGGAAGGCGACGCCTACGAGAACCTCCAGTTCTACTATCATTCCGACCATCTGGGTAGCAGCAGCTACATCACCAATCTGGACGGAGAGGTGGTACAGCACATAGAGTACGTGCCGTTCGGCGAAGTGTTCATTGAAGAGCGGAACAACATCTGGAATACGCCTTACCTCTTCAATGCGAAGGAATTTGATGAGGAGACAGGACTGTATTACTATGGTGCAAGGTACTATGATCCGAGACTGAGTTTGTGGTTAAGCGTTGATCCTTATAAAGAGAATAATCCTTGGATTACACCTTATAATTATTGTTCTGTAAATCCAACCAACAAAGTTGATATTGATGGTAACAGTGATGATGATGCTATTAAATTTTGGCAGAAAGGTGCTTATGTTGATATGTCTAAAGCTAGTGGTAATTCAACAACTATAAAGGGATTTCCACGTAACTTTGAATATTTTTGGAATCAAATGTTAAAAGAACACCCAGAAATGTTTAGCAAGGAAAATGTAAAGTTAATACAATCAAAACATGCACCAATCGTTGATGAACAATGGATTGCTCATAATAAAACTCATGTAAACTTCAAAGGGAATAAACTTGTTCATCATCATGTAGAGCAGGGAAGATTCGCTGTTCCAATACCTGAAGAAGTTCATCGCATGTACTATTCACAACTACATGGAATTAAAAGAGGTAAATATAATGCCAATATGCGCTTTTTAAAAGGAAATGTATTATTTTCATCTATTGGTGCTCTGCTCAATATAACATCATTGTTTATTGACTCTCCAAATAGTCCTATTTATATGTTCTTAAAACCTGGTGAAGGGAAACAGAATCGAGCTTATATTGACTTTGAGACAAATCAGATATATGAATGGAGTCTTAAAAATAACAATATACGAGAAATAAGGTTCTATAAAGATTATAGAAGAATAGATGGGAACTGGCGAGGTGTTGAATTAATAAACAAACAATATTTTGATGAATCAGGAAAACCAGTAAGTGTTAATTAATGTTTAATTATGGTATGCCTTAATACGTTTAAATAAGATTTTTCGTATTTTGGCATACCTAAAATATCAATAATATGAATGCAACGGATTTTGTGAAAGCAATTAAAGAGATTACACCATCTAGGAAAGATTATCAAGAAAAAGCTCCTGATTTGAATGGATTTATTGATATACTCATCAATAGTCACAAAATTGAGAAGAAGGATGTTCATACAGATATTCCAGAAAAAGATGCCATTCTTGATTTAATTTATAATTATGACGTGTCAAGTCTTGAAATTCAAATATTTAAATTTAACAAAGAAGACGATGTAATAGAAAATGATAAATTCATTTTTGTCGGTTGGGCAGAAGCTTTTCCCTTTGCCATATCCAAACAAACAGGTGAAATTATAGAAGCTGATTGGGGAACTCCAGATTATATAGTAAACTATTTGGCAAAAGACCAAGAAGCTTTTCTGGAAGCCTTGATTGAACTTGAAAAGTTAGACCAAAAGAGACTTTTCGACTCTATTACAGACGAGGAAGAAAATGAGTTTGCAAAGAAAATACAATCTATTATAGGCGGTGAAAAGTACCAATTGTATCAATGAACAAAGATGGTTAATTTTATTATAATATAAAGAGGTTGTTCAATTAAACAGCCTCTTTTTTCTAGAGCCAGATTACTTTTAATTAGAAAGGAACTACAATAAGAAGATGTCTTCAAAATTCTGACATACCTTCCTCATTTCTTCTTATACTACAAGTCATTGTTCAGTAAGCCATCATGTGTTTGTTCTTCTGCATGGATGTCTAAACATGCCTATATTATAACGAATAGCAGCACCATAGAAATACAAATCAAAATGGCATAAAACACCCACAAGACGCATATAATATGCAGGACACGAATGTAATAACGTGTTTCCTCATGGTAATTATATAGGAGCTGCATATAATAGCTTAAATTAACAGTATTTATATCACTAATTCGAAATATTAGAACTATCAGGATGACCTATTCCATATGAATAAATAAGGGAGTAAAAAACACATTCATTCGCCAAAAAAAGAATTTATGTATTAGTTTGCAGCCATAATCTAAACAGCGGGTCTGTAATGGTATATATACCTCCCCGCTGGGTTTTGGATGTCTTATCTATAATCTTCCGGTCAGCCATTAGCTTGAGGTATGGGGATATCTTCCCGTTGTCCTGACCTGTCATCTGACGGATCTCCTGCAGACTGACTCCATCTTCAGCCTTTGCTATAGCCGATAAAATCCTTTGAATTTGCATTACATAACCATCATACTTTGCCTGATAATAGAAAGAGAAATAGTCTATAAGAAGCATGATATCCGTTTCAGGACTTGTGGAATCTTCAATAATCTTTGCGGCTATCTGCACAGAACGGGGTGTCTTAGGCAAGTAAGACATCAGATTTTCCAAACGTGTCATATCCGTCTCATTCCCTACGAACATACTGTAATCAGTAACGGCAAGCGGCCGTATATAAGAAATCTTCAATCCTTCGAAGAAAGCAGACTCATAATCGGTGAATGCCGGCAACACCTTGTCGGATGTCGCTATCAGAATGGGTGCACCAGCTTTATTGAGCTTTCCCCTCAAATTGTACTGCTCAGTATTATCAGTCCTCTCGAAATAGTACTGGATATTGTCAATCAACAGAACAGTCCTGCAGGAATCATCCTGCAATGGACAAAACTTCCATATATCATCGGTCGAGAAAAGTTCTTTTCCCTCAATAAATACCGGCTTAAGCTGTTTGCCACTATTCTCTATGCTGAAATACATTCTTTTGAGCAATGAGGTCTTTCCACTCCCATCTTCACCAATAATTAAATTGGGCTGTGCGATTTTATCCCTGTCCTCCTTTAACAAATAGCTGAAGATGGACGTAAAAATATCATTGTTTATGACAACAGCATCTTCCTTTATCCCTTGGCTATGGGATAAAGGAGGTTGATGCAATATGCTGGCACTTGTATTCATCATTTTAATCACTGGACAAACCTTTCAAACCAATAATCTCTCAACAGCGGTGAGCGGAACATTCGCAAAGCGTCTTTCTTCATAATGTATCCGTCATTCTCCAACATGGCAAGAACCTTGCTTAAAGTATAATCAACAGCCTCAATCTTTGAAGCATCCTGACCGGTCATCAAATTGTTGAGCATACCTTCCCGTTCTATACCCTCCGGCCGGGTGGCAAGCAACTTCAGAATCTGCCGGGCAGGAAGCTCGTATTCACCATATTCGACCAGTCTCTCTGACCAGGTACTCAGATAATTCTCTGAACATAACTTACGGTAGGCGGTGTCTATATCTTCCCGAGTTATCTTGTCTGCATAGTCTTCAGCCAAATTGGAGAAGATAATCTGGATAAAATAAGGGATGTTCCAATACAACTTGTTCAGCGTGTACTCAACAAGCTCATCGCTCATTTCAATATTTTCAGACTTACAAAGTTCGAGAAGCAGTCCAGCAGCCTCGCCACGGCTCAGCTCGTCAAGGCTGAATTCCGTCAGGTCATTGACGGTATAGCCCAAATTCATAGCAGAAGTGAAATTCCTCAGACCTACAGAACCACAGAACAGCCAACGGACTTTAGTCTTGCTGACCTGTCGCAGGCTTCTTAGCCAGTTGAGGATAAAGGCCACTTTTTCAACTCCGTCCTCACCCTTGCTCAGAATTGTCAGGAAAAGGGTCAATTCATCAACGACAATAAATGTGTCTTCATCGTGTCTGATCAACTCCTTCAGGTTCTTATACAAATCTTCCTGGTCTTCTTTCTTTGCAAAATTAAATTGAACTGGGCCGAGAGAAATCTTCTCGATGCTTTCCAGTACAGAAGCCAATCCTTTGGACATTCCTTCAGCGACCTGTTTCCAAATACCATTTTTGCAGAAGGCTTCAATAACAAGGTTAAGAAAACCATCTTCTGTAGTTGTTTCTTCCAAGTCGATATAAACACATTTCCATCCCTGATTCTTTTTCTCTTCTATCAGACGTTTTGCCAATGAAGACTTGCCAATGCGTCGGGGTGCGGACAACAGCAAAGAATGGCTACTATCGAGCAGTTTGTTTGCTTTTTGAATTTCCTTTTCTCTTCCGAAGAAATCATCACCTTCAACCGGTGGACCAATCTTGTTTGATATACACATAGTATTTCCGCTTTATAAACTTATTAATCAGATGTATTTGCAAAGATACGCAATCTATTTAATTAAAAAATATTTTTATAGAAAATTGTTTTTATAAGTTTGTGGCCATGTTTGTTTTATTGTTCGGATGTGTTCGTAAAATATGAACACTAGTGAAATTGTGAACAGTATTTTTATATTGTAGAACTAATCATTTACTGGTGACTATATTATGTTATTGCAATTTTACATACAATTTGAGGATGTATATCAATTTCATCAGTATATTATTAATCCGATACGAGAATAATAAATTTTATTGAGAAATCGAATGCAACAATAAATATTAAACTACAATTCAAATTGCTGAACTCCACCCTCCACAAAATAAATAGACACAAAACTTTTTATGGAGGAGTAATCATATCTTTTTTAAAAATGAAATAAAGTACTGTCTATACCCCAATTTTTAACCAACTCTTTAGCCCTCTTTTCATCTTCGGCACTGTAATATCCCAAATACCATTCTGTTTTAGAAGAAACAGATTTCCGTATTTGTTCAAAATACGGGATATCAACTTCAGAGAATGAATGCCCATAAGTAACAATTTTTTTTATAGCTTTAATTGAATTCCAAAATTCCCTTTTAGAAGCTATTATATCTTTTACATTTTTTCTTTTTGTATTAGCTATCTGAACAATACCTTTATAAGCATTTTCTTTATAAAAAAGTTCTTCGCTCTCAGTTAAATACTTATGGTAGTCTATTTTAGTATTATGACCTAGTATTAAATTATCTCGACATCTCCTCCTACCATGAATATATGTGATAGCTTCTCTTGGAACACCGTACACAGTTTCCAAAGTTTCAGTATAATTAAAACTTAAAAACTTACCCAATGTTGAGAACTGGTAAATTGAATTGTCCGGCTTAATATTCCGAATATCGATATCATTTACCCATAGTTCAAAATACTTTTGCAACTCTGATAATAGTCTTTCCAGTATCAACTGCGGTTTTTCTTCCCAAATCGCAAAAGTGCGCTCAATGTGTTCATCATCCTTTTCTATATCTTCATTACATTCATTATATGTAGTCTTGACATCTACTTCTCCCAAAGCCATTTCCAAATCTCCCCATTTACAATGATTGCCTTTACCTATAACATTAGGATAAAACATTTCAATATTGTTTGCAAGAAAGGATTTACCATTATTATATAGATAGCGTTGAAAATCAGAATACCGTGACTCTATCTCATGATGAAGATCGAATCCATTACCAATTATGTATAAAGTTTCTTTTTCTTTAGAAAGATCAAACATTTGACAAAACAATCGGTTAATAAATTTGATATTGTGCCATAATATTAAATTTAATTTTTTTGATAATAAATATTTTCTAATGGTCAATTATAGTGTCTGGTTTTACAATCAAAGTATTTCCTTTTTTCCATACTTCAGGCATACTAAATAAAAAAGACGCCTTGCTTAGCTTGTTGTTAAGACTTGATTTGTATATTATGCTTAATTGATATTTTCTATTTTTATAGTAGTGAATTTTATCTAATTCCATATTAATCTCTATAATACGTTCATTTTCGGCAAATATATAAAAAGGACTTACAAAATCTTTGTAAAATAGTTTCTGACAACTATCACCATCTAATAAACTAACGATATAACCTTCGCAAACAATAGAATCAATGCTATTATTTATAATCCTTGCTTGTAAATATTCCAAAGAAGGAACTCCAACCTTTCCCTTTATTTCAACAGATTGATTAATAGTCGTATCATTTAGACTATAGTTTTCCTCTTTTTTATCAAGTTTAACTTTTTGCCCTGTTCCTGTTTTCTCATGACTGCATGATACTATTGTAACAAGCAGCAAAAATAAATAAAAATATTTCATTAGAATAAAATTTAAAGCCGACTAAAAATTGGGAAAAAACAATATTTAGCCGGCTTTCGTGACGTTAAATTTAATATCTAGTTAATCCGAGAGTTTGATTAATTAAATAGGCTTTTATACATACTCCATAGCTTTTGCCATTAATAACAGTACTTCCTTTATTGATACCCACAGTAGAACGTTTATTTATACTTGATGTTAACGCATATACAATACCTCCACTATCTCCTTCTTGCGTTGAATATTCAGCCAAAATAACGTCTGTCAAAATGGTATGATTATTGTTATCTAAAACATTCATAGATGCTATATAGACTTTTCCTGATTTTCTTCCTGATCTCATTCCAACCATATTTACATATAGATTCTGTGGTGGCTGCGCCAAATCGACAGATAGAGTGTCAATATTGGGGTTGGCAGTATAAGCAATCTTATTTGTAGGTGCATATTGAGAGGAAGTTATTTTACAAAATGCGGCATCAATAAGGCCATCATTATTTCTAGAAGATAAACATTCACCAATTGTAGCAAAAGTTACAGGATCACATAAGTTTCCTCCTGTACCAATGAAATGACCGGCTGTTACAATTCCGCAATTTCCTTGATTGTCTTTTGCCCTATACCCAACAGAAGCACGATGCCCTCCATCTCCCTTTATTGTCCCTATAGAATCAGCACATGACAAACTATTGTTTATTATAGGCGTACATTCAGAAAATTCTATCATTGGTGTATCCAATACCACATGCTTAAACTCATTGACAACGGCCGGTGTATTATTATAGAGATATACACGCACACAATTGTGTTCATCATCAATACCAAACATACCAACATTATCAAATAAAAAAGAAGTGTTTATTGTTGATTGTTTCAAACGCTCTATTACTTCATTCAATTGATTATATGAATATTTACAACTTTGATACAAAACATTATTTATTAATCTTGTTTTAATTTGTTCAACACTTTGAGTATTGGTTTCTGACGAAGAAATCAAGACAACTAATTGATCATCGGCATTAACAAAAGCCCCACCATAATAGTCAGGATATAAATTCCTTTTATCATTGTCATCCACTGTTCGCGTTTGATTTGCAAATAATTTCATTAATGATTCGTAACTCTCATAGGCATTACTTTGCATACCCAATTCTGGTTCAATAACAGAGGACTCAATGTTTGGATCCGGTGTAACATACTCTACATTATCAGAAGTACATCCAATCATTAATCCAAGTCCAAGAACAAGTAAAAAGATTTTTAGATTTCTCATGATAATTAATTTTTTAGGAATACAATATAAGTTATAAATCACAAACAACTATCTTAACTTAAGAATCTCATGCAATTATACATAACAAATATAGTGAAAATCCTTAACTATTCCAAAATATGGAATGATATTAAAAATCTTATAACCATAAATTTCAAATTTCTATCTTATTGCATAAATTTCTTATATTTAAATTTGGCCCTGTTCTTTTATATATAGCAATTCCTTTTAACCCCATTATTTGAGCTCTTCTCAAACAATTACGAATATCATCAGTAGTAGCATCTTCTGGCAAATTTATTGTCTTTGAAGCACTGCCATCAGCAATATCCTGGAATATTTTAGTGTAGGTTAACTGAATGCCAGCATCCACTTTCGTCGCTGATACAAATTCCTTATATTTTTCTATATCAACTTCGTTTCTCAGTATTTGAGCCAAGAGAAGCCCTGCTTCTTTCGATGAGTATTGCCTATATATATAATCACAAATGGTACTTGGAACATACATATGTTCCTCATGTTTCAATGCAAAAGTCAAATAAGGCTCAAAGCTTGGTGAAACACCTACAATTTGACTGCTTGTACCGGTAGGAGGAAATGCTAATGTTGTAGCATTACGAATTCCATATACAAGGATGTTATGAATTAAAGAATCTCGTTTATCGCCCAATAGCTTAAATTTTTCATTTAACCAATTACCATCTTTATATTTACTTATATTGAAGGCAGGAAAAGGACCTCTTTCTTTTGCCAATTCAATTGAAGCCATTTTGGTATGCACTGCAAGAATCTGTGCTATTTCATTTGCAAAATCAATACCTTCTTTGGAGTCATACGCTACCCCCATTTTAAGCAATGCCGTTGCAAAACCTGCAATTCCCACACCTATTCTTCTCTTCTCCTTAACTAATTCATATTTTCCTTTTGGGCAATGGCTTATGGAATATTCAATAATGTCATCCAGAAATCTTACAACAGTATAAATGGAATCGATAAATTCATTCTTATTAAACTTGTATTGATTATCTTCATAATACAAAAATGCAGAAATATTCAAATGGCTAAAATGACAAGCATCATTATAAGACATAGCAATTTCAGCACATGGAGCCGTGCTGTTATATTGCCATTGAGGAGTATCATTCCCTTTTTCAAACCTGTCTAGAAATAATATTCCAGGTTCACCACTAATATTAATCGCTTCAATAATGCTGTCTTCTAAATCTTTTTTTAGGATATCTCCATCAATCAAAATGGAGATATTAAGTCTTGTAGTCTGTTCATTTTTATTTATTCTACTTTTAATGAACTCTATTATTCTTGGATGAGAACTTTTAAGAGTAAGAATCACAGCTACGGGCCTCCGTTTATTTATTATCAATGAATTATCTATATTGTATAATATTTCATCAATCATATTTACAGCTTTATCAGGCTCTGATAAGATAGACAAGTCTATTCCTACCCCCATTCCCGCTTTTAATTCCACTTCCAGTTTTTTTTCTAATTCCCGATATATTATCTCACCATTTTTATTTATCGGAAGTGTTATAATTGTACAAGCGGATAGAACGCAATTAGATTTTAAATTGAAATTTTGGAGTATTGGGGTGCTAATTAATAATTTTCCAGACAAAACAGATGATTTTAATTTGTTAAGCCATAATTCTGTTTTGTTGTTATGTTTAAATTTGCAATCTATAGAATAGACAGAATCAAAAATGAAATTATATACATCATTTAAATCTCCATGTTCTTTAATAAGACCTCGATTAACAAGAGTCTTATGTTTACGTATTTCTTCCAATTCATAATAAGTGTTCCAACCAAATTCTTCATACCACATTCTTTTTTTTTCAAAAAATGTTTTGACAATGGCAAACTTAATATAGGGAATAATGTTATAAGGAAGATTATTGATATGAAACCAATTTAGGCCTCCACATTTATTTTCTTCACAATTTTTTATTTCGCCAGACCATGTTTCAACAACAGCAAAGTAGTCAATTCTCTCATCATCTGATTTTCTATGCATTGATCCAACTATTCTAAAATGAAATGGTGTAACATCTATTCCAACTTCTTCCTTAACTTCTCTTATACCTGCGGCAATCAGACTTTCGCCATTTTCTACATGACCTGCTACTACACTATATTTCCCATCTTCATACCCTGTATTTTTACGCAGTGACAACAACAGTTCTTCTCCTTTACACAAAAATATATGAACTGCAAGAGGATATTTATTATGTTTCTTATTCATAGGAAATTATTTAAATAGTTCATAAAAACTTTCTTCAGAAAACTCTATTTTATTGCCATTTTTCTTCTGTGTTATATTTACCTTTTTCTTTTGTTTTCTAGCTCCATTGATAGACTGTCCCTGTGAAAATATGTAACTTATTCCATCACAATGTCTTTCATATAACTTTTCTATTGTATCAGCTATAGTATGATACATTTCGTAATTATCATCAGATTTATCTTTATATTTTTTATACTGATAAGTAGCTGGATATTTTTGTCGATTTATTTCTTCATTCTTCCAACCTTTATCAAGAAATGCAAACCAGCAGTCTTTATTGGTTTTATGAATATGAAATGGTGGAATATAATCCAGTATTACAAACTCAAGTTTAATTTGCTTAGCAGTTTTCCAAGCACCAACCAGTGTTTTAACAGAATCCAACATTTCTTTTCTTTCATTATTATCTACGATTTTGGGATCTGGAATAAGGAAACATGCATGAGAAAGTTTAATTTTTAATTTCAAATCTTCAATTAACTTAGACATTGTTGACATTCCTATTCCTGTATAATAATAAACTCCATCAGAATTCAATATTGATTCCTTTAATGAATTTACTATAGGGTCTTCTACTTGAAGCCCAGGTGGGTATATTTTACATGGAACACATGGTTTAATTTTACTTGCTACATTTTCTGATATTTGCATTATTGAGGCGTTAATACTTTGTGAGAAAGTCTGCAACTGTATTTTAACATTACCCATACCTGACTGTACCCCCTGCTGCATATTTTCATCCGTTTTCTGTAAACTTTGCTGTAAGTCTTCTTTGGCTTTCTGCAAATTTTGTTGTAAATCCTTATTCATCTCCTGGATTTTATATTCCATTTCATTATCGCGCCATTGTTCATAAATTAAATTAATTAAGGCTACTGAAAAAAAAGCCACACCACAATTAGTTAATATAGATGAAAATATATCAACAATAATGATGGGATCATCAATTACAGCACTCAATACTTCTCCAATAATGATGATGAAAAGTCCTATAATAAAAGCACCATTTCTTAAGGTTTTAACAATTTTACTTCTAATAGACGAAAAATCATAATTTATTTTTTTCATAAAAGTTAGTTATTAGATTTATTAATAATGGGTTAACATCATTCAAAGTTTGCACATTAAAATACACACAATCTGAAAGCGCTTTTCCTTTATTGTAAAATTTTTCAAAAGCAGGCTTTGAATCATTAATGTGACGACTTATTGCCTCTTCTTTAGTTACTCCTCTTTCCTGAATATCTCTATTAATTCTTCTTTCCATACAAACATCTTCATCAACTTCTATCCATATTTTAATATCCATAACATCAAGAAATCTTTTATCATAAAAGGCATAAAGTCCTTCTATAATTATAACAGAAGGTGCATTATATAGTTCTTCTGCAATTGCACTATGTGAAACATAATCATACACAGGTAGTTTTATTGCCCCCCCATGTAATAATTTAGATAAATCAGCGTATGCCTTATTATAGTCAATTGCTTGTGGATTATCATATCGAAATTCCAAATTATTTACGAACTTTTCACTTTTTGAATAACTGTCTAAAGTAAAAACACAAACCGTGTCTGATAGTGATTTCTTTAATCGACTGGCAAACCATGATTTCCCTGAACCAACAGCTCCAGATATTCCTATAATAAATGTACTATTATGCATATCCATAACACTGTAAACCAATACAAATATAATAATCATAGGCATAAAAAACAATTATAATATTACATTATTCTCATTTTAGATGCAAAAATTCATTTTCCACTTGATTGTCCTTCGATATTTCTTACAAAGAAGTGACATTATTAACACATATTTAATTCAAGCCATAAAAAAGAAATATTGCTGAATGTGTTAACCATTAAAATATGAAAGTATCAAATGAATAATACCAATTGATCATCAAGTAGTAATGTTATTACCTTACCATTATTTCATTTATACTTTTTACAGCTACAATTATAATATGATTTTTGAATATGATTTTTTGTTTTTGGATAAATCTTATTAAGATGATATATATTTAATATTCAAGTATTTCAAAATATAGAATCTTAAATATTTCTTTGCAGCATCATATTCAAACCATATAATCATATCATAATAAAATATGAAATCATACTTAATTTTCGCCATTGTCCTAACGGTGGCATATATCATCTACTACGCCGTAATCATAGCACAGGAACTTTATGGCAAAAAAAGGGAAGAAAAGACAGAGGAAGAGGTATTCGACCTGGATCCGTCTGAGGAAGAAAGCGTCGCAGTCACAGAAAGTGATACCGGTTTCAGCGTAGGCGGTGAGCAATATGAAACAGAAGGTAGCACAGCTACTGAAGAACAACAAGAACCTGAAACCGCTCCCCAAACAGAAACGCCGGAAGAGAAATTACAACGGCTGAAAGCAAAAGCCGAAGAAAGGATGGAAGAAACCGAACCGTATCTGTCGGATGCCTTCACGACAGAAGAGATGTATAAAGCAATGGTATCGGGAGGACACATAGACAACCGTCCGGACTTAGCCTGGAAACCAATCAGAGACAAACTGTAAAACAATACAATGCAACTAACGAGAAAACTACTATGTATTTTATGTCTGATGCCCTATTATGCTTTCGCCAAATGCGGAAGCGTAAACTACAGTTGGGGCGCCGATTCACTGGCGACAATGCACGACTATGTGGTGACAATGATGCTGTATGTCCTGTACATCTGCTACGCATTCGCCTCAGTCTTTGCTGTCGTGTCCGCGCTCCAGATTTATATCAAGATGAACACAGGTGAAGACGGTATCACGAAATCAATAACCACTCTGGTAGGCGCCTGCCTGTTCATCATCGGAGCATCAATCGTATTTCCGGCCTTTTTCGGATACCGCATATAAAGAGAATCAGGCATAGGAAAAAGAGACCAAAACAAACACAAGTATTACACAAAAAAGTAAAAAAGAATGTTCAAGCAAGTAAAGGGATTTTTCAAAGGGATGACAGCATCCGCATCCATGAAAGTGCAGATGCTTTTGATTATGCTGCTGTGCGGAGTAACTTCACTCATGGCGCAAAATACGGCCGGTGACTACACGGCAGGAACCAATGCACTTTCCACCGTGGCGGAAGAAATTGCGAAGTATGTGCCAATCATGGTCAAGTTGTGCTATGCCATTGCCGGTGTAGTTGCCATTGTAGGTGCTATCAGCGTCTATATCGCCATGAACAACGAGGAACAGGATGTGAAGAAGAAGATTATGATGGTAGTAGGTGCCTGCATCTTCCTGATTGCAGCAGCTCAGGCACTTCCATTGTTCTTTGGAATCACAGCCTAAAAACAGGGAAAAGAAGATGAAAAGCGAAGAGACCCGTTATCCCGACTATCCGGTGTTCAAGGGATTGCAACGTCCGCTTGAACTCATGGGGATTCAGGGGCGATACATCTACTGGGCTGCAGGTACGGCAGGTGGAGCCATTGTCGGCTTCATTGCTACCTACTGCCTGCTCGGTTTTGTTGCCGGACTGATAGCCCTGACGGCTATCCTTTCGGCAGGTATCTCACTGATCATCGTGAAACAAAGACAGGGACTGCACTCCAAACGAATTGACAAGGGAGTGTTCGTTTATGCAAGTTCCAAGAAAATGTGATTGAATAAAAATAAACCATCATGAGACATGTGTGGGCAAGTTGAATGTTAAATTTTTGAATGCGGGTAGGTTCGCCTTCACTGAAGGTGAATCTGCCCTTATTTGATTGAAATAATACAGAAATGACTATATATATTCTCCTAATCTTCATTGCCTTATGTATCGGAATGGCTATTTCTGTCCGTGCTTTCGGTACCGGAGGAAAACGAAAGCACATTTTCCGTGACATCTATTTCTCTGTAGAGAATACGGATGGTATAGGTATCGTATATACCAAAACCGGAGAATATTCCGCCATCCTGAAAATAGAAAATCCGGTGCAGAAGTACTCAGCCAATACAGACGGCTATTATGAATTTACACATCTGTTTTCTGCCATTGCACAAACTTTAGGCGAGGGGTATGCCATTCATAAGCAAGACATATTTATCCGCAAACAATTTGAAGACGGAAGCGGAGATCAGCATGAATTCCTGTCGGCAGCTTATTTCAGGTATTTCAACGGACGACACTATACGGACAGTGTATGCTATCTGACTATTACGCAGGAATCCAAGAAAAGCCGCCTTTTCTCATTTGACAACAAGAAGTGGCGTGACTTTCTGGTAAAAATCCGCAAGGTGCATGACCTGCTGCACGATGCAGGTGTACAGGCAGTATTCCTGAATGAAACAGAGGCGAGCAGTTATGTAGACCGCTTCTTTGCCATGGATTTCAAAAACAAGACAGTTTCGATGACCAACTTCAAAGCGAGTGATGAAAATCTGTCAATGGGTGACAAACGCTGCAAGGTGTACAGCCTGGTAGATGTGGACTGTGTAAGCCTGCCATCACTTATACGTCCATACTCAAATATTGAAGTGAACAACAGTGAGATGCCTGTTGATCTGCTTTCGGCCATAGACAGCATCCCAAATGCAGAAACTGTGGTGTATAACCAGATAATCTTCCTGCCTAACCAGAAACGAGAATTGGCCTTACTTGACAAGAAGAAGAACCGCCATGCAAGCATACCAAACCCTGGAAACCAAATGGCAGTAGAAGACATAAAACGAGTACAGGAAGTAATCGCCAGAGAGAGCAAGCAACTGGTTTATACCCATTATAACCTGATAGTAGCCGTTCCGGCTGATACTGACTTGCAGAAATGTACAAACCATCTGGAGAATACTTTTTCACGTTTGGGCATCCATATCAGCAAACGGGCCTATAACCAACTGGAACTGTTTGTCAGCTCCTTCCCCGGTAACTGCTACAGTATGAGCGAGGACTATGACCGCTTTCTGACGCTCAGTGACGCGGCCATGTGTCTGATGTATAAAGAGCGTATCCAGCACAGCGAGGAAACCCCACTGAAAATATATTATACTGACCGTCAGGGTGTACCTGTGGCTATCGACATAACAGGAAAAGAAGGAAAATACAAGTTGACAGACAACTCGAACTTCTTCTGTCTCGGCCCTTCCGGAAGCGGCAAGAGCTTCCACATGAACTCTGTAGTACGCCAGCTATACGAGCAAGGTACGGATGTAGTAATGGTAGATACCGGTAATTCCTATGAAGGACTTTGTGAATATCTAAACGGCAAGTACATCAGCTATACGGAAGAAAAGCCGATAACCATGAATCCGTTCCGCATCAACCGTGCCGAACTGAATGTGGAAAAGACCGGCTTCCTGAAAAATCTTGTTCTGCTTATCTGGAAAGGCTCGCAGGGTACGGTGACAAAGACGGAAGACCGCCTGATAGAGCAGGTAATCACTGAATACTACGATACGTATTTTAATGGTTTCGAAGGATTTACCGTAACGCAGCGTGAGGATTTACAAAAGAGTCTTCAGATAGATGAGCGAAATCATAACGACAGGCGTGATGAAAGCGAAAGAGAGCGTGATGCACGTATTGACAGAATGATAAACGAGATGGAAAGACGGCGCAAAGAACTGAAGGTAAAGGAGCTTTCCTTCAATTCATTTTACGAGTTCTCCGTACAACGTATCCCGGACATTTGCAGTGAAAACAGAATTTCAGGGATTGACCTTTCCACCTACCGGTATATGATGAAAGACTTCTATCGGGGCGGCAACCATGAGAAGACATTAAACGAGAATATGGACAGCAGCCTGTTTGATGAAACATTCATTGTTTTCGAAATCGACAGTATAAAAGATGACCCCCTCCTGTTCCCTCTTGTTACGCTCATTATCATGGATGTATTCCTGCAGAAGATGCGTATCAAGAAGAACCGGAAGGTGCTTGTCATTGAGGAAGCATGGAAAGCCATTGCCAGTCCGCTGATGGCCGAGTATATCAAGTTCATGTACAAAACAGCCCGTAAATTCTGGGCTTCTGTGGGAGTTGTAACACAGGAAATACAGGATATTATCGGCAGTCCGATAGTAAAAGAGGCCATCATAAACAATTCGGACGTGGTCATGCTGCTTGATCAAAGCAAATTCCGTGAACGCTTCGATGAAATCAAGGCAATCCTCGGACTTACCGACGTGGATTGCAAAAAGATATTCACTGTAAACCGCCTTGAAAACAAGGAGGGCCGAAGTTTCTTCAGGGAAGTATTTATCCGAAGAGGAACAACAAGCGGTGTGTATGGTGTGGAGGAACCGCATGAATGCTATATGACCTATACGACGGAACGTGCGGAAAAGGAAGCCTTGAAACTATACAAGAAAGAACTGGGATGTTCTCATCAGGAAGCTATCGAAGCTTACTGTCGTGATTGGGATGCCAGCGGAATCAGCAAATCACTCCCTTTCGCAAAGAAAGTGAATGAAGCAGGGAAAGTATTGAATCTTAAACCATCAAAAAAATTAAGCATACAATGAAAAGAATGAATGTAAAGACGTATATCTCAAACACGTACATTCCAACAGGTTCGTATATGATTATCCGAAAGGCATTGATGCAGGCGGGTATTGTTACCATAGAGGATTTGTGCAGGAAAACCGAGGAAGAGCTTTCAAGTATTCCTTTTATCAAAGGAAAGAACCTGCAGGCCATAAAGGATATGCTTGCCGAAAAAGGTCTGCATACCGGCATGAGCCAAGAGGAAATCAACGTGTATGATACCATTTATTGGAGCAACCTATAGCAAAAACAATCATAAATGAAACACCTGTCACTTATCATAACAATACTACTGCTGGCTGTCACCCGACCCGTACATGCCCAGTATTACAGCGTGAACTACGATGCACGTACCGTAGCTGCCATGGCGGCCGCATTCGGTACGGAAGCCGTAGCGGAGGGCTATTACGGTGAACAGGTGGACAATATACTGAAGCACTACAACGCCGCGGAAGTGGCCGCTGCCGGAATATTTGCGTCGAAATTTCTTCAACACAAGGCTTTCACGGATCTGGGAATCTGGTGCAGCAGTACGGAAAACTACTATTACCGCCGTATCTACCGCATGGTGGCAGAAAAAATCATGCCCAAAATTGTGGTTGTAGCCAAACAGATGCTCCATTCGCCACAAACGGCCATCTACTGGGGCAGCTATCTGATGAAGGTATGCGACGACACGAAAAACCTGTGTATGCAGTTTGAGAGCATCGTGACCAACAGTTCACTAACCTTTTCGGATATCACTTTCCTGAAAATCAGCGAGGAAATAGCTCCGCTTCTGAGACTGTCGGAAATTGGTAACATTGACTGGCAGCGTATGCTGGACGATCTGGCCAGTGTTCCGGGTAACTTCACCAAGGAAAACCTACGTCAGGATATAGACAACCTGTACAATCTGGGAGTCGGACTTGCCACAGCCGGTACAGCCAATCTGGGAGAAGCCCTGCTGCAGGAAAGTGCATTTCACAACCTGATGAACGGAAAGGTGGAGGAAATCTTCAACCTGTACGACCATTACGGCGGACTGATGGAACGCGCCGAACAGGATGCCGGCGGACTGCTGATTGATATGGTGGGCGGTCCGGACAACGTGGCCGGTCTCTTTGACATCAGCAACTATAACCTTACCCAGTGGATATCAGACTATCTGGATGAAACGGCCGGCACCTATTATACCCAGCGTTGGTATATAGCCCGCCGCGACCAGGGAAGCACCGTACTGTGTGACTACTATCCTCCCACAGACGACAACAGCATCCTCAACGGTGGTGAATGGACACGCTTTGCCACCACGGATGCCGGATTCTACCCGGACGCTTCGCAGAGAGAACAGGCACTGGCCAACTCAGAACGGTATGCGGGATGGTCGAGAGACCGTGTGGAACAGCTCAACAGGCAGAATGACGGATACAACTACAGTATAAACTACTGGATGAAGAGCTACATTATCAGTCGTGGCGGCAAACAGACCAAGAAAGCCTATGCCTATGAGATACATGTAAAGAAAAGCTGGAACCACGAGGAAATTGTATATGAAGAGGTGTTCGACTCCTACTCGATGGACCTGAATACCTTCAAGGCACAACTGAACGCACGGCTGTCGGAGTTCAACGAAAACGAGGACGGCTATACCTATTATATAGCATCGGACGGTAGGAACTACTACCAGGCCACGGATGAAGTGAAGCTGCAGGGATGCGAAAGCGTGACCATCAGCGTAACATGCTCGGACGGGGTAACACTAGGACAAGGCAGTACACAGTACAAATGCCGCAAGTGCGGAAAATCGCCGAACGCCCATACCAAGGAATGCTCGATGCAGACCACGGTGACGGACGACGAGTTGGATCTCTCGGAACTGGACGGCATGATTCAGGAAGCGCAAAACAGGAAAGCATCGCTTGAAGCACAAATAAAGGCACTGGAGGACGAGAATGCCATACTGCTGAAAAAGATTTCGGAAGCCAGTGTGGAAGAAGCTGCCGTGCTCCGCCAGCAATACAATGCGAACAAGACGCAGATAGACAAACTAAAGGCGGAATTTTCCGAATGGGAACGGAAACTGACGGAATATGAACAGGCCAAGGCCGATGCCGCAGAGGACAATTCGGTAGCTACGGATGACTATTACCGCATCCCGGCAATCATGCAAGACTGCAAGACCACCTATGGACTCAGCTGGGAGGATAGCGGCTCATGGAATGGATATACATTTGTCCGTAAGGCCACCATGCCCAACATTGACGGGGTAATCACATTCCGGGCAACGGTATCCATAGCCAGAAAGCCGAAATATTTTCTCGGCATCAAGATACACCGCGCTATCGTACAGATAAGTTGGGAACTGACCTCGGAGTACACGGATACCCATGTGGCCGAAGTAATCACTCTGGATCCGGGCATGTCGGATGCGGAAAAGACGAAGCTGGTGAATGACCGCATAGCGGAAATTGCCCGCCAGTATCCGTCGTGCAAGATTACGACAGAATACATGAAAACTCCTCCGCTGGAAGAGACGCCTACCGGAGAGGTATATCATCTGCTCTGGTCGAGTGACCGTCTGGAGATAGCCAGAGAAGTGGATTCGCGCATTACGAAAATATATGCAGACCTTGTATCACTGGAAAAGATGATGCACTACAAACGGAGTATCATTGACGTACTGAAGGATATCGCCCCTACACTTGACTGGGACGAGGGACGCCGCCGGACACTGGTGGAAGAATGCCATGAACGATGGGTGGAGAATGCCAGAAACCTTCCGGAAAGGACAAGCAGAAAGGAGGTAGAGCCATGAAACAATATCTGATTATCGGTCTGTTGCTGATTACCCTTCTGCCGGATGCTGCAAAAGCCCAATGGACTTTTGACATCGTATCGGTAGAAGCCTACATCAACGACCACAAGAAACAACGCAGTCTGTTACTGGCACGCAGTACGCTGGAATACAGCAACAAGCTGCTGCATGAATACAGCCGGGACGAGGTAGGCAATTACAAGGAACTGAATATAGATCTGGACCGTTATACCCGGGCTTTTGATGTGATTGACGTGATGTACCAGTCGCTGCGGACGGTGCTGAATGTAAAGAACACCTACAACACGGTGAGCGACCGAATAAGTGACTACAAGGACATGCTGGGAGCATATAACGAAAAGATACTGCAGCATGGGCGTGTAGATCCGTCGGATCTGCTGATAATCAGTATTAACGAAAGAGCCATACGGGATATTGCTCATGACGGAGAACAGCTGTACAAGTCGGTAAGTGACCTTGTGCTTTATGCAACGGGAGCCGCCGCCTGCTCGACCGCTGACCTGCTAATGGTACTTGAATCGGTGAACCGCTCACTGGATGACATCGAGCGTCATCTGAACCAGGCCTACATAGAGACCTGGAGATACATTCAGGTAAGAATCGGCTACTGGAAAGCGAAGATATACAGAGAAAGAACCAAACAGGAAATCATAGACGGTGCCTTCGGCCGCTGGCGCGGTGCCGGTCGTCTGGATTATTAACGATAAAAACAAAAAAGACATGAAACAGACCTCAAAAACATTAACACTGCTTGCCGTGATAGCCGTTCAGGCTACAATGGCCCATGCACAGTATGCGACCTACAACCATGACTCTCCCAAGCAGAACCAGATTACAGTAATGGAAACCGGTACGGGTGCGCTCACTCCCGAACTATATTACTGGGCGCTGCACAATAACTATAAGAAGACGGCAGCCACAAAAAACAAGCTGTCTTTCCGCACAATCGCAGGAGCCAACCTTTACCAGTAATTGTTCCAGCTTCATAACATTACACGCTCCTCATTGGGTCGTTTTGGGTTGGTTTGTATCGCCCGCCGCCGGGGTCGTTCCCTCGGCGGGGGTCGGCTGTACAGTCTGTCCGGCTTCGGGTCCTGCCGGGGCTGCGGCGGCATCCGTTGGTGTTTCAGCCGCAACATCTGCGGCGGCATCGCCCTCTGCCGGGGCAGTGCCGTCTGTGGCCGTGCTTTCTGCCGTCTCACCGGTCACACCTTCTCCGGCGGGTGTTTCCTCCACCGGTTCAGGCACGATGTAGCCGGAGGGCAGCTTCGGCTCGCCCTGTGCAAAGGTGAACTTGCGGGTGCTGGACATGCTGATATGGGTGAAGTCCAGCTTTCCGGTGTCGGTCGCGGCACAGCCCTTGCCGTCCTCATTCAGCAGGACGTGCTTTGCCAGCTTGAGCTTATATTCCAGCTCATTCAGGGTGCCCAGCCAGACGCAGCTTTTGGCTTGCTTGGCTCCTTGTTTGATTCAGGAGGTGGGGCTT
>OGXB01000339.1_pt1 | contig 38119 bp, 39 predicted proteins | sample 1576161 | NCBI WGS metagenome assembly OGXB01 (sample SAMEA3541474, study PRJEB24748) | human gut metagenome | biome: human gut; feature: human-associated habitat; material: faeces | place: China | collected 2012
GCCTCCTTCGGCGTACCAAGTTCTTTCATCAGTTCTTCTGCTCCTTCCTCATCTGTCTCCTGAAAATACTCGGTAAAATATTCCATTGCATCTTCATAGTCCTGTCTCGGAAGCTTCCGCAGATATTTATGCAGCTGGTTTAAATATTCCTCTCTGCTCAACCTCTTATCCTCCCTTCAATAATCCCATCTACAGTGTCTTTGTAGATTTGCCATTCATTGCTCAGATATGCAATCTGTGCCTTGCCTTCTTCTGTAAGGGAATAGTATTTTCTCTTTCTTCCCTGATACTCCTGCGAATAAGTTGTCAGATATCCTGCTTTCTGAAGTTTCTTCAATATGGGATAGAGCGTAGATTCTTTAATGTCAGCAGCCTTCTTCACTGTCTGACTGATCTCATAGCCATAAGAATCCCTGCTTTCTACCACTGACAGTATCATATATTCAATCAATAATGCTGATACCGGAAAATACATTGAATCACCTCCTGATATATATGTAAAATATTTATATATAATATATTATAAAGAATATTTCATTTCAAACGTTGTAATTTTAATTATTTATATTGTATTATATAATTATATTATAAGATAAGTATATAATTGAATTATTCTATTCCACAACAATTTTCTTTTTTACTTATTTGAAGCATATATGGAACTCACCTATGCATTTCCGCAATAAGTTTTTCGGTCCATGATTTGTAATTCTGATATCCTTGTCTAAGGCAGCATTTTTCTGAATGTTTTTCAACATCAGCCAATGACGTGTCTGCGACAATCTTTTTTATTATACGAATCTCTTATATCTCTATTGCATTATACCCGTTGTCGCCCGTTAGGTGATGTCATTTTATCTGCAAAGTTAGTTTGCCCCTGAACGTTTTGCCAAGTGATGCTTTGCTTTTCATTTGAAAAATCTTCCTCCTTTGGAGAGTATTTTTCAAGAAACACTTGTCTTCACTTTAATGCAAACTTTGGGGCAGAAAAATCGACAATACCCTCCGGGCAGAGTAAACCGGGACATGAGGGAAACAAATATTTTTTAATTAACTTCTTAATATTATTTGTTATGAGTACCTTAAAACAAACTGAGAAAGTACGTCCTCTTTCCGAACGTGGAGTTTATGCTTATCCAGTCAATCGTTTTAGCCGCGATGCGTCTGATGAAGATATTCTTTCTGATTATGAGAATAGTACCAACAATGAAGATTCGGTCAGGAAATATACCGTTGAAGAATTTCTGTCTTGCATCAACGACGAGAGCTTTAATAGTCTGGACTATTGGGTTCGTTTGATTTAGTAACCTTGGTGATTCAATGTTCATTGTTTTATATTAATTGGATAATTTTATGAGTTTAGAGAATATCGATAAGAAACAGCTTTTTCGGGAGATAGCGGAACTTATGCAACCATTGTATTTCCCTGTACCCTATGATGAAGATAATATCCGGACATTGGCCCAACACGAGTATGAGCTGTTTAGTAAAGTAATATCAGTAAGGTACGGTTTCGATATTGATAAGTACGTATTTGAGCATGACGGCCATTCTCCGTTTGATGCTGTACACGAAGATGTCATTTGTGAACTGAAATCCCGTATGCGTAGAGACCCTTTCCTGCTTCAGAGTGAAGCCATTCGGCAGCGTCTTGTCACACTGGTACGTCAGGCTGTTGTCCGAGCCGGAGGATGTCTTGGAACTTTTTACAAGAATCTCCAGATTCATCACATGGAATACAAATCCGGAGACATGTACGATGATGTTCCGGCTGTAGTTTTTCGTGGAGGTGTGGCTTGTACTGCCAGTGGATATGAGAGTGCTATGCTGTACGATATTTATCTTGCACCTGATGACAGCCTGATGTGTACAGTTGATGACAAGGATTGCAGCGAGAATGATGTTCCACTTGATACACTTCTTCTTGAAAGCCTGTTTGAGGTCGTTCATTGGTTGCGTATTAATCATTTTTTGCCGGACACAGACGCTCCCGATTGGGTTTGCGAGGAGTGCGGTTCTTCGGATGTCGAAACCCTTGCTTGGGTCAGGCCAAACGAAAATAATAGCTTCGCCGATTATCTTGGAATTGATGACAATGGCAACAACTGGTGTCATCATTGTGAGGAACACACCTCTCTGGTACAGTTTACAGGTGGCGAAGACAGCAAGTCTTCTTCAGTCAGTTAAGGCCTATGGATAGTATATATATCAGGAATTTCAGCATTGAAGTGACACGCCGTTGCAATATGGCGTGTTCACATTGTATGCGTGGCAATGCTATGGCACTCGATATAAGTCATGCTTACATCAGGAACATACTAAGTCATGTTCGTGGGGTTCACAACATCAATATTACCGGTGGTGAGCCGTCCCTCAATGTCAAGGCTATGCGGTACCTCCTTTCCTGCCTCAAACGTCGTGGCATACCTGTTGACCGTTTCTACATTGTTACCAATGGTTCACTGTCTTCTATCTCCTCTGACTTCATAGAAACCTGTTGCGCTCTGTATGATTACCAGACAGAGAAGGTCGAAGATACCGGCAGGCACATGCTCGAACTCAGCGATGACCGTTTCCACAACAGTGCAGAGCGTGAAGAGGTAATCACCTGTTTGTCTGGTTTGTCTTTTTTCGGGATGCGTGGCCAGTCCGAACACATGTTCCTTTTCAAGGAAGGAAGATGCACAGTCGGTTTTGACAATCCGGTTTACCCCATTTACATGAACGGGGATGGAGTCGTTCACGGCGATGTTTATCTCAATGCCAAAGGCATGGTCTGCAGTAATGGAGACATGAGTTACCAGCGCCAGGAGTCTAATTTCCTTTGCACTTCCTCTCGCTTTTATAGTTATCTGAAGTCAACAGTCGGTAAGTATTGAATTTAAGTTATGAAGACAGTTAATAGTTTGTCAGGAGGAAAAACATCCTCTTACATCGCCGTGCATTATCCGGCAGATATCGAAGTCTTTGCCCTTTGTTGCATTGATTGTCACAATGCCGGGGCTACCATCGACAAGCGCATGAAGCAGATGGTCAATGACAGGTTGCAGAAGTATTGTTCTCATTATCCCGAATTTGTTGCTACTTCCGAAGATCCGAAAGTCCTCAAGGTTATTTTCGACCTCGAACAGCGTATAGGTCGGGAGATTATCTGGTTGCGTGGTATGGGCTGGGAGGAAATGATACGCCGTAAGCGTGCTATTCCCAATCGGACCAAACGCTTTTGCACGACAGTCTTGAAAATGCAGCCTATCTTTGAGTTTCTTTATTCATACCACGAGTTGCCCGTTCGTATGAGGATAGGTTACCGTTACGACGAGCAGGAACGCGCTTTGCGTTTTACCGAGAATTTCAAGTTCGCTTATATGGCCGAGTGGCAGGAGCGGTCATGCCGCTGGATTAACCGCTGGCAGGATATTCACTGGCGTGTGGGCGAGTTTCCTCTCATTGAAGACCGTATCACCCACTATGACATTAAGCGCTACTGGCAGGACAAAGGAATCGACTTTCCCGAAGATTCCAACTGTCTCAACTGCTTCTGGAAGGCTCCCGCACAGTTGCGCAAGAATTTCGATACATGTCCTCCCGTCATGTGGTGGTCAGCTATACAGGAGGATCTTCAAGGCAATACCTTCAAGGACAAGATGAGTCTTTTATCCATATCCAGGCTGCCGCTTCAGCTCGACTTCTTTTATGGTACAGGTTCAGGCTGTCAGGCGGGCTTCTGCACAGATTGACGCAGTTTTTCCCTATTGGACCTGTCGGCAGCTTGCCGACGGGCCTTTTTCTACCATTTGTATGCCGTTATTCCTGGAAGTTCCCTATATACTCGTTGCCGGTTAGTATCATCAATGCCCAAACCCGTTTATTTTCCCTGCAAAGTTCGATTGCCATCTCTTCGTCCTGTCAAGGCCTGCTTTCAGCGTGTTGCTGAAAAATCTTCCTTTCCGCTTCAGCGAAAGCGTATTTTTAGCACCATCCTTGGCCGGACTGCTTGCCAATCTTCGGGCAGGAAAAATCCACCTTTTGGCAAAAGATATACGACCAAAGGGAAATAAATAATTTAATGTTCAATTTAATCAGATAATACAATGGGAATAGAAGAAATTTTACAGCGTGATTCAAAATTCAGATATATGTTGCTTGGTCGTATGCAGTCAGATTGCGAGTACTATCTTGGTTTCGGTAATAGGAATCAGTCCCGTCTATGGGCAGGCAACGAAGAAAAGCAGATAGAATACATGAAACGGATTCATGAAAGTTTCAGCGATGGAGATAAACCGCAATGGCTTTCTATGAGTCAGATTTTGGATTACGCCAGACAGATGATACCGTCTGCAGAATAAAATCCTCTATCTAATCCCGCAGATGTTGATTTTATGTCAATGCCTGCGGTTGACATTTCATTATCCTTTTATATTAGCATATCCATTTTATATTTCCACACCCCGTTGTAGTTGTTGTTTCAACATTCATTGTTCACATCGGGAGTAACCATTCATTTCACTGCAAAGTTCTATTGATGCCAGCCATATCTTTACAAGGTTCCCTTCCAGTTATGTCAGAAATCTTCCTTTTTCCTGAAGAAAAAGAGTATTTCAGCCATAAACCTTGCAGATATTGGCATCCATACATTAAGCAGTAAAATTGAATTAATTACTCCTTATTGATAAACAATGAAATTATAATAGGGAAAAGTTGAACATAAATTTTTAATGGTTATGGCTGAAAAGGTTTTTAAAGTAGGTGGTTGCAAATTCATTTTATTGAGATGGGGTGATAAGTGGGTATTTCCTCTTATTTCTTACTATTTGTCAGGTAAAGATAGTCCTATTAACATGGCTCTTTTTTCTTGGAATCTGAAGGAAGGCAAATTTGTGAAGGAAACTACAGTTACTATTAATTTTTCTAAGAAACCGCGTGGCTTTTGTTGCCAGTTCGTTGACACCCAAAAAAATGGTTCTTCAATTATTGATTGGCTTGTAGATAACGGCTTTGGTTCACTGACGAAACGTTCTGTAACATCAGGCCTCTCTACGTATCCCGAATTTTACTTCGTTGGTGGCGTTAATTTTCATAAATACAAGAGATTTTGTGATGACCATCCGGAAATTAGTAAATTCCTGCGTATTTGATTTTCCTGTCTGTTTTCCAGTCCAAATTAAGGGACTGGAAACTTTTGGCTTTTAGCTGATTCGCTTCCTGTTTTATACATATATCTTCACTTTTATAGTACGGTTTCTTGAAGTCATGATTATACAGTAGATTTGGTAGACTTCAGGAGTTTCTGAAATTTCCATTATTCTTTTTTAGTGTTACAGCACATTTATTCCCTTTTTATTATATTCGAATGTATTTATTCATTCGTTTATAGGAGAAACTGTTACCTCTTCTTTGTCGTTTTAAGGATTTAATGTTATAGGAAACTTTACACCCAATTTTTCCAAACGTTTCATAATTGCTTGGGCATGGTCTATATATTCAGGAGTACCCAATTTGTTATCTACAATGTTTTGTACCATAAAGGCAAGACTTATTCCACTTTTACCAACATATAATAGGTCTGCATTATATTCGTTCCATAATAAATCCACCAGCTCTAACCTTCTTGCTATTACAGCAAATTGAATGGGTGTCAATCCTCCAAATTCTTGATTTACTTTTGCTCCATGCTCTATTAAAAAACGAACTTTTTTTGTGTCTTTCCCTGAGTGTTTTATGCAGGTTGCTAATGGAGATAAAATAGTATCATTAACATTTGCTCCATTTTCAACCAACAACTTCATGTATTTAATAGGATACCAATTATGCTGACAGATACAGTATAGGGGTAATAATTTCTCTATACTACCTGATGGATGCGTGACTATAGATAATATGTTAGGGTCCGCACCATTTTCCAGCAGAACTTTAGCCACATCATATTGTTCAATATAAACGGCATACATAAGAAATGTAAAACCTGCCTTTCCGGGTCTGTTTATATCCACTCTGCCTGTATTGATATAGTCTCTGACAAGTTTTTTCTCGCCATAATAGATTGCATCTGCCATTGCCATTTCAAGGTCAACCTTACGGCTAAAATATGTATCCGGTTTAAAGTCTTTTACTGCCATATTGCTACAACTTAAAAGAAGCAACGTAGATGCCAGATAAGAAAATAAATTTCGTATTTTGGATATTATCAAATTCACATCCATTTCCATTCCGTTTTGTTTTCGTCTGTTTTACATTGATTCATATTGCTTTCGTTTGAAATGGATGTACTATCTTCTTCAACCCTTTTGCTTTTAGTTACTGGAAATTTAATGCCCATTTTTTTCAAACGTTCTATTATTTCTTCCGCATGGGTTAAATACTCTGGAGTTCCTAATTTGCGCTCTATTTGTTGCTGTAATTTATAGCCCAAGCTAACCCCATCTTTATTAATATGATTAGGCTTTGCACCATTATCCAAAAAATATTCTACCAAATCAAGCTCTCTGACAATAGCTGCTGTAATGATAGGTGTATCTCCTGAATTATCAGGGACATTCAAATCCAAACCATGATTCATCAAATATTTGATTCGCTCCATATCGCCTGCTCCACCAACAATAAGTTCGTGAATCGGTGTAAATGGGATAGTTGCGTTTACATCAGCACCGTACTCTATTAACAACTTTATGTATTTTATATCCCAATCAGGATGCCCACAAACAAAGGAAAGTGGCATTAACCTAAATGTACCCTCTTCCCGTTTAATATAATCAGGGTTATCCCCTTCGACCGGATGGTTTACATAAGATAAAAGATTTGGGTCTGCTCCTAATTTTAGCAAGAGTTTTGCCATATCATACTTTTGTATATATATGGCATACATAAGGTAGGTAAATCCATATTTCCCGGGGGTATTTATATCAACTCTACCATTGTTAATCATTTCTTTTATCTCACTTTTATTCCCATAGTAGATATTTTCTGCCATAGATAATTCTGCGCCTCTTGAAAAATATTTTTCCGGTATATATTTAGACTTGTTCATATTGCAACTTGTTAACATTAAAAAAATACAATATATTATCAAAGATTTCATAACTCTTCGTTTTAAAAATCACTTGTAAACACCAACAAATCAGGATTGTTTTCTTTTTCGTCCTTGAGGGTCTTTAATAAATTAGATTCTTTCAGGAAATGACCATCAATTATATTGGAATTGGTTTCAAGTCCAATTTTTTCTCCTGCTACTTGTGGTAAATTATCCCCCAGTATCAACCCGCTACCTAAATATGCAAGAAAGGCATTGCCACTACTTGCCAATAGAGAGCCTAAAATACTCCGGTTATTTTGTATCATATTCAAAGGGTCGTCTGTTGAGTAATATGCCTGTATATGTCCCATGCTGTTTTCACTCAGTTTTTGGTCTTTCAATGTTTTAGAATGTAGTCCTGCTGCATTAAATGTATAAGCCTTGGAACCTGTAACGGCAGAAGCTATGGAAGCAAGCCCACCTCCTAAAGAATGTCCCGTAATAATCAAATTCTTTTGTCCTGTATATTCTTGTACCTTATCTGCTAATTCTGCCGCCTTATGGTATTGTCCCTTTTTCCCATCATCCAATCCAACTCCTTGCCGAATATCAGTAATCCAATCTTTTAGGTCCTCTGTTCCTGCAAATGCCAGTATATAAAGTTTTTCTTTTTCATTGTAATACAGACTTGCTTTAAACCCCGATTCGTTTTCCCATCTTTCTTTTTCTATGTTTATATCCTCTGTAGTTTCTTTCCAACCTTCGGGTAATTCAGCATTACTATCCTTTTTTTTATAACAGTAATCACTAATCAGCAGGCAGTCGATAGCTAATTGAATACTTGGCAGAACAATAGATACCATGCCGCCCAAAAGACAATTCAGTTTGGCATCGGGCATCAGAGCCATTTGGTTTTGGATGAGCACGCTGTTCTTTACGCTCGTCCATTTGCCCGGCTTGGTCAGACAGGCGCATATACATGGCATTAGTGAGAGCAGTTTTCCGCTGATTGAGCCAGTCAGGGCACTTGTCCCCACAGCCGCCATAATGCCGCCTATGGCAGCTCCACCTGTAAAGATTGCTCCTGCAGCAATGGCTGCACCTACGATAGCACCTACCATAGCTCCTGCGGAAACCATCTTCAGGCAATAAAAATTGTTATCCATGCGGTCATTCATGGTCGCCACGAGTTTCCCGTGTGCAAAAACCGTTTTCTGGCTCTTGACCAACATGCGCTGCATACAAGTTCCTTCCGAACAAATAAGCCAGTTACCGTCAATTAAAAATTTACGTGCCATAATCTACTCTTTTGGAATTAAACTGAAAGTTACAATCTTTTTGTGTACAAACCTGTCACTTGACTGTTCCTTTATACAAGCCTCTATTTTCTGAACCCTATGTTCAGAATTGAATACGTATTCAATGTCAATGGTAAAACCATAGTCAAATTCGCTTTGCGTCAATGGCTTAATCTGCTTGTCGTAGGCTTTCTTCATTGCAGACTGATGATGAACGTAGCCTTTGCCGTAAAAATGCTGCCTGTCTCTTTCCGAAACGGTACTCTCCAATTCGATGTCTATAAGCTCCCCTTCATTCAGCACGGAAGACAGTTCTATATTAAACCTGTTCTCTTCCCTGTAGCGAACCAAGAATATGAGGTGCAGCAGTGATTGCATCAGTGTGCCTTCACAGGCATAATAAGCGTAATCCAACTTTTCCACCATCTTTTTAACCTGCTTAATTCCTTCGTATTCGGATAGAAGCTCCTTTCTTACATTTTCCCATTTGTCCTGAATTTCCTTCCGGTCGACCACCGAATACAGTTTTCCGTCATTGTCAATGCACAAATGCAAATGCTGGAATATGGAGTTGAGCTGATTGAACAGTTTGTATGTCGGATGGACTTCCGGTGCATTGCTATGCGGAAGTTCAACGACATCAATGACAATGTTCCGGTAACGTTTTTCGTCATAAAAATAGTGAACGCTCCATTTTTGACTGGTTATTTCATCGTAGAGCGGCTGATGATTGATTTCCGTAAGACTGGCAATTTCTATTGCATAGTCCAAAGTCATGGTCTTCATCGTCTTATCCATAAGGTCAAATTGATTGATGTGTTTTTCAAACATACGAAAAAAAAAGGAGAAGGAAGCATTTTGATATGTTTTTTTCAGATACTTATGCTTAAGCATAAGCATCTGATAATCTTTGTCAATATAGAAGTTCAGAGAGGATATAATGCCATTCTATTGTAGGCGTATTTACCGAGGTTACAGCTTCATTTCCCTTTCTTGTCTTTTTTACTACTGTAGTTGTCCTGTACCATATCTGATCATGAACTAATGTTTCATGAACTAGTCGATAATCGGCTTTCTGTTTAATGTCACGTTTAATCTGCTTTCATCGCCAGGAGCAAAAACATCATCATTTACATCAAAGGTTCCGCCTGTACTGATTCGAATAGATTTTACCGTTATATTTCAGGGTTTCTTTCTTGGCTATAAGACTTTCAGTCATTTCTTTAGAGAATCCTAACATGGTACAGAACTTTTCCATGCGTAGCATTTCCTGAACATCGGGAATCATCTGAAAGCCTTGTCTATGATTCTGCCGAGCCGTGATATGTCCTTTTTCTTTATATTAAGTTCTTGTCTGTGCATTTCCATGAGATTGTGGATTTGCGAATCATGCTGTTTCTGTGTCAGTTGATTTTGACTATGTAGTTTTTCTTGTCCAGTTCTAAAATCCTATTTTTTGATTCTAAAATCACTTCGTGACAAAATTATCAAAGTTACAATGTGTAAATTAAATCTTTAGTTCAATTGTTACAAGGTTCTGTTCAATGCTAAAGCTAGTGGATAGATATACTTGTTATATGTTTTGAGTTTTTCCAGATCTACGCCATATCCTGTATATGGGTTGCTTGTATCATCATAGAAAAAAATATCCATTATATCTCCCTTTTTTATAATTTTTTCACCTTTTTGCGGTATATCTTCCAAAGTGCAGATTTCCAGTGGTAGTAAATCCACGTTACAGGGGGTAGCGTTACCCAGTAAGTTCATGTGGTGGTTGAATATTACAAAACCCTTACGTTTAAAATCAAGTCTGATTCCGTATGGACGGCTTGTAAGGAAGGCATCTGCAGCTTTTGTTATATAATTCTCCATGATTGTTTTCTGATGTAAAAGTCATACAAAGTTAAGGCTTTTTTCAAAGTTGTACAAAGCCTATACTCTGTTTTTCTTGCTATTCGGCATGATTCCGTGTTTGGCCAGCTCTTTCGGATATTTCCTGCAAAATTACGGATCAGCTTTTGCCAACCGTCAAACAGGGACACTGGCAGATTGCCTGTTCACGAAAAATCTTCCTCTGCTGTGCAGAGAGTATTTGTTCATGCCCTCATTTGCCTTGTTGCAGCAGTTCCGCCAGATGGGCAGAAAATATCCCGATGGGCTGGCCGAAGGCCGGCAAGCAAAGGGAAGTAAAACAAATGAGATTATGGCAACAATTAATGAAAATCTGAAAAAGCAGTTAGCAAAGAAGATGTATCATTTCGTAAAGTATTTTCCTATACGTATCAAAAATGTTGGGGAAGACGCAATAGAAAATCGTAAACTTGTCTGGGGATTTAAGGATGCAGACCGTGAAATTACGCTTAAAGTGGCACAGATGACCGCATCATATCTTCTGAATGAATTTGGTGACAGGCTGAAAAACATTGTTTTTGTATGTATTCCGGCAAGTACATGCGAACAGAACGAAAACAGGTACAGGTTCTTCTGCGAGCAGGTTTGTAGTCTGGCAGGTGTCATGAATGGATTTTCCCATATCCGGATCCTGGCTGACCGTCCGTCTGTTCACGAAAACCGGAAGAAAAACACACACGCGGATTTTTCCGAACGGTTAATGAAATTTGATGAAGATTTCTTTAAGGAAAAAGACGTACTGATTTATGATGATGTTGTCACTACTGGAATGAGTTATGCAGAACTGGCCGAACGTTTGGAATTTTTGGGAGCAAATGTTTTGGGGGGTCTTTTCTTGAGCCGTACGTACTATAAATACCAATAAATATGGAAAAACAAGAGATTTGTAACAAAGGTGTCGCTTTTACAGGACACAGAGATATTTTGCGCTCTAAACGCAGTGACTTAAAGCAAAAGCTATCATTTTGCGTAAGGAATTTGTATTACAAAGGAATGTCGGACTTCTATTGTGGTGCAGCTTGGGGATTTGACCTTTTGGCAGCCGAAGTTGTATTGTCTTTGAAAAGTGAATTGCCGACTATCCGATTAATTTGTGTAATTCCATATAGGGGGCAGTCCGAGAATTGGAGTTTGGTAGAACAAACAAGATATAAACGTGTAATATCAAAAGCCGATAAAGTTGTCATATTGAGTGAAAATTATTTTGGAGGCTGTTTTTTTCGTCGAAATGATTATTTGGTAAATCATTCATGTGGGATAGTTGCCTATTATGACGGAAAGCCAAAGGGAGGAACTTTCTACACGGTCAAAAAAGCCCAAGCGAATAGTTTATGGGTGATAAACCTTTATCATTAAAGGTTGTTCTCATAAGACCACTTTCGAAGTCACTGAGTTCTTCAATGTTAACAATTCTTTGAAGGACTTGGTGCCTGAAGACTATTCCCTCTTTTAAATGACATCGAAAATATCTATTCTGATTCATTTTTCTTGTTTTTATTACGTGGCCCACTGAATTTTCCTCGGTTTAACTTTACACCATATTTATTGAGAATACGAAAAACGGAACTTCTGCTACTGAATCCGCTCATTTCAAAAATATCATCAATGGAATGCCCGTTATTGTACATATCGACTATCATTCTTTCGCGCTCTGTTTTAGATATTGAACCTCCGGATTTAGAGGGTTGCTTAATGTATTGTTGCAAATGCATTATATGCGAAGAAGACTTGCGTAAGGCAGCAATTTCTTCAGGAAGGGAACCAAACATCTTAATAGCATCTGATACTTTTGTATCCGGAAATAATTCATTCTTAGTATCTATTCCATCATGTATGGAAATAATGCGTGCATCTTTTATACGACATAGTTCAAAAAACGTTGCCAATTCACGTGTACCGCGTACGGCATTACTGAACTTTGATACAACTATTTCATCTCCTCTCCCAATACTGGCCATCAGTTGCTTCCATAAAGGACGCAAAATTTCATGATCGGTAGATTCTTCAAATACTTGTATACATCCATATTGTAACATCCATTCCTTGTCTGCTTCAAGCATATCACAGTGTTCTGCCATAAAAATGTAACCTACTTTTGCCATATATTTAATCAATGATATTGATAACAACTGCAAATATATAAGTTTTATTTTGTATTAAATCATACTTTAATGAAAATTTGGAAATTGTCAATTTCACATTTTATTCCTTCTCTTTTTTTCATTGTAAATCAAACTATTGAATATGATAGTGTAATTAAACCAAAATCTGTTTTTTGATGCTTTGTTTCCTAAAAATAATATATAGATTTGCATAGTAAAATATGAATTTACAATATGAAAATTAAAGAATCATACTTTGAATTTATGGGTTTGATAAACAGATTATCGACCATTTCATTTGCCATATTATTGTTTGTCTCTTGTAGCAGCAACAATGGAAAAGACATTGTTGATAGAACAAATGATCCAACCACAAAATACAAGACTTACTTGTACGAAGTGCGTAAAATGAAAAATTTATCAGTGAGCGACTTGATATTGCATATTAACGATTGGCAGAAACTCAAAGATACCGTGTCGGTACTTATCTGTCAAGATACAATAAAGGCTCATTCGACAGTGCAGATAGACTGTGCTCTTTTATATGATTCCATTCGGATGGAATTTTCTCGATTGGCAATGGAAATCCCTCGTACTTATAAAGAGGTGCTTATTGTTAAAGAAAGATTATCGCCATACGATTCTATTAAGGAACTTCAATCTTCAGTTCATAAGATAAGACACTTTTTTAATTCTCTGGATAAGCATGCGACTTATAAAGAGAGCAGATATGGTATCTTGACTATATATCGATCCCTTTTGAAAGAAACATTGAATACCGGAATACAAAACATAGATGAACTTAAAAACTTCATTGAAAAAGAAGACATAGTATTCAGATCATTTCTTCCACATCTGAGTGAATTAAATGATACGGACATAACAGATATCGCCAGAAACACAGATAAATGTTATTCTTCCTTTTTTTCTAAAATCGGTTGTCATGACATAATCTACACTGATGCTATGGTATATATAGCAATGCGCACTAATCGTAGGTTAATTCAGAATACTCGAATGTGTCTTGAAGATATACATCAAGGAAAAGTAAAAAATAGGCAACAGGCGTTGGCCTATATTTACATGATTCTACAGCCTTATGCATCCTTGGATCATTTAAGTACAGCTGTACTTTCACATAGAGAAAAAGAAGAACTGTATGATATGGCAGCCTGTATTCCCCGAGCTTTTGAGATACTGGCAACGACTATGGAAACTGGGAATAAAAGATTGAATGATCTGCCAGGTATGCTCATTGATATTTTCATAAGTTCATTATAAATTCTATTTGAAATATTTGGTATTATGTTGAGACATTTTTTGGATGATTTTTTATCGTTTGTTCCTCTACAGTTGCCGCAACTGCTTGATGTAACAACAATGGAGGAGCCAAAGTTTTATGGAGATTATGTATTACTGACATTCCCACTAAGAGATCAGTATGATTTGGAAGAAGTAATGGATATGTTTGAGGATGATATGGAGTTAATAACCCTTTATCATCATATTCCTATGCTGACTGAACAGTTTGGCCATTGCACTTGTGCCTATTCCAATCCTTCATTTGGACAGATGTTTAAGATGAATGCACGGACAAATGATAAGGGAATGGTAACCTTTATCACAGCAACTGTGTATGATTCATTAGAACAGATGTATGGTGATTTATGTCTTGATCTTGATGTGCATTCCAAAGGAGGAACCTTCAAGTACAAGAAGGAAAAAGAAGACATACTGCTTGATTTTATGTAAGTCTATACTGAATGCGACATACTTTATACAAGCGGCTTGTTTATTGGATTGATGCCAACCAGACTTGGATAGAAGTGGTCAATGACAATCTTTATAAGGAGCAACTCATCAAAGGACGTGGACGAACAGGATACTGGGTTTCACGGAACCTGATGCTGAAAGCATACCGTTCCAATGGTGCATATAAAAAAGGAACGATATGGATAATCCCTGAGAATGATTTGGATAAGGCATTGGCTGCTTATCGTAAAAAAGATCCTCTATTCAAGCAGCGCATTAAAACTAGTCCCGATAGTCTGACTGCTAAAGACACGGAGGTTATCATCCAGATGGCTACATATGGCCTTGTTCGATTAGAACTAGATAAATATTCCATTTTTACTATTCCAGAAATATACAAACTATGATTTGGATTATTTTACATTTCATCTTCCTTTTAATACCGGTCGTTGTACCTGTTGCTTTGTACAGAAATAAAGGACGTATAATGATACATTTCTATTTGATAATGGCTATGAATATCAAGGCACGAAAGTTCTATATTCGGTTTTGGCTTCTTTTGCTACTGCTCTTTCATTACGACAGTACATTTTTGCTAAAGGACAGGCTGGGGATTATGTTATCGACAATCTTTTGTATAATGATGTTTTCTTTCAAATGGTCTGACCGATGGATGAAGAATGTACATGACCGCACAAGAACGGTTGTCATTTTGGCTATAATAGCATTGGTTGCTGTTGCCATACCACATTTGTACACACTATCGATTAGTATTGGTCTGTTTCTTACGGCGTCCCTTTTTTACCCATCATCAAAGGTAATATCCGAATGTCAGGATACGGATAATGTCCAGATTTTGTTGAAACATCCTGATGAACTGCTCAAAAGCTATTACAATTATCATCACGCATAAAGCCACGATTTTGCGGATAGTGGCATCTGGTATCATCCGCATGAATAATCAATCAATTAAAACATGACAGAATGAAAAATAAGCAAAAATTATCCGCTTCAATAATAGCGGACGTGGAGGTCTTTGACTTCCTTAAAGAAAAAGTCGGTGAAAGGAAAACACGAACGGAAGCATATTGTGATTTATTGGACAAGTCACAAAATGGTTTTATCTCCCCTTTTTTAAGAAGAATGGATTATGTACTTGAACCGCATCAGTGTCATGTGACCATATCTGACCTTGCAACGGAATGGCGTTGGCATCGTGCTACTGTACGTTCGTTTTTGGATGCTCTTGAGGAAATGGGGCAGTTGAAAAGGGTTAAGTTGGCAAAAAGTGTAGTAATCACTATGGCATTGCATGAACAGGAGGAAAAGACTGATAATGTACATGAAGAATCTACTTTTACCATACGCTTGATGGAAACATTGTCCAATTGGATTGTTGGCAAAAAAGATTCAGTCATGACAGGTAAATCATGTACTGAGATAATACAACAGAAAACTGGTGTATTGTTCAAAAAAGAAGAGTTCTTGGTATCTGGTACCGTTTTAGATGAATCGGCTTCTTATTGTGAACAGCAGAACGAAATAAGGGAAATAACAATGAGTTGTATTGCCTTTGCCGCATTACAAAAGGTCTTGAGAAAATCAAGGTTTGATGATAGGAAGCCTTTACAAGATTTTTTCCAGAATGATTGTTATGGTCAATGGGATAACTTTCTTGAATTATGCAAGAATCTTGCAGAACTTGTGGTAACCGGAACAGATAATGGAGTTGATATAGATAATTCGCAAATGAAAAAAGAACTCAAATCCCTTCGTTCCCCTTTTCTTTCATTGCTTGCAAAGTCGCAAGAGGTTATCTGAGTTCTAACCGATTTCAAATGATTGTATAACCATGGATATTTCTTGTTGTTTCAGCAGCATGGCATACAACCTTTTGTAAATGGCATCCGGGCTTGCCCGTCTGCCACGAAACAGAGGGAAGGGGGAGCCTAATACCCCTGGTGACTTACGTCACAGGGAGAGGTGTCCAGACAAGCAGCAAGCTGGGACACATGAATTATCCTGAATTCATAAAATTGTAGTATGGTTAAAGCAAAACAGGTACTTGATGTACATGTATCAAAAGGCATTACCAGGGCGCAAAGTAATGAGCATCTGCGTTGTCGTAGTGCAAAAGCCACAGAATATGCTATGAGCAAGGGAAACTATGATCCTACACGGGAACGCCTCAATTTTGAGATTGTTCGCGGTGGAAAGGTGCAGCAGGTAGATATCAGTCGCAGCATCCCAGACCGGATTGCGGTATTGTTGCGTAGTCGTGGAATAAAGGACCCTAATGAAGGACTGGCTGAACCCAAATACCGTACAGTAGTAAACATTATTTTGGGTGGTTCAAGAGAATGTATGCAGGAACTTGCTTTTGGCAATCAGAAGGTGGATTTCTCCAAAGATAGCGATAACTCTCATATTGTAAGAAAGCCGGAAATTGAACAATGGGCAAAAGACGTTTATTCATTTGTTTCTGATAAATATGGAGAGGAGAACATTGCAGCTTTTGTTGTACATCTTGATGAGCTGAACCCGCACGTCCATTGTACGCTTTTGCCAATCAAAAATGGACGGTTTGCATACAAAGAGATTTTTGCGGGAAAGGATAAGTTTGAATATAGCGAGCGAATGAAGCAGCTTCACAGTGATTTTGCGGAGGTGAACAGAAAATGGGGAATGTCACGAGGTACAAGTATTGCGGAGACAGGTGCTAAGCACAGATCCACGGAAGAATACCGGCGTATGCTTTCCGAAGAGTGTACAACCAAAGAAGAACAGATTGAACGCCATAAGGCTGTCTTAGCTTCACTCCAGTCTGACATTAGATTGGCAGAACGCAGAGTGAAGGGCCTTACCTCCATGGTAGAGAATCTAAAGCACGATATGGAGGAAAAGCAGGTTCAGTTATCATCGTTGGAGAATGAATTGAAGGCACAAAAGGGCGATGCTTCTGCCATTTCAGAACAGAAAGAAAAACTCGAAAGAGAATTGGCTGCTATTCAATCGAAACTGGCAGACAAACAGAATAAGCTTGATGTCGCTGATAGACAGCTTTCTGATTTAAGGGAGAATATGAATGCCATTAAAGAGCGGACAGAAGAACTGAAAGAAGAAGCTTACCGGTATTCTCGTGATGTACATTCCAAAGTGGACAGTCTGCTTAAAGACGCAATGCTGGAAGAAATGGTTAACGAACATCGTGGCTTATCGGCAAGGTTGCCCCTTTCAGAACGGCAGATTTTTGACGACTCACTTGTCCGATCTGTAGCAGAACGCGGTACTGAAGTCATGCAATGTGCTACAATGCTGTTTCTCGGAATGGTGGATGATGCCACTACTTTTGCCGAAACACATGGTGGTGGAGGTGGTGGAAGCGAACTCAAATGGGGACGTGATGAAGACGAGGACAACCGTGCCTGGGCACGGCGTTGCATGAGGATGGCATCACGTATGATGCGTCCTGCCAGTGGCAAGAAGCCTAAGCGTTAATTGGCAAAGAATTGGTGTTAGGTAATTTTTTAACTCATAATTAATTCGAATATGATAAAACTGATTACTATTTTTTTTGCTGCGTTATGTACGATACAAACGTATGCAAGTGAGCAATATCTTTATACAGATACTGTACAAAGTAAATCGCATGAGTATAGCCAGGAAATTTTACAACCTCTGGAGCCAACCAGTCTTGATGGTGTGCTTGTTCCGGCAGGTAGAAGCGGCAACTGGTTTGTCACAGTTGCAGGTGGACTGAATACGTTTCTTGGAACACCGTTGGGGTGTGATGATTTGTTTGGCCGTATGAAGCCAGCCTACAGTTTTGCTGTAGGCAAATGGTTTACTCCGGCTGTAGGCGGCCGTATCAATTACAATGGAATGGCGTTTAAGGACGGCTTGTTGTCCGATCAGAAGTATCATTATGTCCATGCGGATCTGATGTGGAATATATTGGGGCGCAGGTATGCCAGACAGAAACAGGTACGATGGACTGTTGCGCCTTTTGCTGGTGTCGGAATGATACATCATGCTACCAATGGCAATAATCCGTTTGCTCTGTCATATGGCATCCAAGGACAATATAAACTCTCTAAAAGAGTAAGTCTGCTTATGGAACTTTCTGGCATGACTACCTTTCAGAATTTCGATGGTTTAGGCCGTCCGAATCGTCCAGGAGACAATATGCTTCTGCTTACAACGGGATTGTCATTCTCTATTGGAAAAACAGGCTGGAAACGTGTTGTTGATGCCGGACCTTATATGCGAATGAATGAACAGTTGGTTGGATATGCCAATTCTCTTTCAGCGGAAAACCATTACTATGCCGGTAAGAATGAGAAGAACAAACGGACTTTGATTGAACTGAAAAAAGTTATGGAGATAGAAGGATTGCTCGATAAGTATTCCCATCTTTTTGCCGATAGTAGTGAACATGCCGGACACACTTACCCTGTAAATAATTATAGTGGTTTGAACTCGCTCTTGGCAAGATTGAAGAATAAGAAATGGAATGGCAAATCGGTTGACGAAAGTTCAAGTCAGGTTCCTGTAACAGATCCGGAAGATAGCCTGTGTTCAAATGGCAATAATACTCAAGGGTTATGTGCTGCTGAAGAATTGGAACCAAAATATTTTTCGGAAGTAGATTCTACATATAAGAAAAAATATGCCGATTGTTTTTCTAATGGAATCATTGGTTCACCTGTATATTTCTTTTTCAATTTAAATTCGGTACAGCTTACAGATAGGCCACAATCTATTAATCTTGATGCATTAGCCCGAGTTGCCGTTAAATACGATTTATATGTAAAGGTTACTGGTGCAGCTGATAAGGAAACAGGAACCTTTGTTATCAATGATTCGTTGAGTCTGACAAGAGCCAACTATATCTCGGATCAACTGCAATGCCGAGGTGTAAAAGCTGAAAAAATTGTTGTGGATAGTAAAGGTGGCATATCAGATTATTTGCCTGTAGAAGCTAACAGAAACACTAAAGTCGAACTGTTTGCTCCGGATATAGAGAGGGAAGCAGGGATGTTGGAGAAATAGGTATAGAGAAGATTGTCTTAGATTCTTAAGTTTTGGGGTTATTTAGAAAGCGGGGCCGGATTTTATTTTTGGCCCTGCTTTCATTCGTTTTGTATAAATGTATCAGCAGACAATTACCAGCTGTTGGTCAAAAAAGCATTACCAACAATCAGACTGTCAGCTGAAAGTGTTATTGTTGTAAAGAGTGGTCGCTTTTTGTCCACGTTAAATACTTCCTTGTAAAAAACTATATACGCACATCTGAACTCAATAGTTCTAAAGATAGAATTGTCATCAGTTTTGTAAAAAATGATTTTCCCACTGACTGGTTTGAATTGACTGTTCACCATTGCTTCAAGAATCTCAGTATCCTTAGTAGCCTCTATGCTGAATGTTAGTCTTCCTCCTATAACAGATGTTACAGGTCTGCCTTTATTATCTGTCTTGCGACTGAATTCAATGTGAGAAAAAAGAATATCTATTTCTCTTCCACGTATACTTACGGTTGCTCTCAATGCTCCCATACTGTTATTGTTTAATGGTTATGAATCAGGATTAATAACATTCTGATTAAAGCAGAGCCCCGCTTTCGAAAAATAAAAAGGATATCTCAAAAACAAATATAAAATGAAAATGTATTCCTTCCAAACAGTTCTGGAAAAAAGGTCTGTTTTTAGTCTGAAAAGTTATGAAAATAGCTATTCTTGTGATAGATAAAAAGAAAAAAAGATAAATATATCGTAGAATTATACTGATTTTGTATCTTTGCTATATACGAATAACTGATAACTTAAAATTATGGATAGCAAGAATAAAACAGAAATACAGCAGCTAATTATTGAAGCTGCCCCTTATTTAGAAAAGAAAAAATTATATGTAGTATGTAATACCAAATCGCATGAGTTCAAGTATGAAAATTTCAATACTTTTGACGTTAGGACTGAGTATTTATCTGATTATGAGTTTGAACAGGTTGACAGTATGTTAAATAAATGTATTCCTGTTGAGAGATATTTTTTCGATGAAAACGATTTTATAAGTTTTATATGCAATAATCTTGTTGATGTAAAAAATATTATAGTGTACAATAGCGCTCAAAGCGGTACTGGTGTTGGACGCAAATCACTAATACCAGCATTTTGTTCGTTCAAAGGAATTACTGTAACAGGATCGAATTCTTATTCTGCATCATTATGTAGGCATAAATATCATGTTATTAAAATATTAGAGTCTCATGGAGTACGCGTTCCTAAAACTTATTTATATGACAAAGGGTGGATATTTGATAAACCACAATTAGGGAATATTTATATATTAAAGCCTATTTATGAATCATCAAGCATAGGGATAGACACCAATAGTGTTGTTTGTTTTGATAAAACAACAATAAAGCTTATTGATGAAAAACAGAAAGAAATGAGACAACCCATTATTGTTCAACAATTTATCAATGGTTATGAAGCTGAGACACCATGTATAGTCTCAAAAAATCATAGATTAGTCTTAAATCCCGTAGGTATTACCTTAGATTTATCAAATAAATTAATGGGAAACAATATTTTGGATTATCAAAAAGTTTATTTTGACGAATATAAATTTTTTAATATGAAGGATACCATGGTTGATATAAGTAAAATAATGTCGGTAGCAGAATTTGTTATCACGATTTTAGGATTATCAGGGTTGTGTAGAGTTGATTTTCGCATAGACGAATTAGGAAACTGTTATGTTACTGACGTTTCCACAAATCCTCATTTTGTACATCATAGTTCTGTTAGCTATGCTTTTGAACAATTATCATTTCCACCTGAAACAATAATGAAGGCAATTCTTAGTGCTGCTTTAATATAATGTAAGCATCCGATAAAGTACACATTGTATTTTTCATAAAATAGAAAACTCTTCTTATCAACAAGTATAAAGTTGACTGGAAGAGTTTACTATTTCTATTAGACTTCAATTGGATTTTCGTTGGACTTCTTCAACTTCCAAATATTAGGAAGCAGTTCCCGGATATTTTTACAGGAGTTGTTTCATGATAGTACAAGTCACTGGATTGTTGTCATTTATAATCCCTTATAAATCTTGTTGTAATCCGTATTATATTCGCTTGAAATAATAAAGATTTGAAAAGTGTTGGAATACTCTGTCATTAAATAAATTTATATCTTCAGAAATATCTATTCAGACCAGAATTGTATATCCGAAAACAAAAAATAATTCATAAAAATTTTATAACGATGATTCGTTTTTCTTAGTTCATCTTCGATGGCTACTTTATCTTTCCCTTTTTTCATATTTTCCAAAATAATTTGAGTTCTTTCTATAAGGCAGCTTCGTATAGTCCCTCTATATAAGCTTGGACAACAATCTTTTAAGCTTTCAATAATAAAGATACCCTTTTGTCTATTTTCTATGTCTAAATACAACAATGCTGCTTTATTAATTAAAATATAATATTCATAATATGAATCTGCAATTGGTTTATTTAGCTTTTCTGCTTTATCTAGTAAACTGATTGAATATAGCTTATCATTAAATTTTTCATATGAAATAATTGCAATAGTAATATAAGGTATTATTTTTGTAGGACTTTCAGATATTGAATCTAATATATTGGTATATTGTGTCAATAATTCCTTTGGAATTATCATGCCAGCACGAAAAAATGCTATTAAAATATTATTTAAGGAATATATAATCATTTTTTTATTATTTGAACAATAAAAAACATCTAGATGACAATATAATAATTTCGCGAATGATAATGCGACATCGTTTTCTCCAAGATTCAATAAATTACCAATGTGATTTATAACAGCCATATAATATTCATTTATTAATGGAGTCTTTTCAAAATAAATAATGCTCTTTTCGGTTTTTTGTACAGCAAGCTCTATTGGATGAAGCGCTGCGTATTTACGATAGATTCTATGGAGATTATCTTTCGCACTATAATCATACTCAATTCTATTAGAAATATTGTATATTAATTCCCGCTCAATCCTTTGAGCTGCTCCATAATCTCCTGTTATATTAATGATAAATGAGATTAAAGTTAATGAGCTTGTTTCATATAATGCAATAGATAAATCTTTACTTCTAAGCTGTACATCTTTCATATATAACAATGCATTATCAAGATCTTCATTATTTCTTGAAAGTTTGTAATATGCAAGACCAACATAGTAATCTTTTACTAACATTAATAATGGAGAATCTATTTCTGAATAAGTGTTTAAAATTGAAACAGAATTCTCAAAATTTTGATTTTTGAAATTTAAAAAGAAAATCTCCATCGTTTTTAAGTATTCAATACGATGAAACTTATATGCATATTTGTCTAATTTTAGTTCTAGCTCAGTGGGGCATTTAATCCCATTTTTTTTATAGTTGAGCCATATAAGAATAAGGAGATCACAAGCCTCGCTTAACATCTCGGAACTTGATTTTTCCAAAAAAAAGAGTCTAACTTCATAATTAGAAGGATAAAGTTCAGAATAAGCATCTGAAATTTTTTTATTTATTACACGTTTGTACTTAGTTAATCTTTCAAAATATTGACGGACAAATATATTAGCAAATTTTACAGTATCGCTATCTTTTATTGTAAGATTGTATTTCTCTGATATTTCTAGAGTATCTTCAACAAATGATCTATCATGGTCTATTACTTTTATCAATGGTAATAAATCAATAATTTCTCCTAATTCTGATGCTGTCGATAGAACTCTCAAAACGTCCCTAGAATGATCTCCTATTGCACGTAGCTTATTTGATAAAATTACATTTATTGCATTTTCAAACTTTTGTTGAGTGAATCCAATGGCTGTTTCGTTGGTTATATTGTTTATAAAATACTCCATTTTCTTTAAATTCCCATCACAAAGTTGAAATATGGCTTTTTGAAAATCTTTTTCTAAATTATCTTTCCCAAAAACGTGAAATATTTCAACAATGTTTTCTTCTTGAGGTTCTTTAATCTCAAAAACATCATTTATGTCATTATAGAAAATGTCATCAAAGTTATCAGATAGATATACTAGTGTAAGATTTTTTAATTTGGGGTATTCTTCTATAAATTTATAATTTTGTATATATTTTAATAATTGTTTAGAGTATTCATCGAATAAATGTGGATATTTACACACAAGATACACATTACCTTTGAAGGATATCAGTTTGACTAACGTATTTACAATACCCTGAGTTTTTTCATCTAAAATAAAATCTCTATTATCAATATTTTCTATGATATACTTCAGGGTTTCTGATTGAGTTAAATCAACAACAAGATTGCTTAATAGAGATTTAAATGAGAATGATTCAAAGTTATATTTATAATATTCATTAAGACTTTCATAGAATGGAAAGAAAGGCAAATTAAAAGCATTCTTTTCCATTTGAATTACAGTAGATAATTCAGAAAAAATGTCATATAAAAACAATTGTTCAAAATCTAAATTAACACTTTTAATCGCTAAAAGTTTACTCTGTTGAATTTTTTCATTAATAATATTTTTATCATGCCTCTGCCAACTAAATAACACATTTTTCTTACGTGAATTATCCATAATTTTAAGTTATCAGTTATTCATACCGGTATTTTTCCTGGTGATATTCACTTTCTTCGATGCTTTGTATTTCTTTCCTTTGCGAAACTTTAATATATACCAGAATGAAAGAAGTAATTGAACAGCAGAGAAGTTATACAGCTATTAAAAATGTGATGAGTGACTTTTTGTCTCATTGTCGATATGAAAAAAGACTAAGTGAAAAGACGATTAAAGCCTATAAGGTAGATGGATTTCAGTTTGAGACTTTTGTCAACGGTGATTTTAATGTTACCTATTTTGAACACATAACCAAAGAAATGATAAAAAGATATATACAGACTATATCTACATTTAAGCCAAAGACAATTAAAAGAAAGATAGCATCACTGAAAGCCTTATTCTCGTATTATGAATACGAGAATGATTTATTTGTAAATCCTATAAGAAAAATTAGACTCCAGGTAAAAGAGCCTAAAGTATTGCCTGTCGTTATGCACTATAATGAGGTCGAGCAGATTCTCAGATATTTGTACGAAATAAGGGAAGAGAATGTTAAACCTCAAAGCTACACTTATTTGGCCAGAACACGTGATGTATGCATGATCGAAGTCCTGTTTGCTACAGGAATACGGGTTGCAGAACTATGCAGTCTGTCCTGTAATGATATAGATCTTGAGAATGGTGTTCTAAAAGTGAATGGTAAAGGCAGTAAGGAGCGAATAATACAAATATGCTCATCGGAAGTACTTGATATTCTAAAAGAGTATTATGTTTTAGTACAGCCTCAGACTTTTTTCTTCGTGAATCGTTTAGGGAATAGAATGTCCGAGCAGTCAGTTAGATTGTTAATCAAAAAGTGTGTAACCGGTCTGCAGATGAACAAGAGAGTAACCCCTCATACATTTCGGCATACATTTGCTACATTACTTTTGGAAAGAGGGGTTGATATAAAATATATCCAAAATCTTCTCGGACATAGCAGTATTGTTACGACGCAAATCTATACGCATGTAAATATGAATATGCAGAAAGAAATACTACAAAGCAAACATCCAAGAAATGGATTGAGACTTATCGGTTTCAAAAGGGATATTGATACAGAATTGTAGCTATATTTAATACCTATCTTTATATTGCTCAATTATTTGATTTATACAAAAATGCTTATGTAGTTTTATAGGGCAAGTCGATTGAAACAGTTTCCTATGAAAAAGGGAACCTTTTTTCGTATTGCTTACCAAACTTTGAAAGGAATAATCAGCGAACATACCAATAAAAAAAGCCGGCTAATAAACAATTAGCTGGCTCTCTTTTTCACACTATTAATCAATCAAATTAGCTCAAAATGGTTATCTTTATTTCTCCTCTTTCCTTAAAGGATTATCAATAAAGATCCAGGAAGAAGATTCCCAGACAGTATATTCACCGTTGCTTACAGATTGTCCTTCATACGTAACCTTTGCCTTGCCATCTTTGAAAGGGAAGGCAAATTTATAGCTTGGAGGGATGATTACCTTACCCATAGTATCTGCAAATCCGATGGCACCATCTTCGTCTATGATTCTGAATAATCCTTCTTGTGGGTAGTCGGGTCCATTGTCATATTTGAATACGTTAAAAAGCTTATTGCCTTTTTTGTCAAGGCATACTATTTTTCCGTTTCCTTCAGCCACAAATCCAATATGGTTGATTGTGTCGGTATAGACAAATGGATACATACATGGTATTACAGTATCACCGCTTTCTGAGACATATCCAAATAAACCGTTATCTTCGACCACGAACAACTTCTCGTCAGGCGTTCTCGTACAACATGCAAGCCCGACTGTGCAGATGAATGAAAAATACAATAGGATTCTGTTCATGATTCTCTCTCTTGATTATTGTAATACATAGAGCTCAACATCGCCACAATCCGTAAAATAAGCTTTTCCTTCCACTTTTTCACCATTAAACAAATCCACATGTCCGGAAGCGTCGCTCCAATTACAGTTCTTGAAGATTATGATACCTTTTTTTCCTTTGAAGTCTTCCAGTTTTTTCCCTTTTATCGGTGTGCCGCCTATCTTTTGTTTGATGAAGCTAAGCATGTCAGTTACTCTATAAAGATACCATTTCTTGTCCTTTCCCGAAGATGTGGCACCGTCATAGCGTGATATGGGCATACCCGAATAATTAAAGGCATACGACAAGCGTATTGCACAGGCGTTGGTGAAGAAGCCGGCCTTTATATTCTCTTCTACTTTTCCGCCGATTAGTTTACCGACCGCTGATGTTGGTAGATCCTTAACTTTGCTGAAGTTGGAACTCAGTGTTGAATAAGTAATGCTCATAATGTTCTTTTTTAGTTCGTTAAACATTTATTCTAGAATAGCTTCAAGTGGTTAGCTTCATGTTGAAAGATTCGGTAAAGAGTAATCATTATCTTGTCTATAATGATCAGTAACGCAAATCTTATATAATAGTTTTCATAAACAGAGTCTATGCCGGAAAGAATTTCCAACGAGGGTCTGTTTTGCTGGTATGAGGTCAGATTATGGGCACACCTGTTTCTGTGAATGTACAGACAGCTATACATTTCATTTAGTCCTTTTTTTATGGTACATGTAAATGGTTTGTTGCTATCATTTTTATGGGTACAATTACTGCAGTTTTTGAAGAATGCAGAAATGTCAAGACAATCTTTTCCTATGCTACTGAAGATTTCCACATATTCCTGATACTCTCTTTCACAAAACCCCATACTGCTTGTATTTGTATGAAACTCGTCAAGGATATCTTTTGTGCTGTTCCATATTTCATTGGTGTCTATTGTCGAGATGTTAAAGTCTTTTTTCTGTTTGACAATTGCCTTTCTTAGAAAATTTAGAACTTTTCTTTTATCAGTTATTTGGGAACATTCATTCAAATTCCAGGGGAAGTATATTTCACGCCGCAAATCAAAATCTATGGTGGCGATTTCCCAGCATATACATTTCATTTTTTGCTCTTGCGCACCTGTCATTTTCATGAAGATAGATTGCATGATATTATCCCATAACGGGTACATTTCAATTCCCCAACTCATTGAGTGGGTTATGGTGGATGTATCACACAGGATATCCGATACAGGTGCTAATATGAAGTCAGAATGCACACTCATGGCCTACTTAAATATTTTTGATATATTTCGACTGATTTGGAAATTCTTTCACGCAGATATTTGAGGCACGCAGGAGATTTAGTATGCAGATTGTTATTTCTCTTTATGTCCCTGATTGCGCTTTTCAACTCTTCCTCTAATGCTTCTTTTCTGGATGTATCTAGTGTCCTCTTCTCATAAGCTATGAAATAGATAAGTCCGAAAAAATAAATATCCAGATCTATGATTGACTGAAAGCGTCTCTTATAGCCAAGTTCTGTAATGAGGGTGTCAATGCTATTCAGATATGGTTTGTAGTCCTTATTGGGGAAAATATTAGTAAATCTACCAAATATTTGAGAGTCTTTGTCGCCAACAACAGAGTAAATGTATGTTTCATAATAGCTCTCCATTTTGCTTGCATATCCATATCCGATACTTCTTTCCGAACCCTTTTTCTTGTACTGCGAGAGTAATGCCGCATATCTTACAAAGTCCATGCTGCTTTTTCGGGATTTATCAACGACACTGCTTGATATTTCCTTGCAGAATCCGGGATCAAACCATTCTTTGAGCTGATGGTTCAGGAAGTAGAGGGAAGCTCGGCTTTCCAGTACGTAAAGTGACTTTCCACGTATGTTGATGTTTCTGAATAAGGTGGAGAAAAACTTCTGTTGTTCTTCTTCCGTAGTAGTTGATGGAACGATATAGGCAAAACCAAGGAAATTCTTGTTAAAGAAATCATCGTCCAGATGTTCAAGGCTTTCATATTTTTCTTGAGGACATTTAGCCATAATTTCTTCCTTGCTATTACCTTTGGCCAATAGCTCTTTAAAAGTCCATTCTATCATATTTTCCTGTTCATCGTCATCAGAGTCATCATCGTTTTCATTCGCAAGGCTTTCTATATTCCCAGATCCTGCCTCCTTTTTGGGGAAACGTTCGATGTATGCCAGGAGTACGGATGTAAGTCTCTGCTGGCCATCAATGATCAGGTTATCTTGTCCGTTTGCTGTTTTATAAGCTCCGATAGTCACAGGAGGGATGAATTGTTTTTCTTTGAATGAGTCAATCAGGTTGGTATAGTCATCTTTGTTCCATACAAATGTACGCTGATATTCAGGCAACACTATGTTGCGCTTCAGTATCATCTGTATCCAGTAGGCTAGTGAATACTCGCCATAATATGTCCGGTTGTTATTCATTTTAAACTACAAAGGGATTAAAGGTTATATTTATATGTTTATAAAGGTTCGCGTAATATAAGAAAACTTATTGATACTTGAAAATATTTTCAGAAACTTATTAATGTTAATAATGAAATTGGGTATCATTGTAGATGAAACTAAAAAATAATGCAATGGATATAAGGCAAATAATAGAGGAAAAACGTGATATTTTTAAAGCCATGGATCTGGCAATAGACAAAACATTAAATGTACAAGATGCTCAAATGCGTAAAGAAGGTAGATTAGAGCTGGATAAACTACGGGGCAAAGACCAGGCAGTACCTTTTTTCATCGGTTATGCGTATGAATTTGAATATGATTGTTCTAAATAAAGATACGGGGTATGCCCAAAAAGCGATAGAAGAGTCTATAATAATCTTCTATCTTTTATTAGTTATACTAATTCCATTAATTTTATTACCTCTTACATTATCACTTTTATATTCTAATAATTGAGTAGAGGAATCTTCTATACCAATTTGCTCGATTCCTCTTACTGTAGCTTTTGTATTTCTTTAGGTGTGATACGGATTATTGTATCTCCTTTATCAAATCTTATTCATACCAGTATATAGGGCTGACGCATTAAAAAGAATATTGATTATTAAGTACTTTATGTACAGATTTGATAGACGAAAACAGTTGTTTTTATCTTGTTTAAGTATATCTCTAAATATCAGAAACTCTGAATATCAATGATTTTAGTAATGCGTCAGCCCTGTACCAGTATACCTATGAGCATCGTTTTGATGGTATATGACACTCTAAGAGCGTTGCGGCATCTGCGTCTCCCGCATTCTACGGAGGGGAAATTAAGTAGGACGTAAAGGCCTCCGCGAAGAAGTCCTCTGACTTCAGTAATGCTCCAACATAAGGGTGAGGCATGGGACGACGGGAGTGGGCGGTATCGTCACGAGGTGGATGTCCACGCCGATGACAGGGTCGAGCTGTTTGGAAACGGGCAGGTAGACCATGTCCTTCATGCCCATGCCACCAAGTATGTGGAGAACAGCCGCTTCACAGAGGTTCCCGGCAAGACCGCTGAGGGCTGCCGCAGCCTTCACACCAGTGTCGAGCGCGTTGACCGAAGGCGACACACCAGCCTCGGAGTTCGCCTTAGCGCCTTCAGAGATGCCCTTCATCTGCGCCCCGACTCCGATCTTCAGATTCGCACTTACGCTCTCGAAATAACCCACGTCTTACATAATCGTCCCGTTTACTAATTTTCTATTATAGTATTGAAATCTTATCAATACTATTGAATATGGTATTACTTATTTTTAGATTTGGACATTTTTCAATATTTAATCTATCAAGATTCAGTTTGAAAATAGTTGGTTCTAATGTATTTATCAAATTGCATGATTGTAAAAATAATATTCTAAGTTTTGAACAATTATCAATTCCATTAATTGAAGTAATTTTTCCTCGTAAAACTCTTAAATATTCAAGATTCATATTTTTATGTAAAAAGGACAAATCACATGTGTTTACTTTTGTTAGAAATAAGTATTGAAGATTACTCAACATATCCCAACCCGATATTTGACTATGGTACACAATAGACAATATTTCCATATTAGGAAATGCAGACAAATCAATTGGTATATCATTTACAGGTCCCCATCTAAACTCCCTTAAATTCTTTAGATTATATAATCCTTGAATCTCTGATAATTTAGACAATGGAACAATCCAATGTAATGTTGTTATAAAATCGTAATCTTTGAATATCTCAAAATTAAATCTATGCTTTATTTGTTCTTCACTTTTAATAAGTACTCTCTTAATACCATGCTTCTTAGCATAGTCTAAACCATCTATTATATAAGCATAATCTATGGTTATACCATTAAAATAAGCTGTATCGCTTAAATCAACTTTGAATTTAATCATATGTTAATAACTATTTCTTCTTCTTCTCTCTACATCAGCATCAAAATCAGCTTTTAGTTTATCTGCTAACTCTGTTGCCTCTGCTCGTAATGAAGGATTCGCATTCCATGCAGTTTCACCACTCAAATATGTATTTAAATAATTGGAAGGAATATTTCCACGTTCAAATCCAGCATTTTTCATGGCTTTATATTCCACCATTTTACCTAGTTCATTGTTGCCATGTGTACTTACATGGGCCGCACCAATTAATTGAGGATCCTGAACCTGCTGACGACGTTCTTTTATAGACTCGTTCATACGATCTATCTCACCCTTACCTATGTACATTTCTCCACTTTTAAATCCAAACATATATGCTCCTCCAGTACCTGCTAATCCGAAAACATCAATCCACGCATTTGTGTCATCGACATATCCATACAGATTAAGTATTCTTCCGCCAAGTCCAATCGGGTCCTGCGAGACATACATCCCCATTTGCGGCGAGTAATACCTGAACCGGTTGTAAGCCAGCCCTGTCTCCCTATCATAGTACTGCCCCTGGAAGAGGAACGGTATCATTCCTACGTTTCCGGTCTCCTCTATTACTTCACCGTTCAAGCCCAGCGTCCTGCTCCACACCTCGTTGCTATCCGCGTCGTATGCCTCGGTAGGCGTACCCAGATGGTCTGTCAGTATGGAATAGGCCTTTCCTTCCTTTATCATTGCCGTAGGCACGAAAGATTCCTCCTCGAAGAGCCAGAGTGTGCGTTCCTTGCGTTCTTCCTCGGTCAGCCACGCATCCTCTTCCCTTGAGTAGCTCCGTCTCTGCTTCCACTGGTGCAGGGGTACATTCCCGTTCCACACCCAGCGTGTCACGGTCGTTCCGAAGCTCTTGGAGAGCCTCCTTCCCAGCGCATCGTATTCGAATGTCACTTCCTCTCCGTCTGGCCGTACCACCTTTGCCAGCGAGCCGTCAGCGTTCCACCTATATTTCCAGTGCTCCTTCTTTCCGTCCAGCCATCTTCCCGTTCCGATATAGCGTTCAGTCAGGTTTCCGTCCTTGTCGTACCCGCAGTGCCACTTTCCGTCCTGTTCCATGGCTCCGCCTTTCAGGAAGCGGCGTACCGTGCGGTCCGGGTTGGGGTAGAGGTTTCCCACTTCGTCGCTCTTTCTCCACTGTTCCGTTCCGTCCTCGTATTCGGCATATTCCAGTTGTCCGTTCGGGGTGTACCCGTACCGTGTGGTTCCCCGTCTGCTGTCTTCCGTTGCGAGCAGCCGGTCTGCCTTGCCCCAGCGGTAGCGGCGCATGTGGCGTGTCTGCGCATCCTTTCTCGTGCGTGCATCCACGAGACGGCCAATATTGTCGTAAGCGAAACTTCGCACTACGCCTCCGGGCAGCATACGTTCCACCTCGAATCCTAGTGTGTCGTAGCTGTGCTGTGACTTCCACGGCATTTCACCGTTCCCGCTGCCGTCTCCGGCCCGGAACTCCGTCAGTTCTCCGAATTCATTGCGTATGTATTCCAGATTCGCTCCGAGCGAACTCTTCAGGGACAGTATCTGTCCGGTCCTGTCGTAGGTGCGTGTGATGGTCTCACCGTCCGCCGTTTCCGTTACCGGCAGTCCCAGTGCGTTGTAGGCAAACTCCACGCGGCTTTCACCCCGTGTGGCTTCCACGAGCCTTCCCGATATTCCGTACCGGTATGTCTGGTCGGGTTCATCCGTCGTCACATACGACACCCTTGTCACCCTCGATGCGTTCTCATATTCGTATTCCCGCACGATTCCGCTCGGCAGCCTTTCGCTTGTTACACGTCCGGCGATGTCACGCTGGTATGTCCTGACGCCCCGGTCAAATCCTGTTTCCCGTATTACGTTGCCCACGTCATCAAGGTCGAACTCATAGTATTGCATCCGTTCGTTTATCACGTGGCGCAGCCGTTCTTCCCTGTCGTAGTGGAAACCCACCACGCCCCGGCTGTCCTTGCGGTGTGTCAGCTTCCACATGCCCGAGTAAGTGTATTCCACCTTCTGCAGGTCGTCCCGGTATTCCAGCAGGTTGTCTATTCCGTCATATTTCAGATGTATGTGGTTCCCGTCGAAGTCCTCCACTTCCGTTACGCGTCCTATGGCATCATAGTGTCTTGTCTGCACGGCTCCTTTCGGATTTGTCACCTGTGTGCAGCGTCCCAGTCGGTCATAGCGGTAGCTTGAGGTGTTGCCCCGGCTGTCTGATGCTTCCGTCAGGTTGCAGTCGTTGTCGTAGCCCAGTACAGTCTTTACGCCATACGGGTCGGTGATGCTCCCGACCAGTCCTTCGCGGTACTCTATCCGCGTTTCCGCTCCTTCCGGATTGGTCCGCTTGGTTACATTTCCCTTTGTGTCATAGTCGAACTTCCATGTTCCGCCGTCAGCCGTGGTCACGCTCAGCGGCCTGTTGCGCAATGCTCCCTTGCGGAAGAATACGGCCGATACACTGCCGCCTCCCGGGTCGGAACTGTCGGTACAGTTTCCCCAGCGGTCGTATTTGTACAGGCTGCTGTTGCCTGCCGGATAAGTTTCCTGCAGGAGCTTGCGGTCCGAGTCGTATTTCCATCGGTGTTCGCCTCCGTTGGCATCCACCTTCCGATATACTAGTCCGTCCTTGTGGTAATATTTAGTAGGCTTGTTATGGCTGTCAAGCACTTTGGTCATGTCATCGAGGAATTGCAGCTTGTGGTCGTATATGCCTCCGTCTCCCCATGTATGTATGCATCGGGATCCGATTTCGCTGCCGTCATATTCGAAGAACCAGTTCAGTCCGTTTCTCCATGTCTCCTTTACGATCAGCCTTCCTTCGTATTCATACCGCATGGCATCACCCACAGCATTACGCTGGCATGTCATGTTTCCCTCCGCATCATATTCGTAGGATGCGAGTATTGTTTCTTCTCCCTTGCTCTCGGGATGAGGGCCTTTTATTTCCAGAATGTGTCCGTTACGCTCGTCGCATTCTACGGTAAGCTTTCTTCCCGCACTGTCGGTAATCTCCTTCAGGTATCCCTTGTTGTTGTACCCGAACCGTATGGCGAATCCGTTCGCATCCGACACGCTCTCCAGCAGGTGTACATCGTCATATTCCTTCTGTGTGAATCGGTAGTACAGGTCTTCGTCCATGTCCCAGATGCAGTATCCATCCTTTTCCTTTCGTGCTTCTTTGCGTTCTGCACGGATGAACGAGGGCTTCTTCTCACTCGGTAGCGGGAAGGCTACGGGTATTCCGTCGGACATTCGTAAGGTGAGGATACCGTCTTCCACTACGATCCCCATGTCGTAGGCATGATGCCATCCATTACCCAGCGGCCCTTGGTAGTCGCTCTGGCTGTACCAGGTACGTTCCCAGGAGAGAGGGATCGGACCGTCTGTCCAAAAATCTTCCTCGTCTGTGAAGAATGTGCCGCTTGCCACGTCCACCGGGTGTCCGGTTACGGTACAGATGGTCTTGTGCAGCATGTCCTTCAGCTTGTCGCTCTTTATCTTTTTGTTTACGGCTCCATGCAGTTTGTCTGCTAGTTTCTCGGTCTTTTTCTTGTACAGTCTTCCGAATGCCCCCATGCACTTGCGTGAGAGGGCAGCCATCGGGTTAAGCGGCACGGGTACGGGGCTGGTCAGAATCTGTCTGGCAGGAGGAATCGGGTTGATTACCCCTGTCGGCAGGAACAGTCCTGGAACCTTGTGTACGCTCGACATACCCAGGTCGTTGCAGTCCAGATGCATGTGCGTTCCTCCTCCCGACAGTGGAAGTCCGTCGGCAAGTACGGTCAGGCTTCCCATGAAGGCATGTCCGTTGTTTTTGGGTATGGGTATTGAGTTTGCCGCAAATCCGGCTCCCATCGGTACATGCGGTATGCTGCGTGTGGGGGTAGAAGCCACGGCACGTGGAATGAATCCGCCGATTTTCACGGTGGCTCCCATCATGCCTACAGCCATGGTCAGTGCCGTGTGTCCTATCTCTGCGAGTTTGGCCGAGTCTGCATCCCCGGTTTCTTCCGCAGTGGGTGGAGGGGGGATGTACGATGCCACTGCCGCCGTCATGAAGTCCTGCGGACAGAGCAGTGTCCCTACATACGGGTGAGGCATCGGCACGCTTGTGGCCGGTGGTATGTTCACCAGGTGGATATCCACTCCGATTACAGGGTCAAGTTGTTTGGAGATGGGCAGGCACGCCTGTCCTTTCATCCCCAGCACCCCGAGCACGGGGAGTACGGCTGCCTCGCTTACGTTGTCTGCCAGACTGCCCAAGGCTGTAGCCGCCTTCAGTCCGGTGTCAAGCGCATTGACGGACGGGGATACGCCCGCCTCCGCATTGGCGGAAGCTCCCGAAACCACACCCGACATCTGTGCCCCTACGGTGGCTTCAAGCTGTGCGCTTACCTGGTCGAAATACCCTGTTCCTGATGACATAGTTTATAGTTGTTTTTAGAGTGGGTTCAAGCTTTGAAAAACAGATAGGCCGACAATAGTATGGCCAGCACTACGATGACTCCGAGCCAGAAACGGAATCCGTTTGGCCCCAGTAGGTCAAGCCAGAAGTTTCCTCCCCAGCTTCCGGGGCGGGCATAGGTCCATTTCCAGTCCAGTATCAGTCCTGTCAGCCATACCAGCAGAATCAGGATGACTACAAGGTAGCCCGATTTCGGGTTTTCCTTGATGTACTCTGGGCCTTCACTGAACATTTGCTGAAGGGTCGTCCATATTTTGTTGATCCATTCCATGATATTTTCCTAGATTTTGTTTGTATTCATACAGAAAGTCCTCCCAGTCTTTGCCGATAACACGGCTCAGCACCGAGTTGATTTCCTCATTGCTGACTGACGGCTGGCGTTTCCGGCTTTCCAGCAGCTTGAGCAGCAGCAGAGGGTAAGACGAATGCTTTATCAGGTCTGACGACAGTTTGTCTGCCAGATGGAATCCCTCAATGTAGCACTCCGTTGCTCTTTCCGTATCGTATGCTTTCTCCCGGCACCATCCGCACATCCTCAGCGTTTCGGCTTTCATGAGGTAATCCTTGCAGTTTGCGTAGGCGTCTGCCCCCATCCGGTAGGTTTCTGCGGCATCGTTCCAGTCGGATTTTCGTACTTGTATGGATGCTTTCCCTACAAGCGAGCTACCGAGAAGACGTCCCGAAAGAGACGGGTCTAGCTTTCCTTCTCCCATCCTTGCCGCTTCTACCGCTTTGTTGGCAAAATACAGAGCCATGTCCAGATCCTTATGATTGATGCGGTCTGTATATAGGATGGTATATACTGTTACGAACTGGCTTAGCCAGTTTATGTCTTTTTTTACATTGGCAAGTGCCATATCAAGGCATTTGCGTGCGTATAGGTCTGTTTGGGCAGCGTCTCCTTTCTTTACGCTGCTCATGAGTCTGGTCAGTGCCAGTCTGAATTCTGAGGCGGCAGGGTCGCTCCGGTCTTCGTTGGCTGCCTGTTCTGCCAGTTTTTCGGTTGCCCCGTCCATATCTATCGGGGGATAGATGGAAGCCGTTTCCTTCGGATAGGTCGCCATGAGTTTTCCGAATTGTTCCTGACCGATGATATCTCCGGTTCCCCATACCATCTGTTTGTCAAATGGTTGGGAGAGTGCCTGATTGAGCCATTGCCGGCATCCTTCATAGTCCACAGTGCCTTCCAGATCGAAAATGAAGCTGCATTTCATGTCGGTACCGTTGACAAGTTCACGGGTCAGCTGGTTGAGATTTTCCACTACTGTCTGGGCTGCATTTCCGCTATTTATGGAACTGTCGTCTGCCTGCCAGTCCACTTTTTCAAAAATGATGTCTTCAGGCTTCTTGGAGTTGTTCCAGTACTCAATTTGTTTGCTGATATATTGCAGTACATCTTTGCTGAACTCCATTGCGGATGTAAATGGGAGAGCGATGACGAAGACCATATCTTCTTCTTCGCTGTCGATGGCCAGCATGTAGTCATAGAAGGCCTTGAGCATGGTTTCGTCACCCGGATTGATGACAATGCGTATCATCTTTACCGGTTGTGCCACGGCATTCTCCCAAAGGAAGAGCATATTGTCCGCTATTTGTTGTATGGCATTGCTCATAGGTCAGTTCAGTTTTACGATTGTACCTGCTATGGCGGTTGTTCCGCTGGAGTCCACGGTTGCCTGCGTGGTACCCGAAAGGGTTGCTGTTTTGCTTCCTGTAGCGGTCACGTCACTTCCTTTTATGTTATATGCTTCTTTGGCACTGCTGTTTATTGTTTTTGCAGTCTGCGTTATTTCGTTGGCGGCCGTTTCCGTAATCTGGGCTTCTGCGGAGGATTTGATGTTTCCTTCGCTGTCCAGTTCAATGCTGGTATTGCCTACGCACAGCATGATGGATTTGGATGCGGAAATCTTGATGTTTCCTTTTCCGTCGGCGGCATAGCTGTTGCCGGCCTGATCCGTCATGGTGATGCTGCCTTCGTCATCATCTATGGTGAGGGTACATCCGCTCCGGGTGGTCAGGCTCTTTTTCTTGTTGCCGCTGTCACCGCCTGTGCCTGTCTTCCCGTTGAACAGGCTGCCCATTACGAACGGACGTTTCGGGTCGTCATACCGGAAGCCAACCAGTACGATGTCGTCCTTTTCCGGAATGAAGACAAAACCCCTGTTGGTTGATACTTTATTGCTTATTCCGGCATCAGGAGTCATGACACGTATCCATGAGGTTGTCATGCCATCGCCCTGCCAGTTCATCTTTACCTGTACGCGTCCCTGTTTCTTGGGGTCATCGTTGCTTATCACTACCGCCTGCTGCGTCTGCGCCACGGGTAGAGGTACTTCCGGAGCCGGAAGACTTGTTGTCTGCGAGTAGAGTGCGGTAAAGTTGTTGTTGTAGCTTTCTCCGGTTCCGGCTATATGGGTAATTTCTGTGATGAAATATTCACCTAAAGTCTTTTCAATAAAATCAAATTGGAAGTTCTGGATTGCGGTTTGTATTTCCACTACGCTGCCGAGTGTTATCCGGTTGTAGTCCGTTTCACAGGATATGTAATGTGAAGGCGAAGCATCGCTCTGCTGTTTCTTTTGGAAATGGTTTTCTGCCTGGCTGTCGTTGGCAACCCTGATTTCCGTATGTTGGAATGCTTTCGATTTGAAGAGTTTGACAGAAGCGTCAAAAGCTGTTTGTCCCAGCATGTTCATGCCGGTAGGAACATTGGAAGAGGCACCTTTGCTGAATTTGCCGTTGGCGGAGTCGTATGAGTTTCCTTCTACCGGGCGGGCAAGCGTCTGGATTCCGATGTTCAGGTCTGATATTTCGCGTCCGTAGCTCAGTGGTATGGCTGATGGCAGTTTGTCAGGCTTGCCGAATACAAGTTGTTTCCCGTCATAGTACAGCCATTCGTGATATTGTCTAGCCAGCCTGCGGATAAAGTCGAAGTCGCTTTCCATATACTGGCATTCGTATTCTATGTCAGCTGTATATTCCGGCTTGATGGCGCAAGGCACACCGGCCCTGTCGCATATTTCCTTTACTATGCTGAATAGCGTGGTATTGGTCCACGAAGCACAGTTTAGTTCTGTTTCAAGGAGGAAGGTCAATGAATACCCCTGGATAAGCAGATAGCCGTGATTGCCTTTCGAGCGGTGCAGTCCCACATGTGTCACTATCCCTTTGAAGCTGTTGCCGCCCAAAAGGATTTCTGCTTGCTTGCCTATCCAGCTCATGCTGTTGTCAAGCGTATGAGTCTTGTAGAATTCACCGGACTCTATATCCATGTGAACTTCAAAATAATGATGGTCATTGATGCACTGTTTCAACACAACCTGAAAAAAGGAAGGAAGAGGAACATCATCAATATTGACGGTTGTCATCTTCTGCTCAAGCATAACGGCAATGATTTTTTAGGTGAATAAATAAAATTGCCGCTTGACGGATTGAGCCCTTCAAGCGGCAATATCTTACATTCCGCTTAGGGGCGTTGCCCCGGAGCGTTTAGTTTTTCGGCCATCTGTTGTCAAGCGCAGCGTTGCCCACATTGATCAGCTCAGCGGAGAATGTGAGTGCGATAGTCATCGGCACGTCGTTGTTCACGTCAAGAGTTTCCTTGTAGTGTACGATGTAGGCGTTCTTGAACTCGATTTCCTTCATCTTAGCATCCTCTTCAATCTTCTTGTACACGATTTTTCCTTCCACCTGCTTGAACTGGCTGTTCAGCATGGCTTCGATGGTCGCAGTGTCGTCCGTTGATT
>OGXB01000407.1_pt1 | contig 34471 bp, 25 predicted proteins | sample 1576161 | NCBI WGS metagenome assembly OGXB01 (sample SAMEA3541474, study PRJEB24748) | human gut metagenome | biome: human gut; feature: human-associated habitat; material: faeces | place: China | collected 2012
TGGCCATCGACAAGCTGATGCCCAACAAATGGCTCAACGACAACGAGGAAGGCGGAAAGAACCAATACGAGGAGGAGTTCCTCAAACGGCTGATGGCCCAGAACGGCAAGAACTGGAAATTCTCGTTCGACAAGCTCGTGCGCCCGGAACAGGGCCGCAAACTGGTGGACAATATACAAAAGGTGTACGACGCCGACTTCTCGGTCATCGTCTACAATTTCCTCGACATTCTCTCGCACGCGCGCACCGAAACCGACATCATCCGCGAACTCACCGAGGACGACGCGGCGTTCCGCTCGCTGACGCGTTCGTGGTTCGAACATTCGGACCTCTACACCATCCTCAAACTCCTCTCGGAACGGGGACACACGGTGGTCATCACCTCCGACCACGGCACCATCCGCGTGGACAATCCGGTGAAGGTGACCGGCGACCGCGAGACTTCGGCCAACCTGCGCTACAAAACGGGCCGCAACTTGGCCTACAACTCCCGCGACGTCTACGAAGTGCTCAAGCCCGAAGACGTGCAGCTTCCGTCGAGCAACCTCACGTCGAGCTACATCTTCGCCTACAATTCGGATTTTCTGGTTTACAACAACGACGCGAACCGCCATATCCGCTACTACCGCAATACATTCCAGCACGGCGGCATCTCGATGGAAGAGATGATCGTGCCCTACATCGTCTTAAAACCCAAACAATAGATGAAGACCATCCATATCACCTCGCAGGACGACCTGCCGGACGTCGCCGAAGCGGTCATCAAAGCCCTCGGCCGCCGCACGGTAGTCGCCTTCCGCGGAGAAATGGGCGCCGGAAAAACGACGCTGATCCGCGAAATCGCCGCGCAGCTGGGCGCGACGGACACCGTAACCAGCCCCACGTTCGCCATCGTCAACCAGTACAAGGGCAAGGGCGGCCGCCGCATCCACCATTTCGACTTCTACCGCATCAACGACGTCCGCGAAGCTTACGACTTCGGCTACGAAGAGTATTTCTATTCGGGCGACCTCTGTCTGGTCGAATGGCCCGAAAAGATCGAGCAGCTGCTGCCCGACAACGCGATGACGGTACGCATCACCGTGGACAGCGACACGGCCCGCACGTTCGAGATCGACTGACACTCCGAGCCTGCACATACGCCCGGCAACACGCCCCGCTACACCGGGCAGGTTGCCGGGCGGTTCATGTTCCGCCGGCGGCGGCGGACAATTTGCCCGTCCCGCGAAAAATCACTACTTTTGCAGGCGGCAGGCTCCGGAAGGGATAAACTCCGGCCGGCCCTGCGCTGAAATCCGATTCACCCATTCAATACAACCATGCAGGAATATATCTCCAAACAGCAACAGATTTTGCGTCCCGCCGAACAGATTTACGCCGTCATCAGCCGTTTCGACAACCTGACGCCCGCCGTGGCCGACAAAGTCGAGGAGTGGCAGGCGACCGAAGACACCTGCTCGTTCAAAGCCAAAGGCTTCACCGTAAAGCTCCGCATGGAGGAGCGCGAAGCGCCCCGGCACGTCAAGATCGTCGCCGACGGCGGCGGAGTGCCGATGGACTTCGCATTCTGGATTCAGCTCCACAAGGTCTCGGACACCGACACCCGCATGCGGCTGGTGCTGCACATCGAGCTGAATATGATGATGAAAATGATGATCGGCGGCAAACTCCAAGGCGGACTGGATCAGATCGCCGAAGGCATCGCCAAGGCGATGAACGCCGCACCGCAATATTAACGGAGAGGCGGCACGGAATGCGGGACCGCATGCGACACGGCTCCCCCGCCGACCGCCCCGCGTCCGACCGGCCGTTCCGGTCGGACGCCTGAACAACCGACACGCGACCATGAAACCTACTGCATACCTGACAACCTTTTTGGGGCTTCCCGGAGCGTCCGGCGAAAAACGGGCCGCGTGTAATTTCGACCTGACAAGCCGTTATTTCTACAACGTCTCTTCGGAAGAGAGCTTTTTTCAGACCATCGACGCCGAGACCACGGCCGACCTCGACCTCAACGCCGTATTCGAGCGCATCGACCGCACCGCCTCCAAGCCGGGACAGCAATACCTGTACGCCCGGCTGAGGACCCTGCGCGGCACGGAAGAGGTGCGGGAGTTCGGCCGCAGGACGGATCATTTCGCCGGGAATGCCCGGCATGCCGAACAATGCGCCCAACACCTTTCGCGGCTCTCGGACGACGACGCCTACGACCTGCAAAACCTGATTTTCGACAAGCCGGAGCAGGTGCGCCGCATCGCTCTCGTCTACCTGCTCTCGGCCGCAGCCGTGGCGTCACTGCTGCTGAGCTTTCTCTATCCGCTGCTGCTGTTGCTGTTTCTTGCCGTCTTCGCCGCGAACATGTATATCCATTACAGCAACAAGCTCAACATTTCGATCTATGCTTCGGCCGTGAAACAGTTGACGCTGGCGCTGCGGACCGCCCGGCATCTCGCGGCCGAGGAGGTTCCCGGCACGGAGGAGGCCCTGCAGGTCATCCGTCAGGTCTCCGAGGTCGAACGGCGCAGCCGCGTGGTCGGCACGCAGGGCGACAGCGCCAACGAGCTGGCCGCGGCCGTATGGCTGGTGCTCGAACTGCTGAAGGCGGCCTTCAACGTCGAGGTGATTCTCTTCCACCGCTTCATCGGCAGCATCATAGCGCGCCGCAATGCCATCCACGGACTGTTCCGGTTTATCGGGGAGACCGACGCCGCGATTTCGGTCGCCCGCCTGCGCGGCGAAACGCCGACCTGCCGTCCGGAATTCACCGACGGGAAATACCTGCGGACCGAGGAGGTCGTACATCCGCTCATCGGAAACTGCGTTCCCAACACGCTGGAGCTGGACGGCACGGGGCTGCTGCTCACCGGCTCCAACATGTCGGGCAAGACCACGTTCATCCGCACGCTGGTGCTCAACGCCCTGCTGGCCGAGACGCTCGACATTTGCTTCGCCGAGGCCTACACGGCTCCGTACATGAAAATTTACAGCTCGATCCGCATCTCGGACGACATCGCCGAAGGGACGAGCTATTACCTGCAGGAAGTACTGACCGTCAAACGGTTCATCGACGCATCGCAGGAACCGGCACCGTGTCTGTTCGCCCTCGACGAACTTTTCAAGGGCACGAACACAACCGAACGCATCGCCGCCGGAAAAGCCGTACTGGCGCATCTCAACCGGGGACCGCATCTCGTGCTGGTATCGACGCACGACGTCGAGCTGGCGGAGCTGCTCCGCAAAGACGGCTACGAGCTGCACCATTTCCGCGAGGAGGTGATCGGCGGGAAGCTGGTCTTCGACTACCGGCTGCACACGGGACCGCTCACCACCCGCAACGCCATCCGGATTCTGGAAATGTACGACTACCCGCGCGACCTGATCGCGGAAGCGTACGAGGTGCAGGAGAAACTGACGGAGAGATCGAACTGACGCCACGAAAAAGCGGCGGCCGGACATGAGCGAATCGCTCAACGCCCCGTTCGCCCGGTCCGAACGCCCGCGACTGTCCTGCAACAGCACAGTAACGAATTCACAACAATCCGACGCCCCCGTCAGCCCCCTCTGCAACAGGCCCGAAACCGCTCTGCGACAGGCCCCCGATCCGCAATTATCCGCAACCAATCTGCAATCGGTTCGTAACTGTCCCACAACCCTCCTTAACAGCAAAGACCTGCCGAAATCGGCAGGTCTTTGCTGTTACCGGGAATCTTCGCCCGGCAGGGGCCGTCCGTGCGACAAAATTACCCCTGCACCGGTTTGCGCTGCATGAAGCGGCGTTTGAGCCACCCGCGCACCGGTTCGTCGTACAGACGCAGGCACAACCACGCCAGCAGGATGCTGCCGCCGTAAACCAGCGCGCCGTACCCCAGCGCTTCGGGCCATGCGGGACGGGTATCGACCACCCACGCAGTGTAAATATAGACGAACGGATAGTGCGTGATATACAGCGGATAGGAGATGTCGCCCAAGAAACCGCAGACCTTTTTCGACACCCGGTCCGTGACTTTGCCGCCCGCGCCGGCCGCTACGACCAGCGGGAAGAGGACGATGATGCACACGGCGTCGTAGAGACCGTTCAGCCACAAGCGGTCCGTCCCCAGATGCGGCATGGCCAGCACGGCGACGACGCAGAGACTGCAAAGCCAGAAAGCGCCGCGCAGACGGATCAGCTTTCCGACGCGCGACAGCAGCAGTCCGGCGATAAACGGATAGGCCAGCCGCGTGAAACCTACGCCGAGCTGTTCGCCGTCGAGCGCCCAGCCGCCGATCATATCGCCCTGTGTCACGGCGAGACGCACCGTAAAGCATGCCGCGACAACGGCGAGCGCCCCCAGCAACAGTTTCGAAAGCCGCCGCAGGACAAGGGCATAGCAGATATTGGCGATATACTCGAAGAAAAGCGACCATGCGGGGCCGTCCAGCGGATAGGTCTCACTCCAGCCGCGAATGTCCATCGACGGCGGCACGGGAATCATCAGGCACCCCAGTAGCAGGATCAGAAGCATGCGTCCGACCGGAACGCCGGCGATCATTTCGTAAGGTCCTCCTGCGCCGAAGTAGAACGCCGCGGCGCCGATCAGCATGCCCATCACCACCATGGGATGCAGACGGATCAGACGGCGCTTGAAGAAATCGCGGTAGGTCATGCATCCCCAGCGGTCGTCGTAGGCATAGCCGATGACGAAGCCCGAAAGGACGAAGAAGAAATCGACGGCCAGATAGCCGTGGTTGATGATCTGGTCGGCATGGCTCGCGGCATGCGCCTCGAAAAGATGAAAGGCCACGACGACCAGCGACGCGACGCCGCGCAGACCGTCGAGGATCGCATAATGGGGCTTCGAGTCGGGATAGGCGGAAGCGGAGATTGAAAGCATATGGGTTATGGTTTTTTATCGGCGGACAGACAGGTTTCGAGCCGTTCGAGCACGGTGCGCACCGTAGGGAAACTCCCGGCGGCATGGGCCATCGCTTCGGCCGGAGCGCACCAGACGACCGTCTCGATCCCCTCTTCGGTCTGCGGTACGAGGTCGCCGCAGGCCGCCGCGCGCAGTTCGTACCAATGGGTGCGTTTCAGCTCCCAGCGTTCGGTCTTCGGGAAATAATAGGCGTGCCACGTCCGGCACAGCGGCCGCACCGATTCGGCGCACACGCCCGTCTCCTCGGCGATTTCGCGCGCGGCGCACGCTTCGATGCGCTCGCCGCATTCGAGGTGGCCTTTGGGCAGGTCCCAGCGGCCGTTGCGGCGCATCATCAGCCACTCGCCGCGGTCGTTCACCACCACGCCGCCCGCCGCTTCGATCTGCGTAAAATCAGCCGCAAAAGAGCGGAACGCCGCGTCGGGATCGGCAGAAACGACTGCGACGCAGTTGTGCGATTCGAGAATTTTCGTTACCTTCGCTCGTGATAGGTCCGCCGGATCCGCGGGCACGACGGCATAGCATTCGCCGCCGGGCGCGTCCGAAGTGAAAATCACGGATTTATCTGCAAAATATACGGTATGGTTCATGCCGATCGGATTTGAATGCAAAAATACGAATAAATAGAAGAAACCCGACCGAAAATGAAAAAATTACTCCTTTTTATGGCTATTGCAGCTACGGGACTGAGCGCATGCGACAACAGGCGGCCGCAGCCCCTTACCATCGACAATGCCCTGACGGCCGATGAGATCGCCGCAGGCATTCTCACCCCTGAGGTGATGTGGAAAATGAGCCGTGCAGGCTCCTCGTCGCTCTCGCCCGACGGGCGTACGCTCCTCTATGCGCAGACCGACTACAACATGGCCGAAAACCGCGGTGTGACGACCATCTGGGTCGAAGACCTTGCGACCAAGGCCGTGACGCGCCTGACCGACACCGCGTCGAACAACGCCGATCCCAAGTGGAGCGCCGACGGGGAGAAGATCTACTTCCTCTCGGACCGCAGCGGCTCGATGCAGGTATGGGAAATGACACCCGCAGGCGGCAACGCCAGACAGCTCTCGGCGTTCGACAAGGACGTCGAAGGCTTCGGCATCAGCCCCCGCGGCGACAAGGCATGGTACGTACAGCGCGTCGAGGTCTGCGACCGCAAGTCGTCGGACGTCTACAAGGACATGGACAAATCGAAGGCCCGCATCTACGACGACCTGATGGCCCGCCACTGGAATTACTGGGACGAAGGTTCCTACCTGCATATCTTCGTCGGCGACTTCGGAGCCGAGGGGCTGAAACCCGGCGTGGACATCATCGGCAAGGACGCCGCGTGGGACGCTCCGCTGGCGCCCTACTTCGACATGGCCGAAATCGCGTGGAACAACGCCGGAACGATGCTGGCGTACACCTGCAAGCCGCTGACCGGCACCGAGTACGCCGTTTCGACCGATTCGGACATCTTCGTCTACGTCCTCGAAAACGGCGTGACGCAGAACATCTGCAAACCCGTAAACGTCAATACCGGCGAGCCGATCGCGGACATGGCCACGATGGCGGGTTACGACAAATACCCCGTCTGGTCGCCCGACGACCGGCAGATCGCGTTCCTCTCGCAGCGCCGTGCCGGCAACGAGTCGGACAAGGCGCGCCTGTTCCTCTACGACTGCCAGACGGCCCAAATGCAGGACCTGACCGAGGATTTCGACTACAACGCCATGAACGTCGTCTGGAGCGGCAGCGACATGCTCTACTTCATCGCCCCGATCGAAGCCACGCACCAGATATGCCGCATCGCGCCTTCGGTCGGCGAAGTCGAAGTGGTGACCCGCGGCGACCACGACATCAACGCCTTCTCGATGGCGGGCGACAGGATCGCCGCCGAAATGTGTACGATCTCGATGGCCACGGAGTTCTTCGACGTGAATCCCGCCGACGGCACGCTGACGCAGATTTCGGCCATCAACAAACCCGTCTACGACAATATTAGGATGGGCGAGGTGCAGAAACGCTGGGTCAGGACCACCGACGGCAAGCAGATGCTGACGTGGGTGATCCTGCCTCCCGACTTCGATCCCGCCAAGAAATACCCCACGCTGCTCTACTGTCAGGGCGGTCCGCAGAGCGTCGTTTCGCAGTTCTGGAGCTACCGCTGGAATTTCCAGCTGATGGCGGCGCAGGGTTACGTCGTCGTAGCGCCCAACCGCCGCGGCCTGCCCTCGTTCGGACAGGAGTGGCTCGACCAGATTTCGGGCGACTATTCGGGCCAGAACATCCGCGACTACCTCTCGGCCATCGACGACGTGGCGAAGGAGCCTTGGGCCGACGAAAACCGCATGGGATGCGTCGGCGCATCGTACGGCGGATATTCGGTCTATTTCCTCGCCGGATGCCACGAGAAACGGTTCAAAGCCTTCATCTCGCACTGCGGCATCTTCAACTTCGAATCGATGTACGGCCAAACCGAGGAGCTGTTCTTCATCAACAACGATTACGGAGGTCCCTACTGGGATCGGTCGAACGAAGTCGCACAGCGCTCCTACGCCAATTCGCCGCACAAATTCGTCGGGAAATGGGACACGCCGATGCTGATCTTCACGGGCGAATACGACTTCCGCATCCCCTACACGCAGTCGCTCGAAGCGTTCACCGCCGCCCGCGTCCGCGGAATCCCGGCCCGTCTGGTGGAGTTCGAAAACGAAGCCCATCAGGTGTTCAAACCCCAGAACTCGCTCGTCTGGAACCGCGAGTTCTTCGGCTGGCTGAACAAATACGTAAAATAACCGCCTGAAAGGCTCGATACGAAGGCCGTCCGGATCACCGGACGGCCTTTCTCGTTCGCCCGACACACCTTTTCGCTCTTTATCAAAGCATTTCAGCCCGACCACCATCTGTCAAATCAACCGATTCGTTGAAAAAACACGCCTGTTCGTTGAATTTATTTTCATCTCAGTCAGGACCTTCCTACATTTGCTTCCGACGCAATTAACAGATTTTGACTATGAAGAATGTAACCACCCTCCGGGCGGGGAAGCTGTGCTATGTCACACCCCTGCTCGAACAGATCGACGTGCAGCCCGAAAAGGGATTTGCCAACTCCTTCCCCGGCGGCGGCGTAGAGCCGACCGGCGTAAGCTACGACGATTTCTATTTGGACAACGAATAAAAAACGGCGCAGCTATGAAAAACTCCTATAAAGCTTTGGCAATCCTCGCTGCGGCCGCATTGTCCGCGGGCTGCAGCAGTTACGACGAGACGAACGATCCGGCACACGCCGGCAACACGTTCGTAAAACTCCGCGCCGATGTCGCCGACGACGCCGAAACCCGCGCCGGCATCTCCGTCGGAGAAAGCACATTCACCGGATACTGGGAAGACAACGACGCCATGGGAGTTCTTTTCACCGCTCCCGGCTCCTCCCCGGAACTCCGGCCGTTCACTTACAACGACAGCGACTTCGCATTCGAAGGGGAACTGCCGGCGCAGACCGGAGCGTGGCAATACATGGCTTTCTATCCCCATGCGACCGTAAACGGCACCAAAGCCAGCATCCCGTTCGGCAACCTGCGCACCCAGAGCGGCAACGCTTTCAACTGCGCCTCCGACGCGCTGGCGGCCCCCATCCTGAGTTTCGCCAATGCCGAACCGGGCAAAACCGACGAAGGCGATCCGATCCGATTCACCCTCAGCCGCCTGACCTCGATTCTCAATCTGGAGGTGAAAGGCGGCGCCAATGCCGACAAAGTCCGCTACCTGCTGCTGACTTCGGAGAACGAAGCCCAGACGCTCTCGGCCGAGAGCATCGACTTCGACATTTCGGACACGGGATCCGGGCTTGCATTCAGCCAAACCGCTCCGTCGAACGTCATCGCGCTGGGCTTCGAGCAGGGCACGGCTCCCGACGCCAACGACATCAACGCCTTCTTCAACATCATGCCGGGGAGCTACGACAAACTGACTGTAGACGTGATTACGGCAACCCGGATCGGTACGGTCGCCATCGAACGCGGGACAGACAAACCGTTTGCCGCAGGCAAGCTCTACAAGCGCGCCGAAACGCCCGTCTTCGCTCCGCTCGAAGCTCCGTCGTTCGACTGGCCCGGACAGGATATCGACCAAACGCACGAAATCACCGTGGACGACAACAACCAGCTCACCTACTCCGCCGCCATCAACATCCATGTACCGGGAGGCATTGCCGGTCTGGAAGTCGATGTTTCGTCGCCCGTACTGAGCATGCTGGGCATTTCGAAACTCAATCTGTTCAACGATTCCGAAGTCATCGAGGGAATCTCCTTCGCCGATCTCGGACTCAGCTGCCAGACCGAAATACAATACAAAAAAGAGTGCGTTTTCGACATCACGGCACTCGTGCCGATGATCCTCCTGCTGGGTCCCGACCCCGGCAGCGAACACGTCTTCGACGTCAAGGTAACCGATCTCGCGGGGCAGGTGACCGAGCAATCGCTGACCTTCACGGCCCCGGCGCTCGTGCGGGTAGATCAAACGGACCTTTGGAAAAACACCGCCTCGCTGACGATCAGCAATCAGTTCGCCGACGCCGGCAGCGTCGCACTGGAGTACCGCATCAAGGGCGAAAGCGCATGGAACGCCGCCAGCGTCTCCGGGCCGAACGACGACGGCAGCCGCACGGCCCTGATCAGCCCCGACTGGACCACCGGCACCAACGAAGCGGGGCTGACGATCCATAGCGTCGATCCCAAGACCGGCATCTTCGCCCGCAAGAGCTACGAATACCAACTGCTCGCCGACGGCGCAACGGTCGCTTCGGGCGAATTCACGCCCAAAAACAACCTCGGCGACATCATTCCCAATGCAGGCATGGAGAGCTGGAGCACGAAATCGATGAAAAAGATCATAGGTTCGACCAACGTACCCTATCCGAATGCCGTCAAATACGAAGACGCAACAGGGACCGACAAATTCTGGGACAGCGGCAACAACGGCTATATGACCAGTTCGGGAACCGACAAATTATGCACTCAGGCAACATATCCCGGCATGGTCGGTGATTATTGCGCGCAACTCGCCGCGAAGTATGCAGTCATCGCATTCGCTGCGGGCAACCTCTACACCGGAGATTTCGTGATGGACGGCACGGTCGGTTACGCACAATTCGGACAGCCGTATACCTATTCCGCACGTCCCGCCGCCCTCAAACTGAAATATGCCGCCGAGATAGGCGAAATCAACCGGGTCAAGAACGATCCGCCCGTAAGCACCGGTCTCGACAAAGGACGCATCTTCGTCTGTATCGTAGAATGGAGCGACCGCCATGCGGTGCAATCGGGCACTTCGGTAGACAAAACGACGTTCTGGGACCCGGAAACCGTATCGAGCCTGAACGAAGGCAAAATCATCGGCTACGGTTCCGCCTACATCACGGAGTCTCACACCGGCAGCATGAAGGATCTGGAGCTTCCGATCGTCTATTACGAAAAGACGGACACGCCTCCGACGGGCAACTACACGCTGGTCATTTCGACTGCGACCAGCTATCTGGGCGACTACCTGACCGGATGCGACGCGAACAAACTCTGGGTAGACGATTTCGAGTGGGTATACTGATCTCCCGATAACAAACCCGAAGGCCCCGCGGCCTTCACCCCCGACCTCCCTGCGCCTGCAGGGAGGTTTTTGTTGATTTCCACCGCCTTGCAATATTGCCGCAATCGATTCCGGTTCCACAAGGCAAATATGCCTTTTCGTGATGAAACACTGCCTGTTCATTGAATTTATTTTCAGATGATCCGCTTCCCGCCTATTTTTGTTAGGTCACTTTAAACTATTGCATACCATGGGAATTGTATCAACCACGAAAGGGGGGGGGAAATACTCCGCCCCGATGATCGAGACGATTGAGGTCGCCGCGGAAAAAGGATTTGCCACGTCCGGAGACGTCCCTTCCTCCGACGGAATCAGCCCCCTGAGCTGCTACGACGATTTTTATTTGGGCGAAAACGAATAAAAAACCGGCAGCCATGAAAAAACAAGTCTCTCTTTTAACGCTGACCGCAGCGCTTCTCCTCGGCGCGTGCAGCACCTACGAGGAAGTTCCCGCAACATCCGGCGACGGAGCAACTGCCGTCGGCTTTCTCGCCGATATCGCTCCCCGCGAACAAAGCCGCGCCGACATCAACGTCGATTTCGAAACCGGTCTTACCGGCACATGGAACGGCGAAGACAACCTCGGCGTCCTCGCCAACGACTTCACGAAGCTCCTGCAATTTACGTACGCCACAGACAGCAAGGCTTTTACAGGCTCGCTCACCGGCACCGCAGGCACTTGGGCGTACCGCGCCTTCTACCCTCACAACGGAAACGCAGCTGTTTCCGGCACGACCGTAACGGTTCCTTTCAGCGCCCTGCGCACCCAGAACGGGAACAAATACAACAGCGAATTCGACATCATGGCCGCCGACGCCATCACCCACAACAACGCCGAGCCGGGCAAAACGCCGGAAGGGAATGCCGTAAAGTTCAATCTTCACCGCATCACCTCGATCCTCGCGCTCAAACTGCAAAGCGACGCTGCGTCGGAGAAAATAGCCTCCGTCATGCTGACGTCGGAAAAACCGATCGCCTCCGAGCAGCTGACCTTCACCGTTCCCTCGGACCCGAACGCCGCATACGATCCGTCGGCTATCAACCCGACGCTGGTCGCCGAAGGCACCTCCGCAACAGGCTCTCCCATCTCGATCGACTCGGAGCACATCACCGTCACCTACGCCGACGGCACGGCTCCTTCGGCCGATTACAGCGAGACCTTTTTCAACGTGCTCCCTGATGACAGCTACGGCGACCTGACCTTCTCGGCCTGCACCGACAAAGGCAACGCCGCAAGCTTCACGATCACCCGATCGACACCCGTCGTCGCCAACTGGGTCTACACGGTGGAGCAGACCGCATCATTCACCAAAGCCGCAGCCCCGACCGTCGAATGGATCGGCCACGAAGACCTTACGACACCCGTCGAGCTGGCCGAAAGCGGCAACAGCGCCGACATCCGGGTCAGCGCACCGGGCGGCATCAAGTCGATGCAGGTGGATATCACCTCCGCCCCCTTGGCAACGCTGCTTCCCTTGGTCAACCTTGCCGAATCCATGGATTTAACGAATCCTGCCACGGAAGAGATGGCAAGCATGCTTGCCCAACTCGGTTTTCCGACTCCGGCACAACTGCTCAACCAGCAACATGTGTATTTCCAGATCGGCGGTCTGATAGACATGCTCGCCATGGTCTGCGCCGAGGTGACCGAAACGACGAACTCCGATTTCAAATTCACCGTCACGGACAATGCCGGACAAAAAACAGTCATCACGCTGAAATACGTAAAAACAGTCGCTTCCCCCATTACTTACAACAACGACGCAGACCTTTGGGCCAATACAGCATCGTTTACCTTGAACATCCCTGCCGATGCGACATCCGTTTCCGTGCAATACAGAATCAAAGGGCAGACTACATGGAACGACGCCGATATTACAGCCAATGCAGACGGGTCCCGCACGGCCAAAATCAGCCCGACATGGACAGAGGGAACAAATGACGCAGGCCTTACCATATATACTGTCAATCCGGAAACCGGGATATTCGCAAAAAAGACATACGAATATCAGTTGAACATCGATGGTTCCATTATAAAATCGGGAGAATTTACTCCGGCGAATAACTCCGGCGATACGATCGAGAACGGCGATATGGAAGGCTGGAGCACCAAAGCAGCCCCGGACAATGCCTCGAAAACGATTCCCTACCCAAACGTATCGGGGAATACGTTCTGGGCAAGCGGCAATAATATGTATATGGCATCAATTACGGGCGGAAAAGCGGCAAAACTATGTTTGCAAAATACAACCAAAGCAGGCAGAGGTGGTAACTCATGTGCCGAAATGTCAGCTCAGAATGTTTTCAGTGTATTCGCTGCAGGCAATTTATTCACAGGTGATTTTACGATGGAAGGCTCTGTAGGATATGCCCAATTCGGTCAAAAATACACATATTCAGCCCGCCCCGTTGCACTGAAATTGAAATACGCAGCAACAATAAACCCGATCGATAAAGTAGCAAACGACGCTCCGGCATCCAAAGGCGATATAGACAAAGCCCGCATTTTTGTTTGCATCATAGATTGGAATGCACGCCATAGCGTCCAATCCGGCACCTCAATAAATGCTGAGACATTTTGGGATCCTGCAACCAAATACAGCCAACCTGAAGGAGACATAATCGGATACGGGTCTTATTTTATCACGACAAGTACCGACGATACCATGCAGGAGCTAACTATCCCGATCAATTATTACAAAAAAACGGATATAGCTCCTAACCCCGAAGAGAAATATACCATGATCATATCATGCGCTACCAGCTACTTGGGCGACTATCTGACAGGTTCGTATACCAACAAACTCTGGGTAGACGACTTCGAGTGGGTATACTGATCTCCCGATAACAAACCCGAAGGCCCCGCAGCCTTCACCCCCGACCTCCCTGCGATCGCAGGGAGGTTCTTTTATTAGGCACCGCCCGCACCGCGGAAGAAGGGCGCGCAAGCCATTTCCCGGCTGCGGAAAGACATCCGAAGAGAGGAGAATCCGGTCCGTCGGAGTGCGGCGCGTCGGGTGTTCGTGATGAAAAATGCGCTGTTCGTTGAATTTATTTTACAAATCCACGGCACATGCCTATTTTTGCACATTGTCAACAAAAGACTGCATCCATGCGAACAAAAACCCGGACATCCCGATCCAAACAAACGCTTCGGGACGTTTCGTATAAAGGCGCCCCGACCGGGACAGTCAAAGCGGCACATGCAGCTGACGCTCCGGCAGCGCCGTCCGCAAACGGCACGACCGACAATATTCACCATTGAACGACCGGAATACCATGAAAAGACAACTCATATACTTAATGGCATCGGCGGCCCTGCTGGCGGCCGGATGCTCCACGGAAAACAAGGCCGAAGGTACGGAATACGGCACGCTGAAGGTCAGCTGCACCGCCGACGGCTCGATCGTCGCCGCATCGGACGACACTTCCCGGATGCCGGCTGCGCCCTCCGTCCCCCAAGCCGGCGATTTCACGCTTACGGTCACCGGAGAATCGGGGACGCAAAAATGGGATACGCTCACGGAATTCGAGCAGAGCGACGCCGTGTTCCGAATGGGAACCTACACCGTCTCCGTCGCACACGGCGACCCCGATGCGGAGGGAATCGACAAGCCCTATTATGCCGCGGAGAAGAGCGTCGAGGTGCTGCCCCGCCGCGCCGAAACGGTGGAGATGACCGCTACGATCGCCAACTCGCAGACGGTGGTCCGCGCCACGGAACAGTTCCTCAACTATTTCCACGACGCGCAGTTTACCGTAACGACGGCATCGGGCAACCAGTTCGACTTCACGCCCGGCAGCACGCCCGCCGACGAGCCGGTATTCGTCAAAAGCGCCACGACGCTCAAGGTAACCGGCACGGCACGCCGCCAGAGCCAGACCGGAACCGACGAGGGGCCTAAGGTCACCTTCTCCGAGCAAACGCTCGAAGCCACCTCGCCGCGCACCTGCCACGTTCTCACCTTCGACGCAAAGGATGCAGGCAGCGTCACGCTGACCGTCACGCTCAGCGACGACTACACCGAAACCCGGCCGATCGACTGCGAGGTCAACGAGGGCGCTATCGACGATACCAAATAAGGAATAAAAAACAGCAAAAGATATGAAGACATTTACCAGACTTTTTACGATGTTGGCGGCTGTAGCGTTCGTTGCGGCAGGCTGTGTGAACGAAGAGCCTCCCTACAAGGAGGAACCCAAACCGACGCCGGGCGACGCGACGGGCTTCCTGTCGGTAAGCGGCCTTTCGATGCGGGTGGTCTATGACGAGACGGACGTTCGTCCCGACGACACTTCGGACCAAACGCAAAGCCCGCAGGCCGTATCCGGCACCCGCGCCGAGCAACCCGACGTGGACGGTTTCATCGTAGAAATTCTCGACGCCGACGACGCGCAGGTACTCAAAAAAACCTATGCCGAACTCAAACAGCAGCTCGCCGAGCCGATGGAACTTCCGGTGGGCGCCTACCGCATGGAGGTTCGCTCGGAGGAGAGCACTCCGGACGTAGCGTGGGAGCACCCGGTCTACGGCGCGACGAGCAGCTTCACGATTTCAAAAGCGCAGACGACCCAGCTCGAAGAGGTGGTCTGCACATTGCAGAATATCAAGGTCACGGTGGATTATTCGTCCGAACTGGCCGGCATGCTGGCCGACACCAGCAAAGCGACCATATCGCTGGGCCAGACCAGTCAGGAGTTTCCCAAAACCGAAACGCGCGCGGCCTACTTCAAATCGCTGGACATCGAGAATACGCTGGATTTCAACTTCGACGGCGTTTTCGCCGACACCGACATCCCCGCGCAGTTCAGCAAGCAGATCACGGGAGTCAAGGCCGGCCAGTGGCGTAAGATTTCGGTCGTAATCAACTACGCCGACAAAGGAACGCTTCTGTTTCAGGTAACGGTGGACAACAACATCATTCAGGACAACTCTTTCGTCGTAGACGGCACCGACAACCTGCTGGAAGAGCTTCTCGAAGACCCCAGCGCACCGGCTCTCGCATGGCCCGGACATGACATGTCCAAGCCCTTCACGCTGACGGACGCCATGTTCGACGACAACGGCAACTGCATCGAACCGTTCGTCTTCGACCTCGCATCTCCCAACGGCATCGAGTCACTGCGCGTCAATATCGCTTCGACCAGCAGTCAGTTCATGGCTTCGATGGCGGCGATCCAGCTTCCCGAAACGTTCGACCTCTGCGCGCTCGACGCGTCGTCGCCGGCAGGCATCATACTCAAAGGATTCGGCTACCCGGTAGGCGGCGAACTCAAGGGCCAGCAGGCCAAGAGCTTCAACATCGCAGGGCAGATCAAGGCGCTCTACGAATTCGACGGCACGCACACCTTCTCGTTCGACATGACCGACGCCAAAGGCGTCTCGACCGCCGCCGCGCTAACGCTCGTCGTGGACAAAAGCGCAAGTCAGGAAGGGCCCACAATCGTCTGGAAAGGCTACGATATCGACAAGCAGTACGAAGTGCAGAAAGACATGGTCATCGACATCGACGTGACTGCGGCCGCAGGCATCAAGTCTTTCTGGGTTACGATCGACTCCGAGGAGCTGAAAGATCTGCTTCCGGTCATCAACATGCCGGAGAAGTTCGACATCTGCGACATTCCGGCCGATCTGGCCGCGATTCTCCACGACGAATTCGGCTTCCCGATCAACGAACAGGTGAAGAATCAGACCGCCGTAATGTTCTCGATCACCAAATTCGTCGAGATACTGCTGGAGATTCCGGGCGAGCATAACTTCGTCCTCGACGTGACGGACAACAACAACGTATTGACGCACAAGACCGTCAAACTCATCGTTAAAGCCGCCGAATAATGAAAAGACACATCACATATATCGCCATGCTGCTCACGGCACTTACCGGTGCGTCATGCTCGCAGGACGAAACTCCTGCCGGCGACGGGCGCACGGGCGTGATGGCGATGACGATTTCGACCTCGCGGGCGGAAACCAACGGCGAATACGATCCGCTGCAATACCAGAAAGTGTATATCTATAACAGCGAGGGCGGGCTGCTCCGCAAATACGCCGCGAAAGACGACATTCCCGAACGGCTGGAGCTGCTCTCCGGCACTTACCGCGTAGCGGTCGAGGCGGGCGAAGAGGTCCCCGCGGATTTCTCGAAACGCTTCTACAAAGGCGAGGAGACATTCACCGTCAAACCCGGCGAAACGACCAATGCGGAGGTAGTTTGCAAGATCGCGAACACCGTCGTCGAAGTCAAATTCGACGCTTCGATCGTCGAGAATCTCGATCCGGGCTACTTCGTATGGATAGCCGGCACGGACAAATTCGACGAGGCGGAAGCCGAGTCGGGTGCGGTTCCTGCACTCAAATTCACAGCCGAAGGCACGGGCTATTACACCCTGCCCGCAGGTACGACTTCGCTGGCGTGGATGTTCCGCGGCACGCATACGTCGGGCAAGGAGGTCGAGATGGAAAACATGCTGACCGAGGTCAAGGCCGGCGGCAAATACGTCTTCACCTTCCGCTACTCCCCCGACCTGCCGGGTTATATCGACGCCCTGCTGATCCGCGTCGATACCGAGACGGAAGACAAGGACGACGAGATTATTTTCAGTCCCGATCCGGCCCTTCTCACCGAGGGATTCGACAACGACGAACTGCAGAAATATACGTCCGGCGAGAAAAAATACCGGATCATGGCTTTCGCGGAACTGAAAAAATTCACGGTCTCGGTCGGCGACGACAGCTACGACCTGCTCACCGGCACGCACGAAGGCATTTCATTCTCGCCTACCGATAAATACAACACCGAACTGACGTTGTCCGACGCTTTCTTCGGAGGACTACCGGGCGGCGACCACGCCGTGACGATCCATGTGGAAGACGCCAACGGCGGCAGCAACGAGATTTCGACGACCTACCGTCTGCAGGGATTGGTTCCGGTTACGGAAAAAAGCTACGACCTCTGGGCCAATACCGTAACGCTGCAGGTCGTGGATTTCACCCGATCGGCAAACGTAACGTTCGGTTTGTGCGGCAGCGACGGCCAATGGAAATACCAGACCGGCACGTCGCAGGGCGACGATTTCATCTCGGCGACGTTCGCACCGCAGTGGCAGGAATCGACCAATGCCAACGGCCATACGGTCTACACGCGAGAGACTGGCACCGGAGTCGTCGCAACACACGGTTACGACTATAAAGTCACCATCGACGGAACCGAAAAAAGCGGTTCGTTCACGGCCGGAGCGGCGCAAACGATTCCCAATGCCGACATGTCGGGGTGGAGCATGACCAGCGGTTTCGCATTCCCCAATGCGGAGGGAGGGTCGTTCTGGAGCAGCGGCAACAACACCATGACAAAAACGCTCTGCACTTCCACCGACGTAAAATTCGGCAAGGCGGCACCGGCAGCCAAACTCACCAGCACCAATATGCTCGTTCTGGCCGCCGGCAACCTTTTCACGGGAACATTCGCTTACAAAAGCTTCACCGGCACCGTGCAGTTCGGCCAGCCTTATGACTTCACGGTGCGCCCCTCGGCGTTAAAGGTTAAATACCACGCCAAGGTCGGCACGGTAGATAAAGTACGCACCTCCGGCGATATTTGTCCCTACATCAAGAAAGGCGATCCGGACATGGCGCGGATTTTCGTTGCTATCGTCGATTGGAACGCCCCGCATCAGGTAGTATCAGCCATGACCACTACCAAGGGCGCTTGGGACCCGGAGAAAGGCATCGACAACGTATCGGAAGGTAAAATTCTGGGATACGGTTCGCTCTGGATCACGCAGTCGACGGAGGGCGACGATATGCAGGACGCCGAATTGGAGATCGTATGGTACGACCATGAGACGCGTCCCAGCGGGGGGGGGTACTCACTCGTGATCTCATGTGCCTGCAACGCCTACGGCGATTATTTTACGGGCTGTTCGACGAACGTCATGTACGTCGACGATTTTGAATGGGTATATTAACGACTAAACGCACGACAATGCGCAAAATAACCATCAGCACGCTCCTGACCCTGCTGTATCTCGCAGGTACGGCTCAGGCGCTGCGTGCGCAGCAGACAACGGAGGACGCGTCCCTCCCGGCCGACAGCGTCGGACAGGAACGCGCGCTCACAATCAATGAAATGCGCCAGCAGCGCGGTCTGACCGACACGCACAACCTCTTCGTCCCGCGCGGACAGTGGATATTCGGAGGTACGGCTTCCTACTCGACCCATTCGAACGAGACCTACCGGTTTCTGGTTGTCGAAGGCATCGAATCGAAGGGTTACACCTTCAAGGTCAGCCCGATGATCGCCTACGCATTACGCGACAACATGGCCATCGGAGGACGCTTCATCTACTCGCGCTCGCTGCTCAAGCTCGACAAGGCCGACCTCAACCTCGGCGGCGAGGATTCGGACCTCAACTTCGAGGTGAACGACTACTATTCGCTGCGCCACAGCTACTCGGTGGCGGTAATCTGGCGGCAGTACATTCCGCTGGGACGCAACAAACGCTTCGCGCTCTTCAACGAAATGCAGCTGTCCGGAGGCGGCACGCAGGCGCGCTTCGCCAAGGATTCCCCGGTGAAAGGCACCTACGAAACAGGCTACACCTTCTCGCTCGGCGTTTCGCCCGGCATCGTGGCCTTCGCGACGAACAACATGGCCGTCGAAGTAAACGTCGGCGTAATGGGTATCACCTATACGCACACCAAGCAGGTACACAATCAGGTTACGGTCGGCAAGCGCGACGCCAGCATGATGAACTTCAAGGTCAACATTTTCTCGATCGGACTCGGTATGGCATTCTATCTCTAAAATCGGCAAGCACATGAAACGAATCATACTTTCCATCTTCTCGGTATTCATTACGCTCGGCGCCGCTGCGGAGACAGAACAAGCCCGTCCCGCAGTGCAGCAGGCCGAAACCGCTGCCGCCGCTGAAACGCCTTCGGTCACGGCCGAATCCGCCGCAGCCCCTGCGGAACGGACAGCAATGCCCGCCGCGGAACAGACATCCGGAAATCGGCTGACCGCAGACGCCTTTGCGACGCCCGCACCGTCGCCCATCGCCGCCGACAGGCAGAAACGACCCAAGGAACAGCGCTTCCTGCCGACGCGCAAACGCATCGACCGCGAAATCAACAAACTCAAATTCGCCTACAAAGGCGAAGTGATGATGGGGCTGACGGCGTCGTACGGCACCCTGTCAAGCGACGATACGGACATCATGCTCATCCTCGACAACATCAACGCGGACGGCACGGTAGCTACGGTGAAGCCTTTCATCGGCTATTTCTACCGCGACAACAACTGCATCGGCGTGCGTTTCGGCTACCGCCACATGGGCGGCACGCTCGACAACACCTATTTCGACGCCGGAGAGGGCAACGACCTTTCGGGGCAGCTCCCCTATATCGACCTTTCGAGCGACAACTACTCGTTCGGCATCTTCCACCGTTCGTACGCCGGACTCGATCCCAAGGGGCGTTTCGGACTCTTCGCCGAATTCGAACTGGCCCTCTCTACGGGTACCTCGAATTTCCTGTACGACCCCGACCGCAAGGAGGGCGGCAGCCCCAATCGCACCTACAGTGACAATACGCAGGTAAAACTTTCGTTTAATCCGGGAGCGGCCGTCTACATCTTCCCCAACGTCTGCGCGACGCTTTCGTTCGGGCTGGGTGGCATACAGTACAATTCCGTCACCCAGAAGGATGCCGACGGCAACAAGGTCGGTTCGCGCAAGGCTTCGAACATGCGCTTCCGGCTCAACATCGCAGCCATCAATTTCGGCATGACGATCCATTTGTGGGACAAGAAAAAGCAGTAAGACATGAAATATTTCCGCATACTCTTCTCGGCAGCAGCGCTTCTTTTAGCCGCTTCGTGCATCGACAACGACGTGCCTTATCCCGTCGTCGAACTCAGGATCGCGGGCGTCGAAGGCAGCGGTTTCACCGTGTCGGGCATCAGCATCGCCAACCGCACCGTGACGCTTACGCTGGATGAGAAAACCGACATACGCAAAGTCGGCATCGACAAGGTTACGTTCGACGCCGCGACCTCCAATCCGATGATGACCGACACGGAGTCTTTCATCGGCCAGATCAAAACGTCGCGGCCCCTCAGCGGAGAATTCGACCTGCGTTCGCCGCTGTACGTCACCCTCTCGCTCTATCAGGATTACGAATGGACGATCGTGGCCGAACAGCCGATCGAACGCGCCTTTACGGTCGCAGGACAGATCGGCGCGACGGTAATAGACGCCCAGAAACGTATGGCGACAGCCTATGTGCCCAAGGGAACGAACCTCGGCGACATTACGGTCTCCCGGCTCAAACTGGGTCCTGCCGACATCACGACCTACTCTCCCACGGCGGAAGAACTCTCGGCTTCGGGCTTCGAAACGATGCGTTTCGTCGATGCGACCTATCACGGAGCGACCGAACGCTGGACGCTCCATGTCGAGCACACCGACCTGAAAATCGCCTTCCGGGAGACGGACCTCTGGAACAACACGGGCGTCATAACCGCCATGGCAACGGAAGAGGAGTATCCCGACGCCGTGATCCAATACCGTGTGAAAGGCACCGACGAGTGGCAGGCGACGCAAAAGGGCGAGCGGGACGAAACCGGACTCTTCACGGCCGCCGTCGCCCCCGAATGGACGAACTCGACCAACGCCGCCGGGCTACCCGTCAAACGTCTGGTGCGGACCAAGGGCGTCTATGCGGGGCAGACCTACGAATTACGGCTGCTCGTCAACGGCGAAGCGACCGAAACGTCCGAATACACCGTCCCTGCGGGCGACGTCATACCCGACGGCAATATGGAAAATCCGGGGCTTTCGTGCTTCACACTAGAGAATCAGAATGCGGAATTCTGGGCCAGCGGCAACAACGGCTTCGCTAAGGAACTCTGCACATCGGCCGCTTTCGACGGAATGGGCGGCAGCCGCTGCGCCCTGCTGAAAGCCTCGGCTCCCCCGATCGTGGGACTGGCCGCGGGCAACCTGATGTCCGGCATCTTCTACAAAGACGGTCTGACGACCGGCGTCGTGGAATTCGGACAGCCCTACACATGGACGGCACGCCCCTCCGGCATGAAAGTAAAATACCATGCGACGGTCGGCATCGTCAATCAGGCAAAGCACAGCGGAGCGCCGATCGGCGAGGGCGATCAGGACAAGGCCCGGATTTTCGTGGCAATCGTAGACTGGAATGCCCGTCACCGGGTAGCTTCGGGAACGGGCGCCCCGACCGGCACTTGGGACCCGACGGAAACCACGGCAACGGACGAGGGCAAGATCATCGCCTGCGGTTCGCTGTTCATCGACCGTTCGACCGCCGGCGACCGGATGACCGAAATCACGCTGCCGCTCGATTTCTACGACACGCAGGCCCGTCCCTCGGGCAAATACAGCATCGTCATCTCCTGCTCGACCAGCGCCTACGGCGACTTCATGGTCGGCTGCACGACGAACACGATGTACGTCGACGACTTCGAATGGGTTTATTAAGCCGGGAGCGTTAAAACCGGAAAACACAACGAAAAAGGATGGGACGCGTCGGCGTCCCATCCTTTTTCATTACGGGCACTCAGGTCCCAGTTCCGCGCCGCTACCCCCACCGCAGTCTCCAATCCCTCACCGCAGTCCCAATCGCTCGCTGCTGTTCCCATTCCTTCGCCGCCGCCCCTCTCAGAACAAAAAACAGAAGCGGCAGAACCGATGGTTCTGCCGCTTCGTTATCGCACTCAGGCTTACGTTCCGCCGGGCGGAAATCACCTCACGGCGACCCGGCAATATTTGTCATAACGGCCTATCACGTCGTTCACGTAAGCCAGCGTCTGCCGGCTGCCGGTGAAACGGCCGCACTTGACCACTTCGTTCTCGTAGTATTCGGGCTGCGCCTTGAGCTGCAGGTACCGGGCTACCACCTCCCACGAATTGGGATCCTCCCCGTTGACACGCGCCAGACGCCGTGCATCGTTCACATGGCCTATACCGCTGTTGTAGCAGGCCAGTATAATGCTCATCCGGTCCTTGTCCGAAGTTCCCGCAGGAAAACGGAGCGTACTCTTTATTTTCGACATCAGCTTGTTGGCCAGCCATATGTTGGTCTCAGGATTGGCCATATCGCCTGCCGGAACGTCGAACTGACGCGCTACCGAAGGCATGATCTGCATCAGTCCCTTGGCTCCGCTGCGCGAGGTGATATCGGGCGTGAAACGCGACTCGTGATACGCGATGGCGCTCATCAGGCGCCAGTCGTGGCCCTCTTTTTCGCTGATGTTGCGAATGATGTTGTCGTAGGCCGAAATCACGTAATCGCCGTCGCTGAGCAGCGAATTGCCGAAATCGGCCTCTTCGTTCAGCATGTCGTCCGTCACGGGTGTGCTGAACTTGGCGTTAAAGCCGTAAAATGTCGTAAGAATTGTTAAGAACGCAAACGTTAAAACTGTCTTTTTTAACATAAAAGGTTGTTTTGCGGGCAGTTCACACCGCGCAGAACAATACGCTAATCATAGAAACCCCATGAGATACCGATTTTGAACATGCCCGGATTCAGCGGATAGTTAGCCGCCGAGAAATATTCTCCGTTACCGAACAGTCCCTTGTTCACATGCTGATATTTCAGGAATATCCGCATTCTCTTCCACTTACCCATGACGAAAGCGTCCATGTAGGGATAATTCCCCACCTCGACCTCGCGCTGGTTGTAAAACGCCGACAGTGCGGGATTGTAACCGGGCGCATAATAACGCGTATTATAGCGTCCGTCCAAACCGATCTGCAGGCGCAGTACGTTGCGCACGACCCAGAATTCGTAATAATACGAAAGGAAGGCGCTCAAAAGCGGAACGGGTGCAACTTCTTGATTCGTACTCCACTGCAACAATACCCTGTTGTCCAAATGAAGTCCGCCTAAGCGGAAATCTTTGCGAGCGTACACACTCGTGAGGCTTACGTTTCCACCCTGCTGGGTAATCTGGCTGTCTGCGTCGTAATAGATCTTGTCGCTGACGACGCCCTGCCATGCTCCCGCTTCAAACGCGAAATCGGGAATCGAAAACTTCACCTCGAACCGAGTTTCATTCTCCTTGCCTAAAGGAGTGGACCATATATAATGGTTCGAGAAGAGATTCTCCTGCCAGTAGTTCGGCGAGCGGCGGTCCATCGTGAACCGGCCTTCGAGAATCAGGGGGTGTCCGCGGAGATACCCCGTCAGCGCCAGATGAGCGCCCAAGGTGAGGTCTCCGCCTCTGTATCCCGACGGGTAGAACTTGAGGTTCGCATCCCAATCGACATATTTCTTTATCTTGCCTCCGACGGAGCCGTATGCGAAATAGCTGGTCTTGTTGACCTTCGTATACTTTCCCGTCAGGAAATCACGCATCTCGAACTGCGAGTAGGTATGCATGTCGATGCCTATGCCGGCATCAATCGTGCCTACCACGCCGTTGCGGTCCCAAGGCTGCGCCTGAACGAAGAAGCGGTTCGAGATAACGCGCTCATAAATCGAGTCGCGCGTATCGCGGGGATTGATGAACCAGTCCTTGTAGTAAATCCCCTCCGTAGGCTTGAATTCGCCCGTCTCCGGGTCCCGCTCGCCCCGCTCGTTCGTATAGCCGGCCTTTATATCCGTATAGACCTTGCTCCACGAACTGTACTCGAACGAATGGCCTATGAATACCGCCGAAAGGTCGGCCAGCGAAAAATCGCTGTCCGTCACCCGCTGCAGCGGAAGCGCATACGACTGGGTGACGAAGAAGGCGTTGTTGCGGTAGGTATTCTGCGCCTCGGCGTCGGCCAGCTTCATCGGCACGCCCGACGGCATCTGGAACGTCGTATCGGCAATGGCCCACGTGCCAACCACGCCGCCGTTTTCCTGCTGCTCGATGTGGTTGTTGTAATAGGCCGCATGCACCGAATAGCGTTTGCCCGTATGGTTGAACGCCACCGCGAGGTTGTGGTTCTTGGTGCGGGACCAGATATACTGTCCGCGCGTTCCCCGCGCCTTGTAATCGACGTTGAACCCCGTCGTCGGCGAGACGTTCTGCGCGTGCATGATGTTGAAGTTCTCCTCGCGGAAACGCTTCTGTCCCGATTCGAGATAGGTCATGCGGATAATCGGCTTCTTCGTGTTGTAGAAAGGCACGTTCTCCATGTCGTACGTGTACGCATAGTAGGGACTCGCGAAACCGAAGTCGAAGTTCTGGGGCCGCCGGAAATAGTTCATCGGCAGCGAAGCCTGTCCGAGAGCGCCCTGCGCGATGTCGCCCACCTCTTCGCGGTAGAACGGATAGTCGATGCGCCAGTCGGTCAGCGTCGTGTCCAGCGGTCCGATCTCAACGCGGTTGTAGTCGCGCCTGACGTTCCAGCGGAAGTTGTTCAGCGAGCGGACCGAATCGCTGAAAAAATAGGATTCGAGCGGCTTGCGGATCTTGCGCTCCTTCTTGGTCGTATCCTGCGGCTGCTGTTCGCCCTCCTCGCCCTCTTCCGCAGGCTGTTCGAAGGGATTGTTGCCGTACAGGCTGCCGGTCTGTCCGCGCTGCTGCGCACGCATCAGCGTCTTGGCGTCGAAACCCTGCGAACGGACGATGCCGGGTACTGTCAGAAACAGACCGAGCAAAGCTGTCAGCAATATTCTTTTCGTCAATCTCGACATAGAACGGGAATCCGCGGCAAAGGTAATTTAAAAAATTTAAATATGCAATTATTCCTCCGGGCAAGCCGCTGAATCACGGCTCTTTAGCGTCACGATCCACTTTACCGCCGAAACGACGATGTAGAGCAGAATAATGACAGGGACGGCCCGAACACCCAAAGCGACCAACAGGACAACGGACAGCGCAATAAAGAGATAGCGGATCTCGTTGCCTTTAAAAGAAAAACTCCGGAACTTGAAAGCGAACATTCTCACCGGCGATATGAGCAGCCACGACATGACCGGCATCAGCAGGAGCACCCAGACGCCCAGACTGAAGCCCGTCTTGGCGTTCATCCAGCCCAGTGCAGCGAAGAACAGCGCATTGGCCGGAGTGGGCAGGCCGCAGAATTCGGTGTGCTGCGTTTCGTCGATATTGAACTTGGCCAGCCGCAGCGCCGAAAAGGCCGCCACCACGAAGCAGAGCACGCTGCCGCCGTAGCGCATCCACGGTTCGGCATCGGCCGCAAGCGCGTCGTTCCACAGCACGAAAAGCACCGAAGCCGGAACGAATCCGAACGAAACCATGTCGGAGAGCGAATCCAGCTGGACGCCGATGGCCGAGGGACACTTCAGCAGCCGGGCGGCGAAGCCGTCGCAATAGTCGAAGACGCCCGCGGCGACGGTGAGCCAGAAAGCCAGCTCCAGATCGTGGTAAACCAACGCCGAAACCGCCGCAAACGAGCCGCAGAGCAGGCTTGAGAGGGTCAGCAGATTGGGTATGGTGAACAGTTTTATTTTCATCGGGAACCTAAAAATATTTATTCCAGCAATAGGCGGCAAAGTTACAAAATATTTTTATCTTTGTCTCACTTAATTCCATATTATAACTTATGGCAAGCAACAAATATTGTGTCATCATGGCCGGCGGCATCGGTTCGCGCTTCTGGCCCAAAAGCCGGCAGTCGATGCCCAAGCAGTTTCTCGACATACTGGGAACAGGCAAATCGTTTATCCGCCACACTTACGAACGTTTTGCAAAAATCGTCCCCGCCGAGAACTTTCTCGTGGTGACCAACCATAAATACAAGGACCTCGTACTCGAACACATCCCCGAAATCGGCGAACGGCAGGTGCTCTGCGAACCGATCGGCCGCAATACGGCCCCCTGCATCGCCTATGCAGCCTACACGCTGCTGAAGCAGAATCCCGACGCGGAGATGATCGTCACCCCGGCCGACCACCTGATCCTCAACGAAGAGGACTTCCGCCAGATCATCGGCGAGTGTCTCGAATTCGCCGACCGACACGACGCCCTGCTGACCGTCGGCATCAAACCGACACGTCCCGATACGGGTTACGGCTACATTCAGGTCTCGGACACCAACGTCATCAGCAAGGTCAAGTGCTTCACCGAGAAACCGAACCTCGAACTGGCGCAGACCTTCCTGCAGACGGGCGAATTCTTCTGGAATTCGGGCATCTTCATCTGGAAGGTTCAGACCATCGTCGAAGCCTTCCGGAAATACCTGCCCGAACACCACGCCATGTTCAGCGGCGTGATGAAGGCGCTGGGCACCGACGCCGAGAAAACCACCGTCGAAATCGTTTTTTCGGAGTGCCGCGCCATTTCGATCGACTACGGCATCATGGAGAAGGCCGACAACGTATACGTCCGCTGCGGTGATTTCGGCTGGAGCGACGTGGGCACGTGGGGCTCGGTCTACCAGCATTCGCGCAAGGACCGCTACGCCAACGCCGTACCTGAGCAGGGGTGCTACCTTTACGACACGCGCAGCAGCATCGTTTCGCTGCCCAAGGACAAGGTGGCCGTCATCAGCGGCCTGAAGGAGTATATCGTCGTGGATACCGACGACGTGCTGATGATCTGCCCCCGCTCCGAGGAGCAGAACATCAAGAAATTCATCGACGAAGTCAAATTCCACAACGGAGACAAACACATCTGACGCATCCGGGCCGGTAGCCCGCATATACGGCATCCATATGTCCGAACTGTACGATATTTTCCGGCGGCACCCCTGCATCTCGACCGACACGCGCCGCATCGAGCCGGGGTCCGTCTTCTTCGCCCTGCACGGGGCGACCTTCGACGGCAACCGCTTCGCCGCCGACGCACTCTCCAAAGGCGCCGCATACGCCGTCGTGGACGATCCTGCGGCCGTCATCGGCGACCGCACGGTACTTGTCGGCGATACGCTCGAAGCCCTTCAGGAACTGGCGCGCGAACACCGCCGCGAACTGGCGATTCCGATTCTGGCCATTTCGGGCAGCAACGGCAAGACCACGACCAAGGAGCTGGTGAGCCGCGTGCTGGCCGAACGCTTCGAAGTCTACGCCACGCACGGCAACCTCAACAACCACATCGGCGTGCCGCTGACGCTGCTCGCCATGACCCGCGACACCGAATTCGGCGTAGTCGAAATGGGCGCCAGCGCCTGCGGCGAAATCGCCCTGCTGGCGTCGGTCGCCGAACCCAACTACGGCATTCTGACCAACATCGGCCGCGCGCACCTCGAAGGATTCGGCGGCCCGGAAGGCATCCGCCGCGGCAAGGGCGAACTGCTGGACTATCTGGCCGCGAACGGCGGCCGCGCCTTCGTCCCGCGCGAAGACCAAGTGCTGACCAACATGGCCGCGGAGCGCGACGGGCTGGCTGCGGAATACTACTCCGTCACGCTGGCCGACGGCATCGCGCACCATCTGGAGGGAGACTACAACCGCTTCAACATCGCGGCGGCCGTGGCCGTAGGACGCTATTTCGACATCGACGGCGAGCGCATCCGCCACGCCGTCGGCAGCTACATGCCCGACAACAACCGTTCGCAGCGGACCGAAACGGAGCGCAACACGCTGATCGTGGATTGCTACAACGCCAACCCGTCGAGCATGCGCGCTTCGGTCCTCAACTTCCTCGCCGAGCCGGCCGGCGGCAGAAGCCGCCGCGTGCTGATTCTGGGCGACATGCTCGAACTGGGCGCATGGTCGGAGCAGGAGCACCGCGACATCGTCGCCCTCGCAGGCCGGAATCCGGACACCGAACTGATGCTCGTGGGCGGAGAATTCGCCCGCGCCTGCGCCGGCATGGAGCCGCAGCCCGCCAACACCGCCCTCTTCCCCTCGCGCGAGGAGCTGATCGCCGAACTGCGCCGCCGCCCTGTCGAGAACGCCTTCGTGCTGGTAAAGGGTTCGCGCGGCATCGGGCTGGAAAAGGCGCTCGAAGAGCTGTAGCATCGCCCGGCCCCCCTGCCGCCGCACAGAATCGTTCCGTCTTACAGAGACTTTCCGCCGCGCAGGGCCTTTCCGCCGCGCAACGCCGAAGCGAAGAGGGGGGGGGCAACGAAGGACCCGAAACGAAGAAGGGGCCGGAACGAAGAGAGGCCCGGAGCAGAAGGAGGACCCGAAGCAAGGAAGACTCCGGAACGAAGAGGGGCGCCGCGCCGACAAAAAGCACCTTTACCCCGGACAGAACCGCACCGACGAACGAGAACCGCCTAAATAATAATGCCATGAAACGATTGCTGTCCGCACTTCTGCTGCTGGCCGCGGCCAATGCCGCCGCCGGCGAGAAAAGCGTTTCGCTTGAACGCGATTTCGGAACTCTCTACGGTACGCTGCTCACGCCCGGCAAAGGCGCCGAAACCGTGGCGGTCCTCATCGCGGGATCAGGTCCCACACCCCGCAACGGCAATACGAACAACTACCTCTATCTGGCGCAGGAGCTTGAAAAAGCGGGTATCGCCACGCTCCGCTACGACAAACGGGGCATCGGATCGAGCAAATTCGACGACCCGGACAAAATGGCCGACGCCACGCTCGACGACTTCATCGACGACGCCGCGGCATGGGCCGAGTACCTCTCCCGGCAGGATTTCCGCCGCATCGTGCTGATCGGGCATAGTGAAGGAGCGCTGATCGCCTTCTGCGCGGCGCAACAATGCCCCGAAGTCGACGCCGTGATTTCGGTGGCAGGCGCCGGCTATCCGCTCGACGAAATACTCCAGCTTCAGCTGGCCGCACAGCTCGCCCCGACGCACATGGAGCTGCTGATGCAGGCCCGTGCCATCACCGCCGCCCTGAAACGCGGCGAACGGGTCGAGTCATGCCCGCCCGAACTGGCGCCCCTCTTCGCCCCCTCGATACAGACATTCTGGATCTCGTCGCTGAGCTACGACCCGCGCGAGGAGATTCGCAAAGTGAGGGTTCCCGTACTGATCGTCAACGGCGACATCGACTTCCAAGTGACGCCCGACAACGCCGACGCACTGGCGAAAGCCCAGCCCCGGTCCCGGAAAACGATCATCGAAGGCATGACCCACACGCTCAAAAAAGCCTCCGGTCCCACGCGCACGGAGCAGATCGCCGCCTATACGGACGATACGCTTCCGATCGCTCCGGAGCTGGTCGCCGCCGTCACCGGATTCATTGAAGGACTCTGAGGTTCGCTTTTCATCGCTTCTCCGCCGGGGGATTTCCGTCATTCGATTATTTTGGTTATTTTTGATTCCGCAAAAAGAAAGTAGCGATCAGAACCTCCCACAATCCAATGCCATGACACTCCTGTTCAGCATCGAATACCGCACCCGCTGGGGCGAACAGCTCGTACTCCGCCTCGGCAGGCGGCGCATCGCCCTGCAATACGCCGACGGCGGCGTCTGGACCTGCGCCGTAGAGCGGTACGCCCCTGCGGCGCAGCCGGCAGAATACCGTTACGAAGTCGAGCGCGAGGGCGTGTGCATCCGCCGCGAATGGCGTCCGCACATCCTGCGTATCCCCGCCGCACCCGCGCCCCGCGTACTCCGCATCCGCGACCGCTGGATCGACATGCCCGCCGATACGCCGTTTTACTCCTCGGCCTTCACGCGGGGCATCTTCGGCCGCGGCGAAAGCGGGCCGCAGCAGAAAAACGGCGGCAACATCACCCTGCGCGTCATCCTGCCCACCCTGCGCCCCGACGAAGTGCTGGCCGTCGCAGGCAGCGGCAGGGAGCTGGAGGGGTGGCAGCGGATCGTCCCGATGGACGACAGCCGGTTTCCGGAGTGGGAACTCCGGCTCGACGCGCGGCAGAGATTCGAATACAAGTTCCTGATCGCCGACCGCAGGACCCTGACCCCGATCATGTGGGAGGAAGGTCCCAACCGCGCATGGAACGACCTGCCCGGCGAAGGCGAACACATCGTCGAAGCCGCGGCGTACCTCCGCTTCCCCGAACGCAGGTGGCGCGGAGCCGGAACGGCGATTCCGGTCTTTTCGCTCCGCTCGGAAGCAGGATTCGGCGTCGGCGAATTCTACGACCTGAAACTGCTGATCGACTGGGCCGCCGCAACGGGCCAGCGGGTACTCCAGCTGCTGCCGATCAACGACACCACGATGAGCGGCACATGGGAAGACTCCTACCCCTACAACGCCAATTCGATCTTCGCCCTGCACCCGCAGTTCATCCGGCTGACCGCCGCCGGCGTCGAAGAGGACGACGAATACCGCAGCCTGCGCGACCGGCTGAACGCCCTGCCCGAAGTCGATTACCAACAGGTCAATACGCATAAACTGCGTCTGCTGCGCAGCGCGTTCGAGCGAGAGGGGCGTCGCACCGCCGCCCGCCGCGATTATCGGGAATTCATGCGGAACAACAGCCACTGGCTCATGCCCTACGCCGCCTACCGCACCTTGCGCGACGAGTTCGGCACCGCCGATTTCTCCCGCTGGGGCGATTACGCCCGCTACGACAAAAAGGCCGTCGAAGCCTACTGCCGCCGCAACAGCCGCGAAATCGCGTTTCACTGCTTCGTGCAGTACCACCTGCACACGCAACTGTCCGAGGTCTGCGCCTACGCCCGCAGCCGGGGCGTCGTCCTCAAGGGCGACCTGCCGATCGGCGTCAGCCGGACGAGCGCCGACGCATGGATTCATCCGCGGCTTTTCCACATGGATTCGCAGGCCGGAGCGCCGCCCGACGCCTTTTCCGCATCGGGCCAGAACTGGGGCTTCCCGACCTACGACTGGGAGCACATGGCGCAGGACGGCTATGCGTGGTGGCAGGCCCGCATGGCGAAGATGGCCGAATATTTCGACGCTTTCCGCATCGACCATATCCTCGGCTTCTTCCGCATCTGGGAGATTCCCGTACATGCCGTTCACGGCCTGCTGGGCTATTTCAATCCCGCCCTGCCCTACTCCGCCGACGAACTGCGCGGCATGGGCTTCGATACGGCCGGGGGACGCTTCACCGTTCCCGCGCCCGACGACCGGATGCTCGGCGAGCTGTTCGGCGAGCTGGCCGACGAAGTGCGCACGACCTGCATGAAGGAGGGCCGGCTGCTGCCCGCCTATGCGACGCAACGCAAGGTCGCCGAACGCTTTCCCGGCGACGATCCGCGCCGAAGCCGCCTGCGCGAAGGGCTGATGATGCTGCTCGACGACGTGCTGTTCATCGAGGACCCGCGCCGCAAAGGTTTTTTCCACCCCCGCATCGCGGCCCAATCGACCTATATGTACCGCACCCTCGACCCGCAGCGGCGCGACACTTTCGACCGGCTTCACGACGACTTCTTTTACCGCCGCCACAACCGGTTCTGGCAGGAGTCGGCCCTGCGCAAACTCCCCGTGCTCCTCTCGGCGACGCGGATGCTGGCCTGCGGCGAGGACCTCGGCATGATTCCCGACAGTGTTCCCGAAACGATGCGCGCACTGCAAATCCTTTCGCTCGAAATCCAGCGGATGCCCAAATCGCTGGGCGAGGTGTTCGCCGACCCGGCGCGCTACCCCTATTTCTCGGTCTGCACCACCTCGACCCACGACATGAATCCCCTGCGGGCATGGTGGGAGGAGAACCGCGAACTCTCGGAACGTTTCTACCGCGAAGTGCTGGGCATGGAGGGCGACGCTCCCCGCACCTGCGAACCGTGGATCTGCCGCCGCATCGTCGACATGCACCTACGCTCCCCGGCCATGCTCGCCATACTTCCGCTGCAGGACTGGCTCGCGACCGACGCGGCCCTGCGCAGTCCGCATGCGGACAGGGAGCGCATCAACATCCCGGCCGCGCCCCGCTATTACTGGCGCTACCGCATGCACCTCACGCTGGAGGAGCTGCTCCGGCAGGAGCCGTTCAACGCCACGCTCCGCGAAATGATAATCGCCGGCGGCCGCCGTTAATCCGGCCGGACTTTTCCGTTGATTTCCAACAGCGGAAAGGCCGCGTTCGGAACCGCCCCGCGCATAACCGCAGCACTCCCCGATTCGCCCCGCCGTCCGGAATCCGGATTATTCGTGCGAATCGGGCCGTAGGCGGCAAAACACCCCGCCGCCGGGGAAGCGGCGCGATTCTTCGGCCCTTGTTCGTGAGGAACAAGGGCTTTTTGGTGCGTATTTCTAAATTATTTTGTTATTTTTGTCCGACAGTTATTCCCAAACGTTCAAATTCTCAGCATTCATGACACTCAACGAATATCAGCAGCACGCGCTCGAAACGGCGATCTACCCCGAAAACCGCCGCATCATCTACCCCACGCTCGGACTGACGGGCGAAGCGGGCGAGGTGGCCGACAAAGTCAAGAAAGTCATCCGCGACGGACACGAGGAGTTCTCCGACGAGAAACGGCTCGAAATCGTCAAGGAGATCGGCGACGTATTGTGGTACTGCGCCACGCTCTCGCGCGATCTGGGCTACGAACTGGACGACGTGGCGCAGATGAACGTCGACAAGCTCCGTTCGCGCATGCAGCGTCACATCATTTCGGGCAGCGGCGACAACCGCTAACTATGGAAGACTATATCTTACGTGAAATCAACCGCATCGGAGAGCTGATCGCAGCCCTTCTGGACAAAATCGGTCTCCTCAAAAAGTCGGGCGCACCCGAACTCATCCGGGAAACCGCCAAAACGGAGCTGGCCGAGAAGCTGAATCTGGACATCGACACGCTGCTGGCCGGAGAGGATTTCATCGCCACCCTCGTCGGCGAATACGGATTCAGCGACGCGGACCTCGAAAAATTCGCCGAACTGCTGTTCGACTTCGCCGCGGCATCCGAAGAGCGCGGCGAGCGGCTGCGTCTGGCGGCCGCAATCGGCGCCCTCTACAGCTACCTCGACGAGAAGAAGGCGCCCGCATCGCTCAACCGCTACTACATCCTCAAGGATCTGGACAAATACATCAAAGAACCTCAATAAATGGAACAGGAAAAACAACTCACATCGCTGCCCGAAAACGCTTACCGGGAACTCAAACCGGGCGAAGAGTACACGCCCATCATGCCCGCCTCGTCGTCGCCCAGGGAGGTGACACCCTACTCGGTCACGATGGGTATCGTCATGGCCATCGTCTTCTCGGCCGCCGCGGCCTTCCTCGGCCTGAAGGTCGGGCAGGTATTCGAAGCGGCGATCCCGATCGCCATCATCGCCGTCGGCATGGGCAACGTGCTGGGTAAAAAGAACATGCTGGGACAGAACGTCATCATCCAGTCGATCGGCGCCTGTTCGGGCGTAATCGTCGCGGGCGCCATCTTCACCCTACCGGCGCTCTACATCCTCGGACTCGACGCGGCGTTCTATCAGGTATTCCTCTCGTCGCTCTTCGGCGGCCTGCTGGGCATCGTCCTGCTGATCCCGTTCCGCAAATACTTCGTCAAGGAGATGCACGGCAAATACCCCTTCCCCGAAGCGACGGCTACGACCGAAGTGCTCATCTCCGGCGAGAAAGGCGGCAATCAGGCCAAGCTGCTGGCCGTGGCGGGACTCATAGGCGGTCTTTACGATTTCGCCGTCGGCACGTTCGGCATGTGGACCGAAGCGGTCTCGACGCGCATCTGCGCATGGGGACAGGTCGCCGCCGACAAGTTCAAGGTCGTCTTCTCGCTCAACACCTCGGCCGCCGTGCTGGGTCTGGGCTACATCATCGGTCTGAAATACGCCATGATCATCACCGCAGGTTCGTGTCTGGTCTGGTTCCTCGTCGTGCCGCTGGTGGGTTCGCTGGCCGACAGCATCGACCCGGCGGCCATGGCTTCGCTGCTGGGCGTAACGCGCGCCGACATCATGGCCGATCCGCAGCGTCTTTTCACGGCCGAGAACCTCTTCGCCTTCATCGGCAAGCCGCTGGGCATCGGCGGTATCGCCATGGCGGGCATCATCGGCATCGTCAAACAGTCGAAGATCATCCGTCAGGCCGTAGGGCTGGCCGTTTCGGAGTTGGGGGGGGGCAACAAAACCCAAGCCGCAGCGACCGAACGCACGCAGCGCGACCTGACGATGAAGCGGATCCTCACGATCCTGATCGCCA
>OGXB01000424.1_pt1 | contig 33586 bp, 29 predicted proteins | sample 1576161 | NCBI WGS metagenome assembly OGXB01 (sample SAMEA3541474, study PRJEB24748) | human gut metagenome | biome: human gut; feature: human-associated habitat; material: faeces | place: China | collected 2012
TCATCGGGCATTATCTGAACATAAAACACTATCAATAAGTTGGAGTCATTACCAAATTGCGCATCTTTTTCGAAATAAAAATGTCCATCCCCCTCCCCCGCATCCTTGTCCGCTTAACCGTTTCAGTCAGCCTATCCTTGATGAAACCGCGAGCAAAGATAGGTGATTACGTCATGGTTTTACAGAAAATTACAGAAAAAGGAGGCAATATCGGGTAAAGGCATTAGCCCGACGAATACGTCGGGCTACAAGTATTATTGTGCTGCAGGTGTTTTAGCGGGTTGTTGATCCACAGGTTCTAACTGGAAGACCACATCGACCTGATCATCAAACTGAATAGCGGCCTGCTCGTAAGTTTCCTGGGCGGACACCGGCGCGGCATCGGCTTTCATCATCCGCACCATTGGGCTGGGCTGATAGTTGGAAACATGGTAGCGCACGCTATATACCGGCCCCAGTTTACGATGAAAGCCGTTCGCCAGTTCCTGCGCCTGATGAATCGCGTTATCAATCGCTGCCTTACGCGCTTTGTCTTTATAGGCATCCGGCTGCGCCACGCCCAGCGACACAGAACGAATTTCGTTAAGACCCGCCTTCAGCGCGCCATCCAGCAAGGAATTCAGTTTGTCTAACTGACGGAGCGTGACTTCCACCGTTCTCACAGCGCGGTAGCCTTTCAGGATACTTTTACCATCCTGATAATCATAATCTGGCTGGGTGCGTAAGTTCGCTGAGCTGATATCTTTTTTCGCGATCTGATTGAGTTCAAGGAAGGAAATGTATTGTGCGACGCGCTCATCTGCCTGTTTCTTGGCAGTAGCGGCATCCTTCGCGGCCACGTTAACTTCAATCGCAAGAGTGGCAATGTCTGGCACCGCATCCACGCTTGCCGTACCGGAGGTGACAATATGCGGTCCATCCGGCAATTCGTTAGCCTGCGCTGCCATCCCGCTAATACCCATTAATGCCGCCAGGGCGATAACTTTGAACTTCACGTTAGTCTCTCCGTGTTAATTGACTTGCCCAAAATTCAGGACCTCTGGAGGCAAGCTTAGCGCCTCTGTTTTATTTTTCCATCAGATAGCGCCTAACTGAACAAGGCTTGTGCATGAGCAATACCGTCTCTCGCCAGCTGCAAGGCTATAAACCACATGACACATCCCACTACCAGATTGATAATGCGCTGTGATTTTGCCGTGCGCAGGCGCGGTGCCAGCCAGGCTGCGAGAATAGCCAGACCAAAGAACCACAGGAAAGAGGCGCTAATTGTCCCGAGTGCAAACCAGCGTTTTGGTTCCACATCAAGTTGCCCGCCAAGGCTGCCCAGTACAACAAAAGTATCCAGGTAAACATGCGGATTCAGCCAGGTCACTGCCAACATGGTGGCGATAATTTTCCATCTGCCTTGCTTCATGACTTCGGCGCTGGCTAACTCAATATTACTGCTCATTGCTGTTTTAAAAGCGCCAAAACCATACCACAGCAAGAAGGCTACGCCGCCCCAGGTGACCAGCGCCAGCAACCACGGCGACTGCATCAATAACGCGCTGCCACCAAAAATCCCGGCGCAAATCAGGACCAAATCGCTGATAGCACAAAGTAAGGCAATCATAATGTGGTACTGACGACGTATGCCCTGATTCATCACAAAAGCATTTTGTGGACCGAGCGGTAGGATCATAGCCGCCCCAAGTGCAAGACCTTGAAAGTAATAAGAAAACACGTTTGATATTCCGAATTAAGTATCTGATGCAGAGACTATATCGCGGGATTGTTATTAGCGGAAATTGATAATATTAATTGGCAATCAGAAAAACTAATAAGAGAGAGGCCAGAGAGTATTATCTGGCCTCAGCGTTGATTACGCAGCTTTGTCTTCTTTCACCCGCTTAAAGTTCACATCCATTTGCGGGTACGGGAAGCTGATACCGGCGGCATCAAATTCACGTTTAATACGCTCCAGCACATCCCAGTACACGTTTTGCAGATCGCCGCTGTTGCTCCAGACGCGGACCACGAAATTAATCGACGATGCACCAAGTTCGTTCAGGCGCACAGTCATTTCGCGATCTTTCAAAATGCGATCTTCAGACTGGATAATATTGGTCAGGATCTGCTTAACCTGATCGATATCGGAATCATACGCCACGCCAATAATAAATTCGTTACGGCGAACTGGCTCGCGGGAGAAGTTAATAATATTTCCGGCAATAATTTTACCGTTCGGAATAACGATAATTTTACCGTCTGCAGTACGCATGGTGGTGGAGAAAATCTGCACACTCAGCACAGTACCGGCTACGCCGCCCAGGTCAACATATTCTCCGGCACGGAACGGGCGGAACATGACAAGTAACACGCCAGCGGCCAGGTTAGACAGTGACCCCTGCAAAGCCAGACCAACAGCTAAGCCTGCGGCACCGAGTACAGCAATGACTGACGCGGTTTGTACACCCACGCGTCCCAGTGCAGCGATTAGCGTAAAGGCGATAATACCGTAACGGACTAATGCAGAAAGAAAATCAGCAACAGTGGCATCGATTTTACGGGAGATCATCAGGCGATTCACCGCGTTGGAAATCATCCGCGCGATAATCAAACCAACGATGATGATCGCGAGTGCCGCCACGATGTTTACTGCATAACTTAGCAGCAGCGCCTGGTTAGCTACCAGCCAGCTTCCCGCGCCGTTTATGCTATCGACAACATTCAAATCTTCCATTCAATATTCCTTTTCAACTGACTCAAAATGGAGAAATACACTCCGCCGCCTTATGACGGGCAGTCTGACAAGGGTAAACAATAAAGCATAATTTTGCCAAATAGATCACAGATTTCTCATCTGAATCACCTTGCTTTTGGCGAAAAAATCCCCGCAGAGCGGGGCTCAGACAGATATCAATGTGCGCTTTGTCATGCCGGATGCGGCGTGAACGCCTTATCCGGCCTACAAAAACCTGCAAATTCAATATATTGCAGGATACGTGTAGGCCTGATAAGCGTAGCGCATCAGGCAATTTTGCTTTTGGCGAAAAAAAGACCCGCAGAGCGGGCCTTGAGATAAGCAGAAAGGAATATCTTACAGAACGTCGATCGCGTTCAGTTCCTGGAATGCTTTCTCCAGACGAGCGATCATCGAAGTCTGACCGGCACGCAGCCATACGCGCGGATCGTAGTATTTCTTGTTCGGCTGATCTTCGCCTTTCGGGTTACCCAGCTGACCCTGCAGATAAGCTTCGTTCGCTTTGTAGTAGTTCAGAACGCCTTCCCAGGTTGCCCATTGGGTATCGGTATCGATGTTCATTTTTACTACGCCGTAGCTTACGGAGTCTTTGATTTCCTGAGCAGTAGAACCGGAACCACCGTGGAATACGAAGTTCAGGCTGTTGTGCGGCAGGTTGTGTTTCTTGGAAACATATTCCTGAGAATCACGCAGGATGGTCGGAGTCAGAACCACGTTACCCGGCTTGTAAACACCGTGTACGTTACCGAAGGACGCTGCGATGGTGAAACGCGGGCTGATTTTGCTCAGTTCGGTGTATGCGTAATCAACGTCTTCCGGCTGGGTGTACAGTGCAGAAGCGTCCATGTGGCTGTTGTCCACGCCGTCTTCTTCACCACCGGTGCAACCCAGTTCGATTTCCAGAGTCATGCCGATTTTGGACATGCGCTCCAGGTATTTAGAGCAGATTTCGATGTTCTCTTGCAGAGATTCTTCAGACAGGTCGATCATGTGAGAAGAGAACAGCGGCTTACCGGTAGCTGCGAAGTGTTTTTCACCCGCGTCCAACAGACCGTCGATCCACGGCAGCAGTTTCTTCGCGCAGTGGTCAGTGTGCAGGATAACCGGAACACCATAATGTTCAGCCATCTGGTGAACGTGATGCGCACCAGAGATCGCGCCCAGGATAGCAGCACCCTGCGGAACGTCAGATTTCACGCCTTTACCAGCGATAAAGGAAGCACCACCGTTGGAGAACTGAACGATAACCGGCGCTTTAACTTTAGCAGCGGTTTCCAGTACGGCGTTGATGGAGTCAGTACCGACGCAGTTTACTGCTGGCAGTGCGAAGTTGTTTTCTTTTGCTACCTGGAAAACTTTCTGTACGTCATCACCAGTGATTACGCCAGGTTTTACGAAATCAAAAATCTTAGACATGTCTCTTGTCCTGTATCGTCGGGCCTTATACTCGTCATACTTCAAGTTGCATGTGCTGCGTCTGCGTTCGCTCACCCCAGTCACTTACTTATGTAAGCTCCTGGGGATTCACTCTCTTGTCGCCTTCCTGCAACTCGAATTATTTAGAGTATGAAAAATTGCGTGCTCTAAAAGCGCGCTGAAACAAGGGCAGGTTTCCCTGCCCTGTGATTTTTTACTTCTTAGCGCGCTCTTCGAGCATCGCTACTGCAGGCAGTACTTTACCTTCCACGAATTCGAGGAATGCGCCGCCGCCAGTGGAGATGTAGGAGATTTTGTCAGCAATGCCGAACAGGTCGATTGCTGCCAGAGTGTCGCCGCCGCCAGCGATGGAGAACGCTTCGCTGTCTGCGATAGCGTTAGCCACGATTTCAGTACCTTTGCGGAAGTTCGGGAATTCGAACACGCCAACCGGACCGTTCCACAGAATGGTTTTCGCATTCTTCAGGATTTCAGCCAGTTCCTGAGCGGAAGCATCACCGATATCCAGGATCTGCTCGTCAGCTTTCACATCGTTAACAGATTTCAGGGTAGCCGGTGCAGTTTCAGAGAACTCGGTTGCTACGCGAACATCAGACGGAACCGGGATGTTGCAGGTGGTCAGCAGACGTTTAGCTTCGTCAACCAGGTCAGCTTCGTACAGGGATTTACCCACATCGTGGCCTTGTGCCGCGATAAAGGTGTTAGCGATACCACCACCAACAATCAGCTGGTCAGCGATTTTAGACAGGGAGTCCAGAACGGTCAGTTTGGTAGATACTTTAGAACCACCAACGATAGCCACCATCGGGCGAGCAGGTTCTTTCAGTGCTTTACCCAGCGCGTCCAGTTCAGCTGCCAGCAGCGGGCCTGCGCACGCAACGTCAGCGAATTTACCGATACCGTGAGTAGAAGCCTGCGCGCGGTGAGCAGTACCGAATGCGTCCATTACGAACACGTCACACAGTGCAGCGTATTTTTTGGACAGGGTTTCGTCGTCTTTCTTCTCGCCTTTGTTGAAGCGAACGTTTTCCAGAACAACCAGTTCACCTTCAGCAACGTCAACGCCGTCGAGGTAATCTTTAACCAGACGAACCGGGTTAGACAGTTTGTCTTTCAGGTAGTTAACAACCGGCAGCAGAGAGAATTCTTCGTTGTACTCGCCTTCGGTAGGACGACCCAGGTGGGAAGTTACCATCACTTTTGCGCCTTGTTTCAGGGCCAGTTCGATGGTCGGCAGAGAAGCACGGATACGCGCGTCGCTGGTTACTTTCCCGTCTTTTACTGGTACGTTCAGATCCGCACGGATAAATACACGTTTCCCAGCAAGATCCAGATCGGTCATCTTAATTACAGACATGGTGAATCCTCTCGTTGATTCTAAAAGTTTTGCAGACGCTGCTTGCGTCTTACCTGAAAGCAACAGTAGCCATAGCTAACGTCGTGTCGAGCATTCGGTTAGCAAAGCCCCATTCGTTATCGCACCAGACCAACGTTTTGATCAGGTGTGCGCCACTGACCCGGGTTTGGGTGCCATCGACAATGGCACTGTGCGGATCGTGGTTAAAATCTACAGAGACCAACGGCAATTCCGTATAGTCAACTATACCATGAAATGCACCTTGTGCTGCTTTTTGCAGCAACAGGTTGACTTCATTGGCTTTTACAGGTTTCTTCACCGTCACGCTTAAATCGATTGCCGTCACATTTATGGTTGGCACACGTACCGCAATCGCTTCAAAGCGATCGTTAAATTGCGGAAAAAATCGTGTGATACCGGCGGCCAGTTTAGTATCGACCGGAATGATCGACTGGCTGGCTGCCCGGGTGCGACGCAGGTCAGGATGGTATGCATCAATAACCTGTTGATCGTGCATGGCGGAGTGAATTGTGGTCACAGTGCCGGACTCAATACCGTACGCATCATCTAACAATTTGATGACGGGAATTATGCAATTCGTGGTACAGGAAGCGTTAGAAACGATGCGGTGTTCCGCACGAAGTTGATCCTGATTGACGCCGTAAACAACGGTCGCGTCGAGATCGTTACTGCCAGGATGTGAAAAGAGCACTTTTTTGGCCCCGGCGGCAATATGCGCTTCGCCATGCTCGCGGGAGCCATATACGCCGGTGCAGTCGAGGACTACATCAACGCCAAGTTCACGCCAGGGGAGCGATTGCAGTGAACGTTCATGCAATACGCGGATGGCGTCATCACCAACAAAAAGTTGATCGCGTTCCTGTCGTACTTCCCATGCAAAACGGCCATGGCTGGTGTCATATTTCAACAAATGCGCCATGCCCGCAGCATCCGCCAGTTCGTTGATTGCCACCACGGTAATTTCCGCCCGGCGTCCGGATTCATACAAAGCACGAACCACATTACGCCCGATGCGACCGAAGCCATTTATCGCTACGCGTACGGTCATAGATCTCCTGCAAGGTTTTCCCTGAGCAAATTTGCCAGACAGAGTAATCCAGCAAATCGTCCGGGGAAACCTTACCTGTCGCAAACTGCGACTGATTGGTTAATTGTCGAACATTTAATCGACTGAAACGCTTCAGCTAGGATAAGCGAAACGTGGAATAAAAGGAATGTTTGTCCAGCCGAAGAAGACATTTATCTGACTCACATCACACTTTTATCCCCTTTTGTGGGAAGCTTTATTCCAGGCTGGCGTAATAATAACCCTACAATAACTGGAATAAATTGTCAGCTTGTGAAGTGATACCGGCCTTCTTCAGTCATCTCTACTATCAGATTGGCCTGACGGCTATTCATCAGCACACGCTCGACATTGGGGCCATCGGTGCGGGCATAAAATGCTTCGGCTACTTGCCGCGTTAATCCTCCCGCAATTTTACGACTAATCAAGCGCTCCCGCAGAATTTGAGCAGGTGCATGAATAAAAATAGAAAAATCGCAGAAAGATGCCAACTCCAGCCACTTTTCATCATCCAGTAACAACCAGTTTCCTTCGACGATGACGAGTGGTGCGGTAACGTGCAACGCATCTTCAACAGGATCATGCTTTTGTCGATCGTACTGCGGCCACGTACAATCCCCTTCCACGACCTGGCGCAGATTTTCCGTCAGTTTCGCAACGTCAAATGTCTCTGGTGCGCCTTTGAAGGGGCGCAATTGATGCGCATCCAGCCAGCTATTGTAATGGTGAAAACCATCCATCGGGAGCGTCTGAATAGCGGGCAGTTCCGGGTCTTGTTGCGCGAGATATTCCCAGAAGGTGGTTAGGGTTGATTTACCCGTCCCCGGCGGAGCGCAAAGAAAAACCACCGTACGCCGCTGCGGATTTACCGTCTGTAAGGCCGCCAACATGTGCAGCAACGGTTTATGTACATTTTCAATCTCTTCGTTCTGGTACTGTGCCTGTATCTTCAGCCCATTCACCGTTAATTCAATTTTCACGGCGTTAATTCCTTTAAGGTGGTCGTTACTGCCAGCGTCAGCGCCGTTTTGACCATTCCGCTAAAACGCGCCTCTGACCAGACGGAGAAATCAGCGAACTTCATCGCTTTTAACGCGTCATAGAGCATCGCATTGCGGGTTATGCTATTGACGTTGCTGATAAAATCCCAGGTCATGTCATCGGCAAATCCGGGCGTTTCATCCTGTTCGTTCAGGTAATGCCAGAACTGGGAAAAATGCGTGATATCGGCGTACAACCATTTATCCATTTTCCCCAACGCATAAATCAAACGCAGTGCAACATCAATATCGTCAAGCGGGCCGCTTTGGGCGAGTAACGGCTTCACTGCATATTCCACGATCTCTTCATCGTTATCGACAAACAGCGACGGCAGAAACTGGCGTATCCCCTGGAGCAAAATGGTATGCGCAGTTTTCATAAATGAAAATAAATTGTCCTGTGCATCCAGTTGCTCAAGCACATCATCTTCTGTCAGCGTCGCCATTGGTCTTCCGATAGATCACCATCAATGCAGGGAGTCTATTATATTACACGTTTGGTCCGCGCCGCCGATCAGTAATGTCTGCGTCCGCACCCCATTCGCCGTCTGTTGGATACCGTTCACCAGCTCACCGCCCGTCACGCCCGTAGCGCTAAAGAGGATATCGTTCCCCCTCACCAGTTCATCGAGCGAGTACACACGGTTAACGTCAACGCCCATTGCCTTGCAACGCTTGCGCTCCTGCTCTGCAATCTGCCGATTTTCCGTGTAATCCCCTTTAGCCTGGCAAAAGTCAATCAGCTCGGCCTGCATATCCCCGCCTAATGCTTTAACGGCACAGGCAGAAATCACGCCTTCTGGCGCACCGCCGATGGTGTACATCACATCGTAAGGATTATCCTGCCAGCAGGTCAGCACGCTGGCGGCGACATCGCCATCCGGCAGGGCAAAAACCTTCACGCCCAGCTGTGTTGCTTCCTCAATCGCGGCACTCAGGCGCGGTTTATCCAGCGTAACCATGCGCAGCTTATCCAGCGGTTTGCCTAACGCTTTCGCCACGTTGCGCAGGTTGTCCGTCAGAGGCAAAGACAGATCAATCGCGCCCGCCGCCAGCCGATTAACAACCAGCTTTTTCATATACATATCGGGCGCATGTAACAGGCTATCTCGAGGGGCGAAAGCCATGACCGCCAGCGCATTGCTCTGCCCCATCGCCACCATCCGCGTGCCTTCAATGGGATCAACCGCGATATCGACTTCTGGCCCATCGCCTTTGCCCACCTCTTCGCCAATCCACAGCATCGGCGCATGGTCAATTTCTCCTTCGCCGATAACCACTCGTCCACGAAAAGCGACGTCGTTTAATGCCTGGCGCATCGCGGTGACCGCCAGGCCATCAATTTTATTTTTGTCGCCACATCCGGTTTGCGGCCAGGCAGCCAACGCTGCCTGTTCCGTAACGCGAAATAATGGCCACGCCAGGGACATCATTGCGCGGCCTCCCCGATATCAACGCCAAATTGTGCCAGCAGATATTTCTCGGCCTGTTCATTCCAGATGCCGTGCGTTTCCTCAACCAGCCGCGCCAACTCTTTAAACAGCGGATCGGTTTTGCCTTTTTCGGCAAAATCGGCAATGGCAGTGAGCGGCATGGTCACGCCGTTATAAATGAGTTTTTTACCGCCAGGGATATCCGGCAGATTGAGCACGGTTTCTGGCACCGCATCCAGGCCACCGATATGGGTCACCATAAACGACGGCTGTAACTGCCCAGTGGCGCTAAGGGCAATCGCCTCTTTCATGTCGTCCGTTGAACCGCCAGATGTACCGACGACGTGCGTGCTGTTGTAATGGACGTTGTAGAAATTAAACGGCACTTTGAAGTTTTTATCCGTCGGCCCGGCAAAGAAGTTCAGACAGCCATCTTCCGCCAGTAATTCATCAGCCATCTCAACGACAGCAGGCACCGCCGCATAAACAAAAATGTCATCGAACCCGGCATCTCCTGTCAGCGCCCGCAGCATCTGGACAGGATCGCTCATCCCTTTGGTATTCACATACACCAGCTCAATGCCTTTACTGGCCGCCAGTTCCACCGGCAGCAGCTTCTGTACCTGCGCCAGACGTTTGTCGTCGATATCGACCACCACCACCCGCGACGGTTGTATGCCGCCGTTAATGGCGTAATCGATAGCGCCAATGCCCATCGGACCTGCACACGCCAGCAGTGCAATATTGCCGCCAGGTTTGACGCCCATGCGATGCTCATAAACATATTGCGTGGTGTGATAATTGGCATGATAAGCACCAATAATGCAGCACATAGGCTCTGCCAGCGACGCCGCAGCAAAATAAGAGCCGTGATACGGTAATACGCAGCCCAAATTAATGGCGATTTCGGGAATAATCATATAAGTGGCATTGCCGCCAAAATATTCGTAGCTGTAGCCCGCTGAATATCCGCTTGGTAACCCCATCGCCGGTTGCAATACAAAACGCTGGCCTTTTTTATATTTGCCAGTGAGATTTTTACCCACTTCGACAATAACCCCGGCACATTCATGCCCGGTAATGACCGGATGATTTTCTAAATCGTCGGGTACGCGTTTATGTTCACTACCGAGTAACGCCGCTTTCCAGGTCGATAAACAGACGCTGTCAGAAATTACACTCACCAGTAATTCATTATCGGTAATTTCTGGCAGTTCAAATACGCGCAGACGGACATCCCGCTTGCCATAAATAGCAGCAACTTTGGTTTTCATTTTTACCTCTGTAATCAGTGTTTATGTTCGGCGGTTAATTGATTAAATAAAGTGTCGAGTTTTGGATCGCCAATATAGTTATTAATCAATATCAGTGGTTTATCCGTCACACGTTTCACGCGCCCTTCCAGACTGGCATGAGTAACGACGATATCCGCATCCGCAGGCACGTTTTCTATGGCGTAATGTTTTACTTCAATTGCCAGCCCCGCTTTTTCCAGGCGTTTACGGAAGGTGGTCGCGCCCATCGCACTGGAGCCCATCCCCGCATCGCAAACAAAGGCGATACGCTTAACCCTGCTTAACGAGAATGCACCCTCTTGTTTCATCGCCTTAACCGCATTGGCTGACTGAGCAAACTCATCTTCGCTCTCCGTTTCCACCGTTTTTTCCATCTTCAGTATCAGCGAAGTAATAGCAAAGGACACCAGGGTACCTACCGTAACACCGGCAATTGTCGCCAGGAACGAGCCTTTCGGCGTCAGTGCCAGGTAAGCAAAGATAGACCCCGGACTTGGGCCAGCCACCAGACCACCGTCCAGTAAGTTAAACATCCAGGTGCCAGACATACCGCCCGCAATCATGGCAATAATGGTCAGCGGCTTCATCAGCACATACGGGAAATACAGTTCGTGGATCCCACCGAGGAAGTGAATAATCATCGCCCCGGGCGCAGAACGTTTACTCATCCCATTACCAAACAAGGTAAACGCCAGCAGCAGCCCCAGGCCCGGACCTGGGTTAGAGGCCACCATAAAGAAGATGGATTTACCGTTAACCGAAGCCTGTTGCATTCCCAGCGGATAATAGACGCCCTGCTCGATCGCATTATTGAGGAAAAGCACTTTCGCCGGTTCATTGATGACTGACAACAATGGCAGATAACCCGCATGTACCAGCGCCTCAATACACTCTTTGACGAAAGTATTGGCAATTAACACCGCCGGGCCGATAACTTCAAAACCCAGCAGACAAAGGAGCATCCCCGCGATACCTAATGAGAAGTTATTGATAACCATCTCAAAACCGGCAGGTATGCGTTTTTCCAGTGCCTTATCGACATATTTTATGACCAACCCACCGAGCGGCCCCATGATCATTGAGCCAAGGAACATCGGGATCTCTGCGCCAACGATCACACCAATAGTACCTATTCCGCCCATGACCGCCCCGCGTTTACCGCCGACCAGATGACCACCTGTAGAACCAATCATCACGGGCAATAAATAGGTAATCATCGGGCCGACAATTTTGGCGAAATGTTCGTTAGGCAGCCAACCGGTGGGAATAAATAACGCAGTAATAAAACCCCAGGCAATAAAAGCACCAATATTGGGGATGACCATTGCAGTCAAAAAGCCCCCAAAAGCCTGGACCTTTGCACGAGCAGACTTGTTTTCCATAATATTATCCTGTAGAGGAGAGAGTAATTATCCGCGGCTGATAATGTCCGCTAATTATTTTTCTGATGATGCTGTTAAGAGTTGTTCGAGTATTTCTTCTTCGCACAGTAATTCACTTAACGCCTGAATAGCGCCAATGTGCGAATCGGCATCGGCAGCAGAGAGTCCGATGAGTAATTTAATTGGTTCGTCATTCCCCGGAAAATAAACACCTTGTTCAAGTAATGTCAAAGACATCCCGGTTTTAAGCGCCCCACATTCCGGTCGCGCATGAGGCATTGCCACGCCTGGTGCGAGAATATAATAAGGGCCATTGTTAATGGTGGAATCTTTAATTGCCTGAATGTAATTCTCGCTGATATAGTTTTTATCCAGCAATGATACCATCGAGAAATCGATAGCTTCCTGCCAATCTTTTGCTGAATGTATAACTGAGATTGATGATTCTGGAAAATAATCACTAAGCCGCATAAATTATCCTTATTTTATTTTTAGGGTACCGTCCGGCGGTAAAAATAAAATACTCGTGCGGTTTAATGAAAGCAATTGAGCAGGGAAACCGGTGTTTTGAAAACAGTGAATTATTAATTTCTTATATAACATTGAGTTATAGATATAACAACAAATGTCAATACGCATATCGTGATGCATATTACATAATTGATATTTATTGCATATAAATATTTGTGATCTACAACACGCCTTATCTATTGCTTGTCCGCAAACGGACATATCAAGGTAATAAAAAAGGTCGCCGAAGCGACCTTTTTACCCGAAATGCTAATTACAGCAGTTCTTTTGCTTTCGCAACAACGTTATCAACAGTGAAGCCGAACTCTTCAAACAGCAGCTCTGCCGGAGCAGATTCACCGAAGGTGGTCATACCGACGATAGCACCGTTCAGGCCAACATACTTGTACCAGTAGTCAGCAATACCCGCTTCTACAGCAACGCGTGCAGTAACCGCTTTCGGCAGTACGGATTCACGGTAAGCAGCATCCTGCTTGTCAAATGCGTCGGTAGACGGCATGGACACCACGCGCGCTTTCACGCCTTCGGCAGTCAGTTTTTCGTAGGCAGCAACAGCCAGTTCAACTTCTGAACCGGTAGCGATGAAAATCAGTTCCGGCTGACCGGCGCAGTCTTTCAGCACATAACCACCGCGCGCGATGTTTGCCAGTTGCTCTTCAGTTCGTTCCTGCTGCGCCAGGTTCTGACGGGAGAGGATCAGTGCGGTCGGGCCGTCCTGACGCTCAACACCGTATTTCCACGCGACCGCGGATTCAACCTGGTCACACGGACGCCATGTAGACATGTTCGGGGTTACGCGCAGAGAAGCGACCTGCTCAACCGGCTGGTGAGTCGGGCCGTCTTCGCCCAGACCGATGGAGTCGTGGGTGTAAACCATCACCTGACGCTGTTTCATCAGCGCAGCCATACGTACGGCGTTACGTGCGTATTCCACGAACATCAGGAAGGTGGAGGTGTACGGCAGGAAGCCACCGTGCAGGGAGATACCGTTAGCAATCGCGGTCATACCGAACTCGCGAACACCGTAGTGGATGTAGTTACCCGCAGCATCTTCGTTGATTGCTTTAGAACCAGACCACAGGGTCAGGTTAGACGGCGCCAGGTCAGCAGAACCGCCGAGGAATTCTGGCAACAGCGGACCGAACGCTTCGATAGCATTCTGAGACGCTTTACGGCTGGCGATTTTCGCCGGATTAGCCTGCAGTTTAGCGATGAACTCTTTCGCTTTAGCGTCGAAGTCAGACGGCATTTCGCCTTTCATACGGCGGGTAAATTCAGCGGCTTCCTGCGGATAAGCTTTCGCGTAAGCAGCGAATTTCTCGTTCCATGCGGATTCTTTCGCCTGGCCTGCTTCTTTCGCATCCCACTGAGCATAGATTTCAGACGGGATTTCGAACGGCGCATATTTCCAGCCCAGTTGTTCGCGGGTCAGGGCAATTTCAGCGTCGCCCAGCGGCGCACCGTGGGAGTCGTGGGTACCGGCTTTGTTCGGGGAACCGAAACCGATGATGGTTTTGCACATCAGCAGGGAAGGTTTGTCAGTCACTGCGCGCGCTTCTTCTACTGCGCGTTTGATAGATGCCGCGTCATGACCGTCGATGTCGCGAATAACGTGCCAGCCGTAAGCTTCGAAACGCATTGCGGTGTCGTCGGTGAACCAGCCTTCAACGTGACCATCGATAGAAATACCGTTGTCATCGTAGAATGCAATCAGTTTACCCAGCTTCAGCGTACCCGCCAGAGAGCAAACTTCGTGGGAGATGCCTTCCATCATGCAGCCGTCGCCCATGAAGGCGTAGGTGTAGTGGTCGACAATGTCGTGGCCCGGACGGTTAAACTGCGCCGCCAGCGTTTTTTCTGCAATCGCCATACCGACTGCGTTGGCAATACCCTGACCCAGCGGACCGGTGGTGGTTTCCACACCAGCGGTGTAACCCACTTCCGGGTGACCCGGAGTTTTAGAGTGCAGCTGACGGAAGTTTTTCAGTTCTTCCATCGGCAGATCGTAACCGGTGAGGTGCAGCAGGCTGTAGATCAGCATGGAGCCGTGGCCGTTGGACAGCACGAAGCGGTCACGGTCAGCCCAGGACGGATTCTGCGGGTTGTGTTTCAGGAAATCACGCCACAGGACTTCGGCAATGTCAGCCATACCCATAGGGGCACCCGGGTGACCGGATTTGGCTTTCTGTACTGCGTCCATGCTCAGCGCACGAATAGCATTGGCAAGCTCTTTACGTGAGGACATTTTGACTCCAGATCGGATGATGAAGGGCACGCCCTTAACGACTTGACGACAGCGCGTTTTGGGCTACGCCGGAAAATTTGCCAACAATTTACCGCAAGCCGCGCGTCATGTACATGGAACATCCTTTTGCCGCTTCAGAAATCTCTGGATCATGCTCGCATGTTGCGCAATCTACTCGCCCGTCCGCTGCGCTTTTCCTTATACTGAGACTGAGCGTCGATTCACCTGCAAACGGCGCATTTTTAGAATAATCCTGACCTTGTGCGGAAGAGAAAACATGAAAATTCGCGCCTTATTGGTAGCAATGAGCGTGGCAACGGTACTGACCGGTTGCCAGAATATGGACTCCAACGGACTGCTCTCATCAGGAGCGGAAGCTTTTCAGGCTTACAGTTTGAGTGATGCGCAGGTGAAAGCCCTGAGCGATCAGGCATGTCAGGAGATGGACAGCAAGGCGACGATTGCGCCAGCCAATAGCGAATACGCTAAACGTCTGACAACTATTGCCAATGCGCTAGGCAACAATATCAACGGTCAGCCGGTAAATTACAAAGTGTATATGGCGAAGGATGTGAACGCCTTTGCAATGGCTAACGGCTGTATCCGTGTCTATAGCGGGCTGATGGATATGATGACGGATAACGAAGTCGAAGCGGTGATCGGTCACGAAATGGGGCACGTGGCGTTAGGCCATGTGAAAAAAGGAATGCAGGTGGCACTTGGTACAAATGCCGTGCGAGTAGCTGCGGCCTCTGCGGGCGGGATTGTCGGAAGTTTATCTCAATCACAACTTGGTAATCTGGGCGAGAAATTAGTCAATTCGCAATTCTCCCAGCGCCAGGAAGCAGAAGCCGATGATTATTCTTACGATCTTCTGCGCCAACGCGGCATCAGCCCGGCAGGTCTTGCCACCAGCTTTGAAAAACTGGCAAAACTGGAAGAAGGTCGCCAAAGCTCAATGTTTGACGACCATCCTGCATCCGCCGAACGCGCCCAGCATATTCGCGATCGCATGAGCGCGGATGGGATTAAGTAAAGCCTGGTGGTGTCGAACGTAGGTCAGATAAGGCGTTCACGCCGCATCTGACATGAATGGCACATTTGTTACCTTGTGCGCATTGCCGGATGCGATGCTGGCGCATCTTATCCGGCCTACGGGTGCCGAACGTAGGTCGGATAAGGCGTTCACGCCGCATCCGACATTAATGGCACGTTTTACCCGTGCGCATCGCATCTGGTGCTTACTCGCCCTTTTTCGCCGCCTGAATATACAGCATTTCCAGCGCCAGCGTTGCCGCTGCCAGAGCAGTGATTTCCGACTGATCGTATGCCGGAGCCACTTCCACTACGTCCATCCCAACAATGTTGAGATCTTTCAGGCCGCGTACCAGTTTAATAGCGCGATCGGAGGTCAGGCCGCCAATCACTGGCGTACCGGTGCCTGGTGCAAAAGCAGGATCCAGGCAGTCGATATCAAAAGTCAGGTAAACCGGCATATCACCCACAATCTGTTTCACTTGGGCGATAACGTCATCCACGCTGCGATCGTTCACCTGGCAGGCGTCCAGCACGGTAAAGCCGTTGTCTTTATCAAACTCGGTACGAATACCAATCTGCACGGAATGATTCGGGTCGATCAGACCTTCTTTCGGCGCGGTATAGAACATAGTGCCGTGGTCAAATTCACAACCGTTCGCATAGGTATCGGTGTGGGCGTCAAAGTGTACCAGCGCCATTTTGCCGAAATGCTTCGCATGAGCACGCAGCAGCGGCAGCGTAACAAAGTGGTCACCACCGAAAGAGAGCATACGCTTACCGGCAGCCAGCAGCTTCTCGGCGTGCGCCTGCAGCTTTTCGCTCATCTCACGGGCATCGCCAAAGGCATATACCAGATCGCCGCAGTCCACGACGTTCAGACGCTCACGCATGTCGAAATTCCACGGGAAGCGGTTGTGTTCCCAGGCCAGATTCGTCGAAACCTGACGGATCGCTGCCGGACCGTGGCGACCACCCGCACGACCAGAAGTGGCCATATCGAACGGCACGCCAGTAATCACCCAGTCTGCATCGCTGTCATACGGCTGGAAGTTCATCGGCAGGCGTAAAAAACCAAAGGCATTGGAAACCAGTGAGTTATCGTATTGATGACCTAAGGTGCTCATGGATGGACTCCTATTACAAAGTCGATATAAAAAAACCCTTCCGCGTCGTTAGGCCCGACGAGGAAGGGTTGGATTTGTCACAATAAATTGTGGCGGATTATCACCGCTAAATTAAGCGGATTCAAGTAACACAGGACTTACTCATCTTCAAGATAAGTATAACCGTACAAACCTGCCTCGAACTCTTCAAGGAACTGTTGTTGCAGTTCAGCATCAAGATCGGTTTTCTTCACTTGATCGCGGAACTGGGTTAACAGCGTTTTCGGATCGAGCTGTACATATTGCAGCATGTCCGCCACGGTATCGCCTTCGTCAGACAGTTCTACTTCTACGCTACCGTCAGGGAAGACGAACACGTCAACCGCTTCGGTATCACCGAACAGGTTGTGCATGTTGCCGAGGATCTCCTGATATGCGCCGACCATAAAGAAACCGAGCATCGGCGGATTCTCTGGATCGTACTCCGGCATTGGCATTGTCGTGGCAATACCGTCACCATCAATATAGTGGTCGATAGCACCGTCAGAGTCACAGGTAATATCCAGCAGCACAGCGCGACGTTCCGGCACTTGATCCAGCCCTTCCAGCGGCAGAACCGGGAACAACTGGTCGATCCCCCATGCGTCCGGCATCGACTGGAACAGCGAGAAGTTGACGTACATTTTGTCCGCCATACGTTCCTGCAGCTCGTCGATAATCGGACGATGAGCACGGTTTTGCGGATCCAGCTGCTTTTGCACTTCATGGCACATGCTCAAATAAAGCTGCTCAGCCCATGCACGTTCTTGCAGGCTAAAGATGCCGGAAGAGTAGCCGATATGAATGTCGTGCAGATCCATCTGACTGTCGTGTAACCATTCACGCAGAGAACGGCGAGTTCCCGGTTCGTGCATCTCCTGCCAGGTTTCCCACATGCTTTGCAGCGCGCGCGGCGCATCTTCTGCAGGCGCGGTCGGCACCGTGTATTCGTTACGTTCCACGCCGATGATATTAGACACCAGCACGGTGTGATGCGCAGTCACCGCACGACCCGATTCGGTGATTACCGTCGGATGCGGCAGACCGTTTTCTTCACACGCATCGCCAATCGCCCAGATAATGTTGTTGGCGTATTCATTGAGGCCGTAGTTCACCGAACAGTCGGACTGCGAACGAGTACCTTCATAATCCACGCCCAGACCGCCGCCGACGTCGAAGCACTGAATATTGACGCCCAGCTTGTGCAGTTCCACATAGAAACGCGCGGATTCACGAACGCCTGTCGCGATATCGCGAATATTCGCCATCTGCGAACCGAGGTGGAAGTGCAGTAGTTGCAGGCTGTCGAGACGCCCGGCTTCACGCAGGGTTTCAACCAGTTGCAGTACCTGAGTCGCAGCCAGGCCGAACTTCGATTTTTCCCCGCCGGAGGACTGCCATTTACCCGAACCCTGCGAAGCCAGACGTGCACGCACGCCCAGACGAGGAACGACATTCAGACGTTCTGCTTCATCCAGCACAATGGCGATTTCTGACATCTTCTCAATGACCAGATAGACCTTGTGCCCCATCTTCTCGCCAATTAATGCCAGGCGGATATATTCGCGGTCTTTATAACCGTTGCAGACGATGACGCTACGGGTCATGCCAGCATGTGCCAGTACTGCCATCAACTCGGCTTTGGAACCGGCTTCCAGACCCAGCGGTTCGCCCGAATGAATCAGGGACTCAATCACGCGGCGGTGCTGGTTAACTTTGATCGGATAAACAAGGAAGTAATCGCCGTTATAGCCGTAGGATTCCCTCGCACGTTTGAACGCGGCGTTAATGGAACGCAAACGGTGCTGCAGGATCTGTGGGAAACAGAACAGTGCAGGCAGACGCTGGCCCTGTGCTTCACGAGTTTTCACTAACTGCGCGAGATCGACGCGAGCTTCCGGGACGTCCGGGTCCGGGCACACGCTAATGTGGCCCAGCTCGTTAACGTCATAGTAGTTATTGCCCCACCAGGCAATATTGTAAGTACGCAGCATCTTGCTGGCTTCCTGGGAGCTCATTGCAACCTCCTGCATGGAGCGTAGTACACCGTGTTCGCCCGCTGACGAAGGCAAACCCATAGACATGTCGTCAGACATAGCGAACCTCAAATTATTTTATTAAGTGTAAAACAGTTAACGACTATCGCAGCCTGGAACTGCGATAACAACCCATAAGCACATGGATTTTCCAGCAGTGAATGCTGACGCTCCAACTGCGCAACCGGTTTCTTTTTCATAACATTATTAAGCACATAACCGAACGTAAGTGTGAAAGTTCGGCGAAACCACGAGAAAACTCTTGTTTTTACAAGAGCGCCCTTGTTCAGTCCTCAGTAACTGTAACCAGCTCTTGAATCCTGAGAAGCGCCGAGATGGGTATAACATCGGCAGGTATGCAAAGCAGAGATGCAGAGTGCGGGGAACGAATCTTCACCAGAATGGTGAGACAGGTTAAGCAGCAGACAACGGTTCATTATTTCGTATCACCTCCACGGCCGCCTGTTAAGACGAACCCACAAGCCAAAACTCTGATTTCAACCCGGCTGGAAGTGGCAACACGAAAGAAACGTCGTGTGCTTTTTATTTAAGCCGCGCGCCGCGTTTTATACCCCACAATGGCAGAAAATTGCAAAAGATAAATACGCAGAATGCCGGCATTGTCAGGAAAAATTTCCAGCCACGTTTTTAACAGAATGAGACACGATTCAAAAAAAAGTGGAAATCGGGTGAAGAATTGACCTAAAATAGCCATCCAGATGTTAATCCATCCATACCGATTAACACTCAGACTGCCAGTGTTTTTAACCTGCAGAGTCGTGGTAGGATCCGCTACCACAGAAAATCCACACAACAGTTTGAGCTAACCAAATTCTCTTTAGGTGATATTAAATATGGCAAAACACCTTTTTACGTCCGAGTCCGTCTCTGAAGGGCATCCTGACAAAATTGCTGACCAAATTTCTGATGCCGTTTTAGACGCGATCCTCGAACAGGATCCGAAAGCACGCGTTGCTTGCGAAACCTACGTAAAAACCGGCATGGTTTTAGTTGGCGGCGAAATCACCACCAGCGCCTGGGTAGACATCGAAGAGATCACCCGTAACACCGTTCGCGAAATTGGCTATGTGCATTCCGACATGGGCTTTGACGCTAACTCCTGTGCGGTTCTGAGCGCTATCGGCAAACAGTCTCCTGACATCAACCAGGGCGTTGACCGTGCCGATCCGCTGGAACAGGGCGCGGGTGACCAGGGTCTGATGTTTGGCTACGCAACTAATGAAACCGACGTGCTGATGCCAGCACCTATCACCTATGCACACCGTCTGGTACAGCGTCAGGCTGAAGTGCGTAAAAACGGCACTCTGCCGTGGCTGCGCCCGGACGCGAAAAGCCAGGTGACTTTTCAGTATGACGACGGCAAAATCGTTGGTATCGATGCTGTCGTGCTTTCCACTCAGCACTCTGAAGAGATCGACCAGAAATCGCTGCAAGAAGCGGTAATGGAAGAGATCATCAAGCCAATTCTGCCCGCTGAATGGCTGACTTCTGCCACCAAATTCTTCATCAACCCGACCGGTCGTTTCGTTATCGGTGGCCCAATGGGTGACTGCGGTCTGACTGGTCGTAAAATTATCGTTGATACCTACGGCGGCATGGCGCGTCACGGTGGCGGTGCATTCTCTGGTAAAGATCCATCAAAAGTGGACCGTTCCGCAGCCTACGCAGCACGTTATGTCGCGAAAAACATCGTTGCTGCTGGCCTGGCCGATCGTTGTGAAATTCAGGTTTCCTACGCAATCGGCGTGGCTGAACCGACCTCCATCATGGTAGAAACTTTCGGTACTGAGAAAGTGCCTTCTGAACAACTGACCCTGCTGGTACGTGAGTTCTTCGACCTGCGCCCATACGGTCTGATTCAGATGCTGGATCTGCTGCACCCGATCTACAAAGAAACCGCAGCATACGGTCACTTTGGTCGTGAACATTTCCCGTGGGAAAAAACCGACAAAGCGCAGCTGCTGCGCGATGCTGCCGGTCTGAAGTAATCTTTCTTCACCTGCGTTCAAAGGCCAGCCTCGCGCTGGCCTTTTTCTTTTGGATAGGCGTTCACGCCGCATCCGGCAAAAAAACCGCCCGCACAATAACATCATTCTTCCTGATCACGTTTCACCGCAGATTATCATCACAACTGAAACCGATTACACCAACCACAACAGACAAAGATTTGTAATATTTTCATATTATTATTCGGTTTTCACAGTTGTTACATTTCTTTTCAGTAAAGTCTTAATTGCAGATAACAGCGTTTAATCTATGATGATATAACTCAATTATTTTCATGCACTTAAATCATAACTAAGATAAATGTTAGTGTAAGCGATTACACTGATGTGATTTGCTTCACATCTTTTTACGTCGTACTCACCTATCTTAATTCACAATAAAAAATAACCATATTGGAGGGCATCATGCCTGACGCTAAAAAACAGGGGCGGTCAAACAAGGCAATGACGTTTTTCGTCTGCTTCCTTGCCGCTCTGGCGGGATTACTCTTTGGCCTGGATATCGGTGTAATTGCTGGCGCACTGCCGTTTATTGCAGATGAATTCCAGATTACTTCGCACACGCAAGAATGGGTCGTAAGCTCCATGATGTTCGGTGCGGCAGTCGGTGCGGTGGGCAGCGGCTGGCTCTCCTTTAAACTCGGGCGCAAAAAGAGCCTGATGATCGGCGCAATTTTGTTTGTTGCCGGTTCGCTGTTCTCTGCGGCTGCGCCAAACGTTGAAGTACTGATTCTTTCCCGCGTTCTGCTGGGGCTGGCGGTGGGTGTGGCCTCTTATACCGCACCACTGTACCTCTCTGAAATTGCGCCGGAAAAAATTCGCGGCAGTATGATCTCTATGTATCAGTTGATGATCACTATCGGGATCCTCGGTGCTTATCTTTCTGATACCGCCTTCAGCTACACCGGTGCATGGCGCTGGATGCTGGGTGTGATTATCATCCCGGCAATTTTGCTGCTGATTGGTGTCTTCTTCCTGCCAGACAGCCCACGTTGGTTTGCCGCCAAACGCCGTTTTGTTGATGCCGAACGCGTGCTGCTACGCCTGCGTGACACCAGCGCGGAAGCGAAACGCGAACTGGATGAAATCCGTGAAAGTTTGCAGGTTAAACAGAGTGGCTGGGCGCTGTTTAAAGAGAATAGCAACTTCCGCCGCGCGGTGTTCCTTGGCGTACTGTTACAGGTAATGCAGCAATTCACCGGGATGAACGTCATCATGTATTACGCGCCGAAAATCTTCGAACTGGCGGGTTATACCAACACCACCGAGCAAATGTGGGGGACAGTGATTGTCGGCCTGACCAACGTACTTGCCACCTTTATCGCAATCGGCCTTGTTGACCGCTGGGGACGTAAACCAACGCTAACGCTGGGCTTCCTGGTGATGGCTGCTGGTATGGGCGTACTCGGTACAATGATGCATATCGGTATCCACTCTCCGTCGGCGCAGTATTTCGCCATCGCCATGCTGCTGATGTTTATTGTCGGTTTTGCCATGAGTGCCGGTCCGCTGATTTGGGTACTGTGCTCCGAAATTCAGCCGCTGAAAGGCCGCGATTTTGGCATCACCTGCTCCACCGCCACCAACTGGATTGCCAACATGATCGTTGGCGCAACGTTCCTGACCATGCTCAACACGCTGGGTAACGCCAACACCTTCTGGGTGTACGCGGCTCTGAACGTACTGTTTATCCTGCTGACATTGTGGCTGGTACCGGAAACCAAACACGTTTCGCTGGAACATATTGAACGTAATCTGATGAAAGGTCGTAAACTGCGCGAAATCGGCGCTCACGATTAATCTCCTCAGGCTTCCTCCCGTCGCGGAGGAAGCCGCCTCTTGCAGTCATCTTTTCTTCGCTCTATCCTCTGCCGCTATGAAAACATCCCGTCTCCCTATCGCCATCCAACAGGCCGTTATGCGTCGCCTGCGGGAAAAACTCGCCCAGGCTAACCTGAAATTGGGGCGTAACTACCCGGAGCCAAAACTCTCTTACACCCAGCGCGGCACCTCCGCCGGAACAGCCTGGCTGGAAAGCTATGAAATCCGCCTCAATCCCGTTTTGCTGTTGGAAAACAGTGAAGCCTTTATTGAAGAAGTGGTGCCGCACGAACTGGCACATTTGCTGGTATGGAAACATTTCGGGCGCGTAGCACCACATGGCAAAGAGTGGAAGTGGATGATGGAAAACGTGCTGGGTGTTCCCGCCCGTCGTACGCATCAGTTCGAACTGCAATCCGTGCGTCGCAACACCTTCCCCTACCGCTGCAAGTGCCAGGAGCATCAGCTTACCGTACGCCGCCATAATCGCGTAGTTCGTGGCGAAGCCGTCTATCGCTGTGTTCACTGCGGCGAACAACTGGTCGCAAAATAACCATCTGAACTATCAGGAACTTTCCTGATCTGGCTGATTGCATACCAAAACAACTTTCGCTACGTTGCTGGCTCGTTTTAACACGGAGTAAGTGATGTACCGTTATTTGTCTATTGCTGCGGTGGTACTGAGCGCAGCATTTTCCGGCCCGGCGTTGGCCGAAGGTATCAATAGTTTTTCTCAGGCGAAAGCCGCGGCGGTAAAAGTCCACGCTGACGCGCCCGGTACGTTTTATTGCGGATGTAAAATTAACTGGCAGGGCAAAAAAGGCGTTGTTGATCTGCAATCGTGCGGCTATCAGGTGCGCAAAAATGAAAACCGCGCCAGCCGCGTAGAGTGGGAACACGTCGTTCCCGCCTGGCAATTCGGTCACCAGCGCCAGTGCTGGCAGGACGGTGGACGTAAAAACTGCGCTAAAGATCCGGTCTATCGCAAGATGGAAAGCGATATGCATAACCTGCAGCCGTCAGTCGGTGAGGTGAATGGCGATCGCGGCAACTTTATGTACAGCCAGTGGAATGGCGGCGAAGGCCAGTACGGTCAATGCGCCATGAAGGTCGATTTCAAAGAAAAAGCTGCCGAACCACCAGCGCGTGCACGCGGTGCCATTGCGCGCACCTACTTCTATATGCGCGACCAATACAACCTGACACTCTCTCGCCAGCAAACGCAGCTGTTCAACGCATGGAACAAGATGTATCCGGTTACCGACTGGGAGTGCGAGCGCGATGAACGCATCGCGAAGGTGCAGGGCAATCATAACCCGTATGTGCAACGCGCTTGCCAGGCGCGAAAGAGCTAACCTACACTAGCGGGATTCTTTTTGTTAACCCCTACCCCACGCGTACAACCGCGTGGGGAGACGACGCGGATTTTTAACTATGCGTATCCCCCGCATTTATCATCCTGAACCACTGACCAGCCATTCTCACATCGCGCTTTGCGAAGATGCCGCCAACCATATCGGGCGCGTACTGCGCATGGGGCCGGGGCAGGCGTTGCAATTGTTTGACGGTAGCAACCAGGTCTTTGACGCCGAAATTACCAGCGCCAGCAAAAAAAGCGTGGAAGTGAAGGTGCTGGAAGGCCAGCTCGACGATCGCGAATCTCCGCTGCATATTCACCTCGGTCAGGTGATGTCGCGTGGTGAAAAAATGGAATTTACGATCCAGAAATCGATCGAACTCGGTGTAAGCCTCATTACGCCACTTTTTTCTGAGCGCTGCGGCGTTAAACTGGATAGTGAACGTCTGAACAAGAAGCTCCAGCAGTGGCAGAAGATTGCAATTGCTGCCTGTGAGCAGTGTGGTCGTAACCGGGTGCCGGAAATCCGTCCAGCGATGGATCTGGAAGCCTGGTGTGCAGAGCAGGATGAAGGACTGAAACTGAATCTTCACCCGCGCGCCAGTAACAGCATCAATACGTTGCCGTTACCGGTTGAACGCGTCCGCCTGCTGATTGGCCCGGAAGGCGGTTTATCGGCAGATGAAATTGCCATGACTGCCCGCTATCAATTTACTGATATCCTGTTGGGACCTCGCGTTTTGCGTACTGAGACAACTGCGCTCACCGCCATTACCGCGCTACAAGTGCGTTTTGGCGATTTGGGCTAACGGAGAAGAATAATGATCAAGCTCGGCATCGTGATGGACCCCATCGCAAACATCAACATCAAGAAAGATTCCAGTTTCGCTATGTTGCTGGAAGCACAGCGTCGTGGTTACGAACTTCACTATATGGAGATGGCCGATCTCTATTTGATCAATGGTGAGGCTCGCGCTCGTACCCGTACTTTGAGCGTCGAACAGAACTACGATAAATGGTACGAGTTCACGGGTGAGCAGGATCTGCCGCTGGCCGATCTCGATGTGATCCTGATGCGTAAAGACCCGCCGTTTGATACCGAGTTTATCTACGCGACCTATATTCTGGAACGTGCCGAAGATAAAGGGACGCTGATCGTTAACAAGCCGCAGAGCCTGCGCGATTGTAACGAAAAACTGTTCACTGCCTGGTTCTCTGACTTAACACCAGAAACGCTGGTCACACGCAATAAAGCGCAGCTAAAAGCTTTCTGGGAAAAACACAGCGACATCATTCTTAAGCCGCTGGACGGTATGGGCGGCGCGTCGATTTTCCGCGTGAAAGAAGGTGATCCAAACCTCGGCGTGATTGCCGAAACCCTGACTGAGCATGGCACTCGCTACTGCATGGCGCAAAATTACCTGCCAGCCATTAAAGATGGCGACAAACGCGTGCTGGTAGTGGATGGCGAGCCGGTGCCGTATTGCCTGGCGCGTATTCCGCAGGGGGGCGAAACCCGTGGCAATCTGGCTGCCGGTGGTCGCGGTGAACCTCGTCCGCTGACGGAAAGTGACTGGAAAATCGCCCGTCAGATTGGGCCGACGCTGAAAGAAAAAGGGCTGATTTTTGTTGGTCTGGATATCATCGGCGACCGTCTGACTGAAATTAACGTCACCAGCCCAACCTGTATTCGTGAGATTGAAGCAGAGTTTCCGGTGTCGATTACCGGAATGTTAATGGATGCCATCGAAGCACGTTTACAGCAGCAGTAACCCACCTTAGCGAGAAGGATCTCGTTGAGACTCTGAGTGACAGCGCCCTTCTTTCCACGCATACTGGGCGCTGTTGCTTTTTTGAACCAGGAAACAGAACCTCTGACAATGAATTTACAGCATCACTTTCTTATTGCCATGCCTGCTCTCCAGGATCCGATTTTCCGTCGTTCCGTGGTCTACATTTGCGAACATAATACCAATGGTGCAATGGGGATCATCGTCAACAAGCCGCTGGAAAATCTCAAAATTGAAGGGATTCTGGAAAAACTGAAGATCACGCCGGAGCCGCGTGATGAATCAATCCGTCTGGATAAACCGGTTATGCTCGGCGGTCCGCTGGCTGAAGATCGCGGGTTTATTTTGCATACTCCGCCCTCCAATTTTGCTTCCAGCATTCGCATTTCAGACAACACAGTGATGACCACTTCCCGCGATGTGCTGGAAACGCTCGGCACCGATAAACAACCGTCTGACGTATTGGTGGCTCTGGGTTATGCCTCCTGGGAGAAAGGTCAACTGGAACAAGAAATTCTCGATAACGCGTGGCTAACGGCCCCGGCAGATCTGAATATTCTGTTCAAAACGCCGATTGCCGACCGCTGGCGCGAGGCGGCAAAACTGATTGGTGTGGATATTCTCACCATGCCTGGTGTGGCAGGACACGCCTGATGAGTGGAACCTTACTCGCCTTCGACTTCGGCACCAAAAGCATTGGCGTAGCGGTCGGCCAACGCATTACCGGCACCGCTCGCCCTTTGCCTGCAATTAAAGCGCAGGACGGTACGCCGGACTGGAACATTATCGAGCGTTTACTGAAAGAGTGGCAGCCGGACGAAATCATCGTCGGTTTGCCGCTGAATATGGACGGCACCGAACAGCCGTTAACCGCCAGAGCGCGTAAATTTGCCAACCGTATTCATGGTCGTTTCGGTGTTGAAGTAAAGCTCCATGACGAGCGTCTTAGCACCGTGGAGGCACGTTCCGGTCTGTTTGAACAGGGCGGCTATCGGGCGCTCAACAAAGGCAAAGTCGACTCTGCCTCTGCGGTTATTATTCTCGAAAGCTATTTCGAGCAGGGATATTAAGGCGATTTACTAGCGCACAGATTTCTGACAATGTGCTCGTTGTTTCATGTTGGATGCGGCGTAAACGCCTTATCCAACCTACAGTGAGTGCGAATTCAAAGTTACGCTTCCCTTGTAGGCCCGATAAGCTTGCGCATCGGGCATATTTACAATTCGTATCAGACACAGCAACGTCACAAGCGCCCTTCTTTCACCCGCTGCTGATAACTCTGCTGAAACGTTATCATCCCCACCTGCTGCCCGGTTTGAATAACATGCGGTAACTGGTGGGTTTTCCCTTCACGAATCAAATTCCCCACCGCGGGTGTGTTAATCAGCAATTCAAACAACGCCACGCGTCCTTCCTGTTTATCCACTTCCAGCTTTTGTGACAACACCGCCCGTAAACTACCTGCCAGTTGACTACGCACGGGATCTTTTTCCTGCGCCGGAAACGAATCCACCAGTCGCTCAACTGCCTGCGCTGCGCCGCGCGTGTGTAATGTCGCCAGCACCAGATGCCCGGTTTCTGCCGCCGTCAGCGCCAGACGGATTGTCTCGCTATCACGCAGCTCTCCGAGCAAAATCACATCAGGATCTTCCCGCAATGCAGCCCGCAATCCCGATGCGAAAGTCATACAGTGCAAACCAATCTCCCGCTGTTGGATCAAACATCGCTGACTGGTATAGAGATATTCCACAGGATCTTCCAGCGTCAGAATATGCGCATCGGCATGTTGATTGAGATAGCCAACCATCGCCGCCAGCGTGGTAGATTTGCCGCTCCCCGTCGCCAGAATCAGGCCATTCTCGCTCTTGAGTAATTCCGGCAATACCGGTGGCGCACCAAGCTGTTCGAGCTGTGGACAGTGCGAAGGTAACAACCGTAATGCCAGAGAAATACCTTGCCGTTGCGCGAACGCACTGCCACGCAACCGCTGGTTTTCCGCCAGCGACACAGCAAAATCCAACTGACCATTCTCCAGCAATATTGTCCGCTGATCGTCATCCAGCCACTCCCGCAGTAGCTCTTCGACGTCCGGCGCATCAAACGGCGCAGCTTCCATTCGCCCGCGAATGCGCCATCGTGCGGGCCAGGCGCTGCACAGGTGTAGATCCGAGACGTTATGCTTTACACTAAGGGCCACAATTTCTTCCATATTCATACTAAGATCCTCGGAAAATGAACGATATTGCGCATAACCTGGCACAGGTCCGGGACAAAATCTCAGCGGCTGCAACGCGTTGCGGCCGTTCTCCAGAAGAAATTACGCTGCTTGCAGTCAGTAAAACAAAACCTGCGAGCGCCATCGCAGAAGCCATTGATGCCGGGCAGCGTCAATTTGGTGAAAACTACGTTCAGGAAGGGGTAGATAAAATTCGCCACTTTCAGGAACTGGGCGTAACAGGATTAGAATGGCATTTTATTGGCCCGTTGCAGTCTAATAAAAGCCGCCTGGTGGCAGAGCATTTCGACTGGTGTCATACCATCGACCGTTTGCGCATCGCTACCCGTCTGAACGACCAGCGCCCGGCAGAACTTCCCCCTCTTAACGTACTGATTCAAATTAACATTAGTGATGAAAACAGTAAGTCCGGGATTCAACTGGCTGAACTGGACGAGCTGGCAGCTGCGGTCGCTGAACTACCGCGTTTACGTCTGCGCGGGCTGATGGCAATCCCTGCGCCTGAGTCAGAATATGTAAGGCAGTTTGAAGTTGCACGCCAAATGGCTGTAGCATTTGCCGGACTGAAAACGCGCTACCCGCATATCGACACGCTCTCTCTGGGAATGTCGGACGATATGGAAGCCGCCATTGCGGCAGGTAGCACGATGGTTCGTATCGGCACTGCAATTTTTGGTGCGCGTGATTACTCTAAAAAATAAGGAATTAAAGGAACGCCATGAATACGTTGACTTTCCTGCTTTCAACGGTCATTGAGCTGTATACCATGGTGCTGTTATTACGCATCTGGATGCAGTGGGCTCATTGTGATTTTTACAACCCCTTCTCACAGTTTGTAGTGAAGGTAACGCAGCCGATTATCGGGCCACTGCGCCGCGTTATTCCGGCAATGGGCCCCATTGATAGCGCCTCGCTGCTGGTTGCCTATATTCTCAGTTTCATTAAAGCCATCGTGCTGTTTAAAGTGGTGACCTTCCTGCCAATCATTTGGATTGCCGGTTTATTGATTCTGCTGAAAACCATCGGCCTGCTGATTTTCTGGGTCCTGCTGGTGATGGCGATTATGAGCTGGGTAAGCCAGGGTCGTAGCCCGATTGAATACGTGCTGATTCAGCTGGCCGATCCGCTGCTGCGCCCGATTCGCCGCTTGCTACCGGCAATGGGTGGGATTGATTTCTCGCCGATGATCCTCGTTCTGCTGCTGTATGTCATCAATATGGGTGTCGCAGAAGTCTTGCAGGCGACCGGAAATATGCTGCTGCCAGGGCTGTGGATGGCGTTATGAGTGCCGTAACAGTTAATGATGACGGTCTGGTTTTACGGCTCTATATTCAGCCGAAAGCCAGCCGTGATTCTATTGTCGGTTTACATGGCGACGAGGTAAAAGTCGCCATTACCGCGCCGCCGGTTGACGGCCAGGCCAACAGCCATCTGGTGAAGTTTCTCGGTAAGCAATTCCGGGTTGCCAAAAGCCAGGTGGTGATTGAAAAAGGCGAACTTGGCCGCCACAAACAAATTAAAATCATTAATCCGCAACAAATCCCGCCAGAAATCGCGGCGTTAATTAATTAGGTATCCTATGCAAAAAGTTGTCCTCGCAACCGGCAATGCCGGTAAAGTGCGTGAGCTGGCGTCGCTGCTTAGCGACTTCGGTCTTGATATCGTGGCCCAAACAGACCTCGGCGTAGATTCCGCTGAAGAAACCGGCCTGACCTTTATCGAAAACGCGATTCTGAAAGCGCGCCATGCGGCAAAAGTGACCGGTTTACCGGCAATTGCCGACGACTCCGGTCTGGCGGTAGATGCGCTGGGTGGCGCGCCGGGTATTTACTCCGCGCGTTATTCCGGTGAAGACGCGACCGATCAAAAGAATCTGCAAAAACTGCTGGAAACAATGAAAGACGTACCGGACGACCAACGTCAGGCGCGTTTCCACTGCGTGCTGGTATATCTGCGTCACGCGGAAGATCCCACTCCGCTGGTATGCCACGGTAGCTGGCCAGGCGTGATTACTCGTGAACCAGCGGGCACTGGTGGCTTTGGTTATGATCCAATCTTCTTCGTACTTTCCGAAGGGAAAACCGCCTGTGCGGACTGCCTGCTGAAAAAAGGCTTTACCAAGGCAGAGGTAACCTCTGGTTCAGGTGACCATGGTGTTGATATTATTGCAGAACAGAACGGCATTCGGTTTGGCATTCAATGTAAACTGTACCAAGGGCAGATTCCCAATAAGGCGGTGCAGGAGGCCTACACGGGTGCTTCCTATTATGACTGCGATGTTGCGGTTATTATGAGTAATTCGGAATTAACGAAACAGGCACAAGTTGAGGCTAAAAAGCTTCGAGTAAAATTTTGGAGCATTGTGGATTATATGCCTGAAGAAGATAAAAAATCTTCTAAGGGTAGCAGTGCATATAAGAAAAACAGCGAACCGACAAGCTATGAAGAATATGTTCAAAATCAAAAAGACTACGAACATGAACTAAGCAAGAAAATCAAAGACGAATTAAGAGAGCAAGAAAGTCATGCGCCTAGCGATGAACTATTGCCAGAATTAAAAGCGCTCCAACACCATGAATTTAAATCCGCTTGGATATGGCTTGATCCTCAAAATTTCAAAAATGAAACGTGGTATCCATTTATTCAGACTATTGAGGGCTATTTGAGCGATTTAAAAGAATTAGACATGCAATCATTAGGTGGAAAAGAAATTTTGCTAGAAAAACTCACTTATGTGAGCAGATTGTGTGCATTTATAAATGTAATTGGAGGTGGTCTTCAGTCAACTTTGTGGGATACTGGCGTTGATGCATCAAGATTTTTAGGTGTAGCATCAGTAAGACCATCAGAAATTAACCAACTGTATTGGAAAGCATGTTATTTGTTCGAACAGGAACAAATAGTATTTTTGAAAATCAAGGAAGTTATTGAAAGCTTTAGCTCCGATGAAAGGAATGAAATCGAAAAGAGTTCGGAAGATCAAGAACTTCGAGGCATAGAAGATGAACTCTGTGAGTACAAAAATGCGCTTAGTCATTTGGAAGAACTATGGAACGCAATGCCTGAAAAAGAAGAAACTTCGAGACAAGATTTTTCCTTTTGGAACGATGATAGTGCCATTGCAGAACAAATTAGAAAAAATAAAAATACTGTCACGGAAATTCGTAATCGTGTTATCAATTATAAAGAATTTCAATTAAAGCAACAAAGAGAACGAGAACGGCAAGAGGAAATATTAAAACGCAAGAAAAAGACCATTGCAAAATTAATCGAGCAATATCGTCTCGACTTAAAACAGCTCGATGCTAAAAAAGAGAAGGTGCTATCTAATAAGCGGGAAATCAATCGAGAACAAATTCAACAGGCTCAGTTCCAAATTGATGAATATTTAAGACAGAAAAATTCGTTTGCACTATTCAGAAAAAAGCGAGATGCTGAATTGGATGAAAAAATTAGTGTTTTGACAAGGCATATTAGCCAGTTGAGGGAATCATTGCCATGCGAATTAGAAGAATATGAGCAAGAGATACAAACCGAACGGTCCAAATTGTTGGAAGAAGTCTTGTCTACGGCTGATAAGGAAGGCGTACTGGAAGAAGTTAAAGCTGTGTTGTAAAAATTTAGAATAATTAACGATATGTCGGTTTTAGTATTTTATGGAGCAATCAATGGTATCTACTGTTTATACAATTGGATATTCGAGTTTTACATCCGATGAGTTCTGGAAAACTCTGGTAAAAAACCATGTGCAGTTAGTTATAGATGTGAGAAGCACACCTTTCTCAAAACGATATCCTGAATACAACAAGGATGTCTTAAAAGAGTTCCTTGCTCAGCATAGAATTTTTTATCGAAACTATGCTAGAGAGTTTGGTGCTCGTCAAGAAGACCATAAATTCTATACAAGGGATGGTTATTTAGATTTTGAGCTTTTTTCGCAATCTGAAGCATTTCGAAGTGGTGTGGAGAAGCTCTGTAAAAGTATGGAGCAAGATTATATATTTGCCCTTATGTGCGCCGAAAAAAATCCAATCGATTGTCATCGGGCAATAATGGTGTCACGAGCTTTCTCTGATAAAGGATACAGGGTTCTTCATATACTTCCACACGGTAAAATTTTAACGCAAGACGATTTTAATCAAGAACTTCTGGATAAATACTACCCGAGTCGATTTCAACTATCACTCATTGATAGTTCAAAAAGTGATGCCGACCTTCTAAAGCAAGCATATCGTTATCGAAATGCAGATATTGGTTATAGAATGGAGGATGTATAATGACTCTCTATACGATTGGATTTACAAAAAAGAATGCCTATCGATTTTTTGAGTTGATCAAGCGACACAACATTGAGGTGCTAGTAGATGTTCGCTTGAATAACAAATCACAGCTTGCAGGATTTACAAAGGGAGAAGACTTGCCATATTTTTTGGAAGAAATTTGTAAGTGTAAGTACTATCATAATATAGATTTCGCACCAACCAAAGAAATTCTAGATGCATATAAAAAGAATAAAATAACGTGGGGTGAGTATGTCGAACAATATGAACCGCTGATTGAAAAAAGAAAAGCCGTCCAGCTTTTTCTAAAGCTGTTTTCTAAGTATGAAAACGTATGTCTATTGTGCAGCGAGCCTACGCCAGAACAATGCCATAGAAGACTCTTTGCAGAGATGGTACAAAAGGAAGATCCGTCGATTGTTATAAAACACCTTTGAAAATGTGAGGAATAATTATATGACAAAAAACATAGTGATTATGACAAGATCGTCTAAAAATGGTGGTTTTTGTGTCGCAGGAATTGACACTAGAACAGGTGAATGGATTCGTTTGGTTTCAACAAACAGCTGCACTGGAGGCGCATTATCTAAGAATGATCTTAAGTATGATGATGGAATTATGTGTGCACCGCTAGATATTGTTCAAGTATCAGTGATTCAAAAGCAAGATTCAAAATATCAGCCTGAAAATTATATTTTAGATACCACAAAACCCATTTACAGATGTGGCTTTGCATCGATTGATGAAGTTCTTGGGTTACATCCTTGCGAAGTACATGATTTTCTATATGGAAATACGCGAGCATATGCTTTGGAACATGAGGTGGAAGAGTTTGGCTTTTCGCTGGTATTGATTGAAATACAAAATTTGCAGATAAATCAAATTGTAAATTACGCAGGGAAAAAGAAAACGAAGGCAACATTTAACTATAACAGATATTGCTACAGTTCTTTATCCGTAACAGATCCTGATTTTTACGATGTTCCCGATAATACGCTTTATGACCACGCGTATATAGTAGTCAGCCTTCCTGAACATGGCTATCCGGAAGGTTGCTTCTATAAGTTTGTCGCAAAAATATATGTATAAAGCCGAAAACGGTCAAAGTTTTTTGATGATTTTCGTATGAATCGCAGATTTTTGCTCAAGCGTCAATTTCTCGTTGATGCGCAACGCAAAATGCGTTACAATAAATCCGAGGTGATAACCATGGAAAAAACGATGACACTCAATCTCCGTGTCAACCCCACTGTAAAACAGCAAGCCGAGGATGTGCTGAAGCAGCTCGGCATCCCAATGGCAACAGCCA
>OGXB01000456.1_pt1 | contig 31225 bp, 20 predicted proteins | sample 1576161 | NCBI WGS metagenome assembly OGXB01 (sample SAMEA3541474, study PRJEB24748) | human gut metagenome | biome: human gut; feature: human-associated habitat; material: faeces | place: China | collected 2012
AATACTTTTTCCCTGTATTTACTTAATTCTGAAATGTATTTTTCTCCTATCTCACTTAATACGGATAACTTTCTTGAAATATATCCTATAGTCATCTTTTCATCTGTTTTCAGCTTAACAGCACAATAATCTGTTCCATTCAAATCCTCGCAAATAATACCTGAACACAATGTATATCCATTAATGCCAACCATAAGATTTAGTAAAGTTGCCCTGTCGTTTGCCCGCACCATTCTTTTATAGTGATAGGTACTTAATACTTCTTCTGCAAAATAAAACGAATTATTTTTTCCCTGGTCAAATGATAAGCATGGATATTCTTCAAGTTCTTCAAGCGTAACCTCTTTTTTATTTGCCAATGGATGATTTTTCCACAAATATACATATGCCTGACAGTCAATCAAATGATGAAACTCCAGATTCGCAGAGTGGAGAAGCTTTAGCAGTGCCTTTCTGTTGAAATCACTGAGATAAAGTACTCCCACCTCGCTTTTCATGGTGCTGACGTCACTGATCACATCTGCAGTCTTTGTCTCCCTGATGGCAAATTCATATTCCGACACATCAAACTTCTGCACCATATCCACGAATGCTTTCACTGCAAAAGAATAATGCTGGGTGGAAACGCCAAATTTCTTCTTATAGGAACCACCCTCACTGTATTTCTCAACCACACTCTCATACTGTCCGTATATCTGACGGGCATACATCAGAAATTCTGTCCCGTCATTGGTCAGTGTCACACCACGACCGCTGCGGTTGAATATAATGATTCCAAGCTCCTTCTCAAGCTCCTTCACTGCATTGGTCAGAGAAGGCTGGGAAATATACAACGCCTCCGCAGCTTTATTTAATGAACCAGTTTCGGAAATTGTGATGATATAATTCATCTGTGTTAGTGTCATGTTGTCTCTCCCTTACATATCCTTAGATCTTTTAATCAACTTTTTTCAAAGTATTTTCTCTGGCTGTAATAATTTTACTATATCATCTGAAGTTTCTCAACATTGCAATTTCTGCAAACAAAAATCTCCTGTGCAGACATATCAAATCGATTTCCTATCTGCTTCAGAAGATTTTTTATGAAAAATACGGTATTCACGGAATTCATGCCGGGGAGCACGGAAACGACAGCGCAGGAGAGAGGTTTTTTCATGTTCAAGTCCGTTTTTCCCCCCCAGCGCGCACTGGTCACCATCACCTTTGAAGGCGAGGCCATACAGGTTGAGGAAGGCACGACCGTCGCGGCGGCGGTCCTCGACCGGGCGGGCGGCGAAACCCGCACCACGGCCCGCAAACACGACGGGCGCGGCCCGTACTGTCACATGGGCGTCTGTTACGAATGCCTCATGGAGATCGACGGCGTCCCAAACCAGCAGTCCTGCCTCATCCCCGTGCGGGAAGGCATGTCGGTGAAACGGCAGTCCGGAGCGCCTTCCTTCAGGACAGAGGAGAACAAGTGATGCGTACGCAATGGGATATCGTCATTATCGGGGCCGGGCCCGCGGGCATGAGCGCGGCGTTGCAGGCCACGCGGCACGGGCTTTCCGTCCTCGTCCTTGACCGGCAGGCCGAGCCCGGAGGCCAGATCTTCCGCAGCGCCGGTTCCGCCTCCGCCGACAAACGCAAGCAGATCGGGGCCGATTACGCGCGCGGCGAAGCCCTCGTCCGCGAATTCCGCCAGTCCCCCGCCACCTTCCTGGGCGGGGCGAACGTCTGGCACCTTGCCCCGGGCCGGGCCTATGTCAGCCATCAGGGGACGAGCCACGTCATGCAGGCGCGGCAGATCCTCATCGCCACCGGCGCTATGGAGCGCCCCGTGCCCCTGCCGGGCTGGACCCTGCCGGGCGTGCTCGGTGCCGGGGCCGCCGACGTGCTGCTCAAGTCCGCCTCCATGCTGCCCGAAGGCCCGGTCGTGCTGTGCGGCAACGGCCCGCTCATCCTCCAGACCGTCGCCCTGCTGCGTCGCCACGCCCTTGATCTTGGCCTTCTTCGATTCGAGGTTGTAGGTGATCGTGTCCATCTTGTAGGGGGCTTCGCCGCCGTCGGAGAATTCGGGTTTGGTGACGATGGCCTTGCCTTCGAGCGAGTCGGGTTTGCCGTATGCGTGGATCAGCTTGGAGTTCATGTCGATCTGCATGTAGTCGGCCTTGAGGTTGCTGTTCTGATAGGTGACGTCGCCTTCGTTGTAGATGTAGACCATCTTGTTGCGGACGTCGTAAACCAGCGAGTCCTTGTTCTTGCCCGAAATCGGATCGTCGAGGAAGGCGCCGGGCTTGCGCGGCCGCTTGACCGAGTCGCGGGCCACGGTGTCGGCCTGCCTGCCGGCCAGCGAGTCGGCCCGGCGGGCGATGAGCGAATCGACCTGCGAACTGAACATCGAGTCGCGCTCCTCCTGCGACATGGCTTCGAATTCGGCGTGGCGGCGGGCTTTCTCGCGGGCGGCCCGTGCCTGCGCGCGGCGTTCGCTGCGTGTGCGGGCGGCTTCGGGAACTTCGGCCGCGGCTTCCGGAAGGGTATATGCCGGAACGGAATCGTGGGTGCGGGTGCTGTCCGGGGCGGCTGCGGCGAACATGCTCCGGGGTGCGGACGCGCCGAACACCAGCTGGGCGAAGAGCAGGATCAGCGCCGCCGAAAACAGATATTTTACCCTAAGTTTATCCAAAATTCCAATAATTTTTCGTACCTTTGCCGACATGTCGGCAAAAACGCCTGAATCAGGTCTCCGGCGACCTCCCGCGGGGTTTTCAGGCGCGACAAAGATAGGTAAAAAATTACAGAAAGCTTACACTTGATCTCTTAAATATGCGCACACGACTGTTCCTGTTATTCGCATTTGCGGCCGTAACCGTTCTTACGAACGCGGCATCGGCCGGGAATATTGCGCACGGAGTCGAAGTTGTGGTGATCGACCCCGGTCACGGCGGCAACGATCCCGGTGCGCACTACGGCGGAACCAGCGAAAAGGACCTGACGCTGAAGGTGGCTCTCAAGCTCGGCAAAATGATCGAGGAGGGCATGCCCGGCGTGAAGGTGGTCTATACGCGCAAGACGGACAAGGCGCTGGGACCCGACAAGGCGAAAGACCTGCAGGCGCGCGCCGACATCGCCAACAAGGCCGGCGGCGACCTCTTCATTTCGATCCATGTCAATGCGGCCAAATCTACGGCCGCGCGCGGCGTCGAGACGCTGATCATGGGCGAAAGCCCCAAGGAGCAGCGTTACAACGAAAACGCGCTTTTCGAGAACAACCGCGAGGACCTGATCGACATGTCCGACGAACGTACGGCGGCCATCGTGCGGGCCTATATACAGAACCTGCAGTTCACCTACGGCGAGTACAGCATGGCCATCGCGCGCTGCATTCAGAACAACTACCTGAAGGCGGGCCGCCACTCGCGGGGCATCAAACCCCAGCTGCTGCGCGTGCTCTATGCGACCGACATGCCGGGCGTGCTGACCGAGATCGGATTCCTCTCCAACTCGCAGGAGGCTGCCTACATGAAGTCGGAGAAGGGCCAGACCGAGATCGCCCGTTCGATTTACGAGGGCGTGAAGAACTATTCGGCCTATGTGCTCGAAACGCGCAATGCCGAAGAGGAGGCCGCTGCGGCGCCTAAGCCGGAGCAGAAACCGGAGCAAGTGGTCGTCGGCAAGGAGCCTGTGCGCGGGGCCGGCGGAAAGGCGGGGGCGAAGGACTCCGCCGCCAAATCCGAATCCGTGACTGCGCCGGCAGAGCGGGAGACGTCCAAAACGCAGACGCCGAAAACGGAGACTCCCAAGGCCGGCGCCCCGAAGCGTGAGACGCCGAAAGCCGAAACCCCGAAGCAGCCGGCTCCGAAACAGGACGCGCAGCCGCTGCGCTATACCGTGCAGGTGCTGGCCAGCCCCCAGACCGTGCCGGCTTCGTCCGAGCGGTTCAAGAGCTACCGCGGCAAGGTAAAGCAATATACGGCCGACGGCAAATACCGTTATAAGTATTGCGTCGGCGAATACGAGACCCGCGCTGCGGCGCAGAAGCAACTGGCGGCGGTGCGCAAGGTCTTCCCCGACGCCTTTGTGGTGAGCTGCCGGGGAACTCGGATCGTGAAATAAAAACATACGAGATATGAAAAGGGAAGTTAAGATCGGAATTTTCGCCGTGGCGATGATCGGCGTCGCATGGGCGGGCATCCGCTTTCTGAAAGGATTCGATATTTTCAGCCGCAATGTCGAATATTATGCGGCTTACGACCAGATCAACGGCGTGCAGAACGCTTCGCCGATCATGATGAAGGGCGTCAAGATCGGTTCGGTGACGGGCCTGTCGTTCGACCCCGCCCGCAGCGACAAAGTCGTGCTGCGGTTCACCATCAAGCGCGAATACCGCATTCCGACCGATTCGGAAGCCAAGATTTTCAGCAACGGGCTGATGGGCGCCAAGGCGATCGAAATCACCTACGGCACGGCCGACACCTACCTGCACAAGGGGGATACGCTGCGGGCGAGCCGCGACCGCGACCTGATGGACATGGCCGGTTCCGAGCTGGATTTCTTCAAGCAGAAGGTCTCGCAGCTCACCGGCGATCTGTCGCGTGCGCTCGACAACCTCAACAGGCTGATGGAGGACAACGCCGGCAATATCGCCGGGACACTCGGCAACCTCAACTCCGTGACGGGCGACATGGCGCAGATACTTTCCGCCGAGAAAAACAACCTGAAAAGCGCGCTGGAGAACCTTTCGAAGTTCTCCGACATGCTCGGCGACAACGCCCAGCGCGTGGACAGCATCATCGGCAATGTAGACCGGGTCGTCGCGCAGTTCTCCGAAGAGGAGTTCGCCGTCAAGCTTTCGCAGACCGTCGGGCATCTCGACGATCTGGTGGCCCGCATCGCGCAGGGCGAGGGCACGGTGGGCAAGCTGATGAACGATCCCGAACTTTACGATTCGCTCAACCGGGCCAGCGAGAATCTCTCCGCACTGCTGGCCGACGTCAAACAGTATCCGGGCCGTTACGTCCATCTTTCGCTCTTCGGGCGCAACCCTGAGAAGATGAAGGAGCGGGCCGACCGGAAGGCCGCGAAGGCCGCCGAGAAGGCCGAGCGCGATTCGCTCAGGCGGCTGCGGTAGCTCTTTACCCGACATAGCACCATGATTTATCCTGCAAACTTCGAGCAGAAGATCGGCTTCGACCGGCTTCGTGAACAGGTTGCGGCGCGCTGTACCATGCGTGCCGCCCGTGCGCGGCTGGCCGGCGAGACCTTTTCGACTTCGGCGCGTGAGATCGCCCGGCGGCTGACGCTTGCCGACGAGATGCGTCTGCTGCTCGATATGGAACACGAATTTCCCGGCGGGGAGTATCCCGACGTCGATCATATCGTCGCCAAGCTGCGCGTCGAAGGCTCGTTCCTCGACGTCGAGGAAGTGGTGACGCTGCATCGTGCGCTGACGGTCGTCGGCGGCATCGTCGCGTTCATTCTCAACCGCGAAGAACAATATCCGGCGCTTCACGCCCGCAGCCGCGGCGTCGCGGCGTTTCCCGAAATCGTACAGCGGATCGACGCCATCGTCGATCGCTTCGGCAACGTGAAGGACAACGCTTCGCCCGGTCTGCTGGAGATCCGGCGCGCCGTCCGCGAACGTGAGGGACAGGCCGCCAAACGCCTGCAGGCCGTGCTGTCGGCCGCCAAAAGCGCCGGCATCGTCGATGCCGACGCCCAGATTTCGATCCGCGAAGGCAAAGCCGTGATTCCGGTCGCCGCGGCCAACAAACGCAAACTGCAGGGCTTCATCCACGACGAGTCGGCCACCGGACGCACGTTCTACGTCGAGCCGGTCGAGGTGGTGGAGATCAACAACGAACTGCGTGAACTGGAATACGCCGAGCGGCGCGAGATTGTCCGCATCCTCTCGGAGTTCACCGATTCGGTGCGTCCCGATGCGGAATTGATCGCCGATTCGGGCGATTACCTCGCCGAGATCGACATGCTGCGCGCCAAAGGGCGCTGGGCCTCGGAGAACGGCTGCGTGAAGCCGATCGTCTCGACCGATGACCGGCTGGTGCTGAAAAACGCCCGCCATCCCTTGTTGCAGCAGACGCTCCGGGCGCAGGGCCGCGAGGTCGTGCCGCTCGACATGCAGCTGGACCGCCGCAAGCATATCCTCGTCATTTCGGGGCCTAACGCGGGCGGCAAGTCGGTCTGCCTGAAAACCACGGGCATCGTGCAGTATATGTTCCAGTGCGGTTTCCTCGTGCCGGCGTCGGAGGTCTCCGAGCTGCCCGTGTTTCGGTCGATCTTCATCGACATCGGCGACGAACAGTCGATCGACGACGATCTTTCGACCTACTCGTCGCACCTGCTCAACATGAAGAACATGCTGGCCGGAGCCTCCTCCGCGACGCTGGTGCTGATCGACGAATTCGGGTCGGGTACCGAGCCGGTCATCGGCGGCGCCATCGCCGAAGCCATCCTCGAACGCCTGCTGGCCAAGGGGTGCTACGGCGTTATCACGACCCATTACGCCAATATCAAATATTATGCGTCGAACACAGAAGGCATCGCCAACGGCGCCATGATGTTCGACGTGCAGCATATCAGGCCGCTGTTCCGGCTCGAAACGGGCAAGCCCGGCAGTTCGTTCGCCGTGGAGATCGCCCGCAAGATCGGCCTGCCGGAAGAGATTATCCGCATTGCGGGCGAGAAGGCTGGCAGCGACCATATCAACATCGAAAAGCAGCTGCGCGAAATCGCCCGTGACAAACATTACTGGGAACAGAAACGCGACCGCATCCGCCTGACGGACCGCAAGGTCGAAGAGCTGGAACAGACTTACGCCGAGCAGCTGGCGAAGATCAAGTCCGAGCGGCAGGAGATTCTGAAAAAGGCCAAGCAGGAGGCCCAGCGGCTGATCGCCGACGCCAACAAGCAGATCGAGAATACGATCAGGACCATCCGCGAAGCGCAGGCCGAAAAAGAGCTGACGCGGCTGGCGCGCCGTGAGCTGGACGACTTCCGCGATGCGGTCGAGCAGGCCGATACGGCCGAGAAGGACGCGCAGGTGGCCCGTGAGATCGAGCGTATCGAACGCCGCCGCCAGCGGCGCATCGAGCGCAAAACCCAGCGCGGCGAAGCGCAGGCGGCGGCCGCCGCCCCCGAACCGCCCAAACCCCGCGAGGTCGAACCCGGTTCCAAGGTCCGCATGGCCGGGCAGGATATGGTCGGCGTGGTGCAGTCGGTCAAGGGGAAGAAAGCGCAGGTCGCCTTCGGGCAGATACTTACTACGGTAGACAAGAAACTGCTGACCGTGGTGTCGAACAGCGAGTTCCGCGAAGCGACGCGCCCGCAGACGGCCCGTACGGTGGTCTCGGTCGATATTTCGGCCCGCAAACTCAATTTCAGGGACCATATCGACGTGCGGGGCATGCGCGCCGCCGAAGCGCTGGACGCCGTGCAGGATTTCGTCGATGACGCCCTGATGGTGGGCGTGGGGTCGGTTTCGATTCTCCACGGCAAGGGTACGGGGGCCTTGAAGGAGGAGATCCGCCGCTATCTGCGCACGGTCCCTGAGGTCGAATGCGCCAAGGACGAGCATGCCGACCGCGGCGGGGCGGGCATTACGATCGTGACTTTTAAGATGGACTGACGATTTTTCGCGGCGTTCCGGCCGAGTGCGGCGTGTCGTGTCGGCTGCCAAGAGTAGACCGCACGGCGGACGGAACGGAAAATGATAAGAGGATGAATTACAGACTTTCACGTATTGCCGCCATTTGCGGCGGAAAGTTTTCGGGCTGCGATTCCGAGGTGCGGTCGGTCGTTACCGACAGCCGTTCGCTTTCGTGCGAGCTGGGGTGCCGCCCGATGTTCGTCGCCATGCGCGGCGCGAACCACGATTCGCATGATTTCATCGCCGGCATGCAGAGCCGGGGCGTGCGTGCGTTCCTCGTCGAGCGGGGCGTCGAAGCCTCCTCGTGCACCGGGGAGTGCGGTTTCGTGCAGGTGGACAACGCCATCGAAGCCCTTCAGCGGCTGGCGGCCTATCACCGGGCGCAGTTCCGGGGTACGGTGGTCGGCATCACCGGCTCGAACGGCAAGACCGTCATCAAGGAGTGGATCGCCGAGGAGCTGCCCGAAGGCATGAAATATTACCGTTCGCCGAAGAGTTACAATTCGCAGCTGGGCGTGCCGCTTTCGGTGCTGATGCTGGAGGGTGACGAGGAACTGGCGATTTTCGAAGCGGGCATCTCGAAACCCGGCGAGATGGAGCGGCTCGAACGCATCATCCGTCCCGACGCGGTGATCTTCACTTCGATCGGCGACGCCCATCAGGAGAATTTCATCAATCTGGAACAGAAATGCGACGAGAAGATGATTCTCGCCCGCAGCGCTTCCAAAATCATCTACCACAGCTATTACGAGCCGCTGGGCCGTATGGTCGCGGCGCATTTCGCCGACCGCCGTCCCGTCGATGCCGCCGCGTATCCCGAAGTGCCCGAATCGGTCATAGGCAACGCCGCTTCGCGCCGCAACGCCCAGATCGTCGAGGCGTTCTGCGATGCGATGCATTATCCCGCCCCTTCGTTCGCCGCGGCTCCTTCGGTGGCGATGCGTCTCGAAGTGAAGGAGGGCATCAACGACTCGATACTTATCAACGACGCCTACAACCTCGACCTCAATTCGCTGGCGCTGGCGTTGGACTACCTGCACAGCGTGGCGCTGAGCCGCCGCCGTACGCTCGTGCTGTCGGACATTTCGCAGAGCGGTCTCACGGACGACGAGCTTTACAGCCGCGTGGCGGGCATGGTCGCACGCGCCGGAATCGATTTCCTGATCGGTATCGGTCCTCGCCTGAAACGCTATGCTGCGCTGTTCGCCTGCGACAAGGAGTTCTTTACGGCTACCGACGAATGCGTCGCGCGCATCAACCGCGACGCCGTGGCCGGGCGTGCGATCCTGCTGAAAGGCGCACGCGATTTCCGTTTCGAGAAACTGGTGCACCTGCTCTCCCGCAAGAGCCATACGACGGTGCTGGAGGTCGATCTCGACGCCATGATCCATAATCTCAACTATTTCCGTTCGAAGCTGAGCTTCGGGACCCGGCTCGTGGCGATGGTCAAAGCCGGTTCGTACGGCGCGGGCGATTTCGAAGTCGCGCAGATGCTTCAGCATCAGGGGGTGGACTATCTCGCCGTGGCGTTCGCCGACGAGGGCGTACTGCTGCGCGAGCGGGGGATTTCGATGCCGATCGTGGTGCTCAACGCCGATGCTGACAGCTTCGACGTCATGATCGCCAACCGGCTCGAACCCGAAATCTACAGTTTCCACTCGCTCGGCGCTTTCGCCGACGCCGTGACGCACGCGGGCGAAACCCGTTATCCGATTCATGTCAAGCTGGATACGGGCATGCACCGGCTGGGGTTCGTGGAGCAGGAGATCGCGCAGTTGTGCGCGACGCTCGCCGCGACGCCGCAGGTCAAGGCGGCTTCGGTCTTCTCGCACCTCAACTGCGCCGACATGCCCGAAGAGGATGCCTATACGCGGGCGCAGATCGCCCTCTACGACCGTATGAGCGCGCAGCTCGCCGCCTCGTTGCCTTATCCGGTCATCCGCCATACGGCCAATTCGGCCGCCATCGAGCGCTTCCCCGAAGCGCAGTTCGACATGTGCCGTCTGGGGCTGGGGCTTTACGGCTTCGGGTTCCGGCACAACGACGCCCTGCGTCCCGTCTCGACGCTCAAAACCCGCATCGTGCAAATCAAACGCCTGCCTGCGGGCGATGCGGTGGGGTATGGCCGCGCCGGGAAGCTCACGCGGCCGACTACTACGGCCACGATACCGATCGGCTATGCCGACGGGCTGGACCGGCATCTGGGCTGCGGCCGCTGGTCGGTGCTCGTGGCCGGACAGCCTGCGCCGATCGTCGGCCGGGTCTGCATGGACAGCTGCATGATCGACATTACGGACATTCCCGGCGTGAAGGAGGGCGACGAAGTGTCGGTCTTCTCGCCCGTTCCGGGCAACGACCTCGAAACGATGGCCCGCGTGCTCGATACGATTTCGTATGAAATCATGACCTCGGTTTCGGGGCGTGTGAAACGCATCTATCTCAAGGAATAACGGGATGAAATGCTACGACTGCGGCGGCCTGATCGCGCCCGGAGCGGACAAATGTCCCGCCTGCAACTGTCCGGCGGAGAGGGCGCAGGCCGTGAAGTGTCTCGAAACCCGCCTGCTGACGGCCCGCGTCGAAGCGGAGTCGGCCCTCGACCAGCTGGGCCGGGCGAAGGTCGCGATGCTCTGCGCCGCGTTTTTCGCGCTTGTCGGCGGCGTGGTCGTGCTGGTGCATGCCGGGGGCGACGCGACGATGCTGGCCGTCGGGATTTTCATGGCTGCGCTGGCATGCGTCTACGCGGCATTGGCCTTTCTTGTCCGGAAAGCTCCGCTGGCGCTTTCGATCGCGGGATTTCTGCTCAGCTGGCTCTGTCTCGGCGGGCTGCCCGGTCTGGTGATCGTCGGGGCCATGGCGCTGAGTCTCTGGTTCGCCGTGCAGTATGTCCGCATTACGAACCGTGTCGGATTGTTGGAACGAAAAATCGCTGAACTGAAAAAATGTACGGAACACTCTATCTGATCCCGTGTCCGATCTCGGACGAAACGGCGCCGTGGGACGTGCTGCCCGCAGCAAACCGCGCCGTTATGGATTCGCTCGACTATTTTATCGTCGAGAATACCCGCACGGCGCGGCGGTTTCTGTCGAAAGCGGGCGCGGCGCGCCCGATCGACACGCTCTGCTTCCGCGAACTGAACGAACATACCGTCGCCGGACGTGAGGTCGAAGAGCTGGTGAAACCGCTCGTCGAGGGACGTTCGGCGGGCGTGATTTCCGAAGCGGGCGTGCCGGGCGTCGCCGATCCGGGGGCGCTGGTGGTCGAAGCCTGCCACCGCCGCGGAATCCGTGTCGTGCCTCTCGTCGGACCTTCGTCGATCGTCATGGCGGTCATGGCGTCGGGGCTTAACGGACAGTCGTTCGCTTTCAACGGCTATCTGCCCGTCAAACCGCCCGAACGGGTGCAGGCGATCCGCCGTTTCGAACGCCGCGCGCACGCCGAAGGCCAGTCGCAGCTCTTCATCGAGGCCCCGTACCGCAACGTCAAGCTGATGGAGCAGCTGTTGCAGACCCTTGCGCCAGAAACGCGGCTGACGGTGGCCATGGACATCACGGCTCCCGGCGAATTCATCCGCACGCTCCGCGTCCGCGAATGGCGTGCCGCCGAACTGCCCGCGATGAACAAACGCCCTGCTATTTTCATCATCGGATAGGCCCTTCCGGAGGTTGGTATACAATTTGATCGACTATAAGACGGAAAATCTGAAAAACAACTATATATGAAAAAGGAAAAAGCTTATAATGAAGCCATTAACGGCGACGAAGGGTTCGAGCCGGGCGACGGTTATCCCTCGTGCGACGGCGAACCCTGTGCCAATGTGTCAGACGAGCCGCAGGACGGGACTGACACAATGGCAGACGCGACCGACAGCGGCGCCACGCCCGATTTAGCGGCGGCAGTCGCCGAATGGCAGGATAAATACATCCGTCTGCAGGCCGAGTTCGACAACTACCGCAAGCGTACGCTCAAGGAGAAGATGGATCTGGTGCAGACCGGAGGCCGCGACGTCTTGCTGGCGATGCTTCCCGTGCGCGACGACGTGCAGCGGGCGGTCGATGCCATGCAGAAGAGCGACGATATCGAAGCGCTGCGCGCCGGCGTAAACCTGATATCGCAGAAATTTACCGAAACCCTGCGTCAGAAGGGCGTGACCGAGATCGACGTCAAGGGCCGGGAGTTCGACGCCGACCTATGCGAGGCCGTGGCCAAGTTCGCCGCCGGAGAGGATATGCAGGGCAAGGTCGTAGATGTCGTCCAGACCGGCTACATGCTGGGCGACAAGGTGCTGCGTTTTGCAAAAGTCGTTGTAGGAGAGTAAGAAGATGGCTGAAAAGAGGGATTACTACGAAGTGTTGGGCGTCCAGAAGAACGCTAACGCCGACGAAATAAAGAAGGCCTACCGCAAGGCTGCCATTCAGTATCACCCGGACAAGAATCCGGGCGACAAGCAGGCCGAGGAGAAGTTCAAGGAGGCAGCAGAAGCCTACGACGTGTTGTCGAACCCCGACAAGCGTGCCCGTTACGACCAGTTCGGCCATGCCGGCATGAGCGGCGCGGCGGGCGGCGGAGGCGGTTTCGGCGGATTCAGCGGCGGCGGCTTCTCGATGGAGGATATTTTCTCGCAGTTCGGCGACATTTTCGGCGGACATTTCAGCGGGGGCGGGTTCCGCTCGTCGTCGTCCGGCGGCCGCCGCGTGAACCGCGGCTCCGATATCCGCATCAAGGTCAGGCTGACGCTGGCCGAAATCGCCAACGGCGTCACCAAGAAGCTCAAGATCAACAAGACCGTCGCCTGCGACAAGTGCGGCGGTACGGGAGCCAAGGACGCCGATTCCTATTCGACCTGCTCGACGTGCAACGGCACGGGCCATGTGACGCGTGTCGAAAACACCTTTTTCGGCCGCATGCAGACCCAGAGCGTGTGCCCGACCTGCGGCGGTACGGGCAAGGTCATCACTTCGCCCTGCGACAAGTGCAAGGGTGAAGGCACCGTCCGCGGTTCGGAGGTCGTGGAGATTAAGATTCCGGCCGGCGTGGGCGAGGGCATGATGCTCACCGTCACGGGCAAGGGCAACGCCGCGCGCCACGGCGGCGTCAACGGCGACTTGCAAGTGCTGATCGAAGAGGAGCCGCATCCCGAACTGATGCGCGACGGCAACGACCTGATTCACAACCTCAATATCACCGTGACGCTGGCTCTGCTGGGCGGTACGGTCGAGGTGCCGACGGTAGATGGCCGCGCCAAGATCAAGATCGCTCCGGGAACGCATGCCGGCAAGGTGCTGCGTCTGGGCGGCAAGGGTTTGCCCGACGTGAACGGTTACGGCCGCGGCGACGAGCTGGTCGTGGTGGACATCACCATTCCGTCGAAACTCAATGCCGAGGAGAAGCGGCTGGTCGAGGAGTTGTCCCGGCAGCCCGGTTTCCAGAAGGCCGACTCGGTCAAAAACCAGAATATTTTCGAGCGGATGAAGAGTTTCTTCCGTTAGGAAACGATACGGTTTCGTCTCTACGGCGGAGTGCTGAATACCCCTGCGGGTTCCGGCATTCCGCCGTATTGGCAGATCGGGAGCCGCCCCGGCCGCAACCCGCTTCCCGCGCGCGGCGGACGCATGCGTCCGTGCCGGAAAAAGGAATTCGCAGACAATAAAATTGCGGAAAAATTCGTATCTTTACAAAAAAATAGGAGGACACGCCATGTTAGGTTTCACCCCGTTCAAGAAGCACGCGAACAAGTTCAACTACATACCGCGTTATTACGACCCCGAAAAGGAGGCGCGCGAACAGCGCCGCGCCGAGCTTCGGGGCGAAAGAGCCGAAGACGCCGGCGGTGAATACCGCCCCGGACAATATATCCGCACCCAGCGCGATGCGCGCGCCGCACGCCGTTCCAAGGAGGAGAAGACGGGCCGCGACCGGATTTGGAAGATGGCCGTAGGCGCGGTTCTGGTGCTGCTTTTCATCTATATTCTCTATCCGAGGCTTGCCGACGTTTTCCTGCGGGCGCGTACCTCGGCCCCGGCGCAGACCGAAGCGGCGGGTGCCGAAGAGACGGTGCGGCGCAACGGGCTTGATCAGTCGGGCATTTCCGACGTCGAGTGGCAGGAGCAGCCTATCACGGTGGTACCCAACGATTATCAGGAGTAGATGGCAGATAAGATCAGATTATTACCGGAGGTCGTAGCCAATCAGATCGCGGCGGGCGAGGTCGTCAACCGTCCCGCCTCGGTGGTCAAGGAGATGATGGAGAATGCGATCGACGCAGGCGCACGCACCGTAAAGGTCAATTTCCGCGACGGCGGCAAGGACCTGATCCAGATCGTGGACGACGGCTGCGGCATGTCGCCCATCGACGCGCGCATGGCTTTCGACCGCCACGCCACGAGTAAGATAACCTCCGTGGACGATATTTACGCACTCAATACTTTCGGCTTCCGCGGCGAAGCGCTGGCTTCGATCGCCGCCGTGGCGCAGGTCGAACTGCGGACGCGGCAGGAGGGCGACGAAGTCGGCACGCAGACCGAGATCAACGGCGGCCAGTTCGCCGGACAGACCCCGGTGATGTGTCCCGTAGGGTCGCAGTTTTTCGTGCGCAACCTTTTCTACAATGTCCCGGCCCGCCGCCGTTTTCTGGACAAGAGCACCACGTCGGCGGCGCAGATCAAGTCGGAATTCCAGCGTGTGGCGTTGTGCAATCCGCAGATCGCCTTCGAGCTATACGCCAACGACGCCCCGGTCTATACGCTGGGTGCGGCGTCGCTCGCCGGACGTATCGTCGATGTGGTGGGACGCCATATCAAGCAGAATCTGCTGGAGGTCGAGGCCGACACTTCGATCGCCCGCATCGAAGGCTACATCGGTCGTCCCGCCGCCGCCAAACGGCGCAACGGCGAACAGTACCTCTTCGTAAACGGTCGCTATTTCAAGAGTTCGTACCTCACGAGCGCCATTATGAAGGCGTACGAGAAGCTGATTCCTGAGAGCAGCTCGCCGTCGTATTTCCTCTACCTGACGATCGACCCGTCGCGCATCGACGTCAATGTCCACCCGCAGAAAACCGAGGTGAAATTCGCCGACGAGGAGGCCGTGTGGCAGATCGTGAACGCCGCCGTGCGCGAAACGCTCGCCAAGACGGGCGCCGTGCCGCTGATGGATTTCGACCGCGAAGGCATCGTCGAGATTCCGGTGCTGACCAAAGGGGCGGTCTACAGCGAGCCGCGGGCCATGTCCAACAGCGAATACAATCCTTTCCGCGAAGAGTACATCGACCCGTCGGCGCCCGATCCGAACGTCGATTTCGCCGGATTCGACGTGCCGTTCAGCGACAACGGCCAAACTCTCTCCGACAATGCCGGCGCGGGCTTCGCTCCGCGCGGCGGAGGACGCGGTTCGGGTGTCGCTTTGCCGGGCGGCCTGCGCAGCGCCGGGGGCGGGGGATTTCCTGCGGCCGGCAGCGGCGCCGACGAATTTTCGATTCCCTCTGCGGCGGACGACGCCTTCGAGGATTTCGTGTCGGGCGGGGGCTTCGAAGTGACTTCGGAGAGCGGTTTCGATGCCAGCGAGCTGGAATTCATCCCCTCCGAAGCGACGGTCGAGCAACAGCGTCTCGACGTTGACGGGCGGCCCGAATTTACCGATCCGCTGCCGCTCGGAGGCGGCTATGTCGCCGCCCTGCTGGGCGGACGGTTCGTGGTGGTGGACGTGCGCCGCGCCCGTGAACGGATATTTTACGAAGACTACCTGAAGATGCTCGGCAGCGGTTCGTCGGTGAGTCAGCAGTTGCTGTTTCCCGAACGGCTGGTGCTTTCGGACAGCGAATACGCCCTGCTCGAAGAGAATGCCGTCGAATTCGCATCGCTGGGCTTCGATCTCGATTTTCAGGGCGACTGCGCCGTCGAGGTGAAGGGCACGCCGGCCGACATGCCTGCCGACTCGGTGGACCAGCTGCTTTACGAACTGCTGCAGGCCTTCTCGACGCCCGTGTCGCTGGCCGACGTGCGGCGCGAGAAGATCGCCGCCGTGATGGCGCGCGGAGCCGCGAAGCAGACTGTGCGCCTCATGTCGCGCGACGAAGCCGCCGCACTGCTCGCGCGACTGGCCGCTTCGGGCAATTTCAGCTTTTCGCCATCGGGCAAAGCCATAACCGCCGAGATAACCGTCGAAGATATCCGGGCCAAGTTGGGATAATCCGGCGGAAAAACGTACATTTGCATAAATTTTCGGCGCCCTGATCCGGCCGGCTCCATGCGGCTTGTTTCCGGGGCGGAAAATTGAAAACCGTTCCCTGCAGGATCGGGCTTGCGAATGCAGGCCGGGCTGCGTTTGCAGCCCTGAGAGACGGGACGGGGAGAAAACCGCAACGAAACTGAAAAAAGATAATTTATGAACAGGAATTATTTCCAGACGCCCCCGGTGGTGTTGAATCTGATAATCATCAACGTCCTGATCTTTATGGCCACGGCGTTGCTGCCGAAGGCGGGCAATACGATCATGGAATACTGCGCCCTGTCGCTCGGTACGCCGTTTTTCCATGTCTATCAGTTCATCACCTACATGTTCCTGCATGCCAATTTCGAACATATCTTCTTCAACATGTTCGCTCTTTGGATGTTCGGGCGTACGCTGGAGTATGAATTGGGACAGAAACGCTTTCTGACCTATTACATGGTCTGCGGCATCGGCGCGGCGCTTATCCAATACCTGACGGCGCTGGCCTTCGGCGAATTTCCGCTGGTGCTGGTCGGCGCTTCGGGCGCCGTGATGGGACTGCTGCTGGCCTTCGGAGTCCTGCACCCCAATGCGGTCATCATGCTGCTGATTCCCCCGATTCCGATGAAGGCCAAATGGTTCGTCGTCATCTACGGTGTGATCGAACTGTTCTTGGGCTGGCGCGGCGTGGGCAATGTGGCGCATTTCGCCCATGTGGGAGGCATGTTGTGGGGCTTCCTGCTGCTCCAATGGTGGAAACAGCGGGGCATAATCCGTTTCTGACCCTATGTCCGAGACCTATTACAGCGGTTATGACAGCGACCGCGGCCGTAAGCCGCGGCGCAGTCTGTTGCTGCGGCTGCTCGATCTGCTGATGACGCTCCTGACGGCCGTAACGGCCGTTACGATGGTCGTCACCTTTTTCGTCCCTTACGTCGATCCGGGCCGGGTGTGGTTCTTCCCCGTGCTGGGGCTGGCCGCACCGGCGGTCTATGTCGTCACGGTTGTTCTGGCGCTCTATTGGATCATCCGCTGGCGGCTGGTGCGGGCCGGAATCATGGTCGCGCTGGTGGTCGTCGGGCTTTTCAAGGTGTCGCTTTTCTACAGACCTGAGTTCCGCCGTAATTACGGCGACGAGAGGTACGACCGCCGCGCCTTCAAGGTGATGACCTATAACGTGCGGGGATTCTACGGCGAGAACGGACTCAGCAGCGTGGGAGACGTGCTGCAGCTGATCGGCGACCATAATCCCGATATCATCTGCCTGCAGGAGTTCAACGCGCGGCTGGCCGGGCAGTCCGACGAGTTCGCATTGTTGGACGAGAAGTACGAAAGCGCCGTTTTCGGACGTACGCAGGCGCCCGATTCGCTTTACGGCGCGCCGCTGGTGATCCTGAGCAAATACCGCATCCTGCGCTCCGGCGTCGTGCTGACCCCCGGCACCTCGGTCTGGGCCGATCTGCTGATCGGCGACGATACGATCCGGGTGTTCAACAACCACCTGCGTTCGACGGCGATTAAGGCGGCCGACAACGACTACCTCACCAGCCGCGGATTTCTCTCCGATACGGCGCGCGAGGACAAACTGCGGAGCATGGCGGGCCGTTTCCGCGAGAACAGCGTGCTGCGTGCCGCGCAGGTGGACAGCATCGCGGTGGTGGTGGAGGCGTGGCGTTCGCGGTGCATCGTCTGCGGCGACTTCAACGATACGCCCATGTCGTACGTTTACCGCACCATGGCCAAGGGCCTGAACGACGCTTTCAGCCAGTGCGGTTCGGGCTATTCGCATACGTTCCGCGGATTTTTCAATACCCTGCGGATCGACTACGTGCTCAGCTCGGAGGGGTTCGATGCGCTCTCGTACGAGGTGCCCACGGTCGATTACTCGGACCACCATCCCGTCGTCGTCCGGCTGCGGAAAAATGCAATGAACAACTAATCCGATATAATTATGATTTTCGACTCTTTGAAAAACAGTGCGCTCTATTATTCGTTGAATCCGCGTCTGGAAAAAGCTTTCGGTTTCATCGCCTCGACCGACTGGGAGAAGATGGAACCCGGTATTCACGAACTCGACGGCAAGGATATCTATGTGAATGTCATGGATACCGAATTGAAGAAGCCCGCCGACGCCAAGCTGGAAATCCACAACGCCTATCTCGACATTCAGGTGCTTGTCCGCGGCGAGCGCGAGACCTTCGGCTGGAGCGAACGCGCCGTCCTGAGCAAACCGCTGGGCGGATTCGATGCCGAGAAGGATATTCAGCTCTTCGACGACGAGCCGCAGACCTGCTACACGATCCGTCCCGGTCAGTTTACGATCCTCATGCCTGAGGACGGCCATGCGCCGATGGTGGGCGAGGGAAGCATACGCAAGATCATCGTCAAGGTCCGCATGTAGGATCGCCGAGACGATAACACGAAGGCCGGAGCATACACTCCGGCCTTCGTGTTATATACGGTTACCGCTTCCTGCAGCCTGCCGGATTGCATTCCGGATGCCGCTGCACCCGTTATTTCCCGATGCCGTAATAGCGGAATCCGGCGTTCAGCGCCTCTTCCTTGTCGAGGATATTGCGGCCGTCCACGATGATATTGTCGCGCATGGCCGAACGCAGGAGCGTCCAGTCGGGCATGCGGAACTGCTTCCACTCGGTGATCAGCGCGACGGCGTCGGCTCCTTCGGCGGCTTCGTACATCGACGCGGCATGATAAACGCGCTCTTCGCCGAGCCTGCGGCGGGATTCGTTGGCGGCGACCGGATCGTATGCGCGGACCGTCGCTCCCGCTTCGAGCAGCCGGTCGATCACGACCAATGCCGGTGCTTCGCGCATGTCGTCCGTTTCGGGTTTGAAGGCGAGTCCCCAGACGGCTACGGTCTTGCCGCGCAGGTCGCCCAGCGCCAGCTGCAATTTGTCGAAAACGATCGACTTCTGGCGTTCGTTGACCCGCTCCACGGCTTCGATTACCTGCATCGTGTAGCCGTGTTCGTGTGCCGTGTGGGCCAGCGCCTTCACGTCCTTCGGAAAGCACGAGCCGCCGTAACCGCAGCCCGGATAGAGGAATTTGCTGCCGATGCGGGCGTCGGAACCGATTCCTTTGCGGACCATCTCGACGTCGGCGCCTACCAGATCGCACAGGTTGGCGATCTCGTTCATGAACGAGATTCGCGTTGCCAGCATGGCGTTGGCGGCGTATTTGGTCATTTCGGCCGAGGGAATGTCCATAAACAGCACGCGGAAATTGTTGATCAGGAACGGCCGGTAGAGCTTGGTCATCAGCTTGCGCGCCCGTTCGCTTTCGACGCCCACGACCACGCGGTCGGGCGACATGAAGTCCTTGACAGCCGCGCCCTCCTTCAGAAATTCGGGGTTCGAAGCGACGTCGAACGGCACCTTGCACTTCCGCCGGGCAAGCTCTTCGCGGATTACGGCCTTGACTTTCTGCGCAGTACCTACCGGAACGGTGCTTTTGGTCACCAGCACCGTATATTTCTTGATGTTCCGGCCGAACGTGCGGGCCACTTCCAGCACGTATTTCAGGTCGGCCGACCCGTCCTCGTCGGGCGGCGTGCCTACGGCCGAGAAGACCACCTCCACGTTGTCCAGACAATCCGTGAGTTCGGTCGTGAAGTGCAGACGGCCCTCTTCGACATTGCGCCGGACTACTTCTTCCAGCCCCGGTTCATAGATCGGGATGACGCCGTTGTTCAGCCCGTCGATCTTCTTTTTGTCTATATCGACGCACGTGATGTCAAGGCCCATTTCGGCGAAACATGCCCCCGAAACCAGACCGACGTACCCCGTTCCTACGACTGCGATTTTCATATTGTGAGTTTTTGGTGTATGCTTTTTCAGCGGCGGAAGCGCTCGGCGACGCCGTCGGCGAACCGGCTGCAGAAGTCGTGGCAGCCGGACGAGAAGCCCTGCTTCATCTCCACGGGATCGCAGATCGGCTCCCACTTCATGCGCTGCGCGAATTCGCCCATGCCGCGCACGGCGGCCCCGGCCCAGCAGAACGATCCGAACCACCCGAAGTTGCGCTGCGGAACGCAGCGAGCGGCGATCAGGTCGAGCAGGCGCGCCGCGGGCGGGTAGATGCCTCCGTTGTAGGTCGGCGCGCCGACGATCAGCGTGTCGTAGCGGAACACGTCGCGCAGCACGACCGATTCGTCGGCGAACGAAAGGTTGTATATGACGATCGGGCCGACGCCCCGGCTCGCAAGCTCGCGGGCGATGCGTTCGGCCATCTGCTCCGTGTTGCCGTACATCGAACCGTAGGCGAGCACTACGCCGGGTTCTCCCTCGTAGCGGCTCAGACGGTCGTAAATATCCATTACCTGCGGAATCTGCCGCTGCCATACGGGACCGTGGGTCGAACAGATGGTCGTGGGGTTCAGTCCGCGGACCTTTGCCAGCGCTTTCTGCACGGGGCCGCCGTATTTGCCCACGATGCAGGCGTAGTAGCGGCGCATCTCGTCCCAGTAGCGCGACGGGTCGAGCTGCGAATCGGTGATGCCGCCGTCGATAGCCCCGAACGTGCCGAAAGCGTCGCCAGAGAAGAGCGTCCCGGCTTCGGCGCACCACGTGACCATCGTTTCGGGCCAGTGTACCATCGGCGCCATGTAGAACGAGAGCGTCTTCGCGCCGAGCGAAATCGTGTCGCCCTCCTTGACTTCGAGCGTCCCGGCGTCGATGCCGTAGAAGCCTTGGATCATTTGCAGCGTCTTGGCGTTGCCGACGATCCGGATGTCGGGGTAGAGCAGGCGCAGGGCGCGGATGGACGACGAGTGGTCCGGCTCCATGTGATTGACCACGAGGTAGTCGATCGGGCGGTCGCCGATCGTCTCGCGGATATTTTCGAACAAACGGCTTCCGAAAGCCTCTTCGACGGTGTCGATCAGGGCGACCTTCTCGTCTGCGACCAGATATGCGTTGTATGAAACTCCGTGGGGAAGCGACCAGAGTCCTTCGAAACGGGTTGTCGTGCGATCATTGACCCCGACGTAATGAATGCCGGGCAGAATTTCGGTGATGTTCATAATATGTGACGTATTTTGTCCAAAGATAGTGAAAAATGTGCCAAAACGGAAATCGGGAGCTATCCGGCTGTCCGTCTGATGTTTCTGTAAATATAATTTCTCTTCCGGAGGGCAAATATAACAGTTTTTCGGACATGAACGGCGTTTGCGTCCGGAAATCGGCCGCCGGTGGGGTGCGAATGACTCCGGCATGAAAAAATCTCCGGTCATAAGACCGGAGATTCTCTGTTTTGACCTTTGCGGCGGACGGCCTACAGCGGCAGCCGTACCGCCGAACGGGTGGATTTCATCACGGCGGCGCCCTCCTTGACCGAATTCGGAATCGTGCTGCGCTCGTATACGCTCACTTCCGTAACGTTCGTGGCGCTGGTCAGCGTCAGCGTGCTGCCCGATTCGTTGAACGAGATGTCGTAGGTGCTTCCGAAGTTCTTGCCGCCGCTGTATTTTCCGCTGAGCACGTCGTTCTGCACCTGATAACTGCCGGTGAATTTCTGGTATTTTACCTCGGCGAGCCTTTGGTATATCTCGAAGGTATTGTCCGCATCGAACGAGAGGTAAATATCGAAATCCTGCGGAGTCTCGCCCGTCCATGTCTTGAGCTGCCACTCGCCGACGAGCAGCCTTGCCGTGGGCGAAACCTTCTCCTTGTCCGACGATCCGCAGCCGGCCAGCAAACACAGGCCCAATGCGGCCAGTACGATATAGATAGTCTTTCTCATAGTTTTCATACGTTTATATTATAACCAACCTCCGTTGCCGGCTTGTACCGAGCGGGCGATGATCGCGAACTCCTTGGTGATCTCCATGCCGCTCATCTCTCCGTTTGCCGAGGAACTTCCGGCCATGGCCTTGATCTTGATCTTGGCGACGCCCGGTTTGGTGCATTTGATCTGCAGTTTTCCGTACGAGAATGCAGGCGCGACGGTGATCCCCAGCTTGTCCATGTCGGCCTGCGACATTTCGGCGCTCTTGTAGGTCAGGTTCGCCGAAGCCTGCCCGAAGAACTTGTCGAGCGAGAGCACCTGCTGTACGCCGACTTTAGCCGGCAGGCAGGGCGTGCCTTCGATCTGCATCAGCAGCTGGTAGGCATCGATCGATCCGGTGCCCATATTCTTGCGGTAGTTGCGGAGTACCATGCCGTTTTTGGTTCCGCCGATGATATAGGAGTCGATGTCGTTTACGGCAGTCAGGAGCATCGATTTGAACTCGTCCACCGTGTAATGCCTGCCTTTGGCCAGCGCGTAGGAGAGTCCCAGCGCAGCGACGCCCGATACGTGGGGGCAGGCCATCGAGGTGCCCTGCATGTAGCCGTAGTCGGCTCCGTCGGTGCCGAGTTCTGCGGGCAGCTCGGAAGGCAGTGTCGAAAGCACCTGCGCGGCGCTGGTTCCTGCGGGCGAGATGCTGGCGTCGCCGCCCGGAGCCGCGACGTTGCAGCCGGGACCGTAATTCGTGTAGTAGGCCGGCAGGTAGTCCGGGCCGAACGAGGTGACCGAAACGTAGCTGCGGTAGCCGCCCGGGTAACTCGCGAAGTTGGTGGCGTCGTTGCCTGCGGCGAAGATCGCAAGACCTCCGTCGAGTACGTCGTTGTTCTTTTTCGAGACGAAGTAGTCGATCGTCTCTTTCTCGACAGAATAGTTGTTTTCGTAATACCTGTCCGAGTTGAGAGGAGCCTGAGTGGGATAACCCCACGAACACTGGATGATCGAGGCGCCGTTGTCGGCGGCGTATCTGATCGCTTGGACCGAAGTCGAGATGGTGCCGCCCTTGCCGCCCGAAAAAATCTGGCACGACATGAGTTTCACGCCGTCGTTGCTGCCCGTGCCGCCCGCTACGCCGCAGACGCCTTTGCCGTTGTTGTTCACGGCGGCTACCGTACCTGCGACGTGGGTGCCGTGGCCCGAATCGCCGTCGTACTTGCCTTTATTGTCATAATGCGATACACTCCATGTAAGCTTGGTCGAATTCGTGGCGAAGTTGTATCCGGGAACGCCGCTTCCGTCGGGATTTACCCACATGTTGTCGGCCAGATCGGGATGGGTGTATTTCACGCCTTCATCGACGATGGCAACGATGATCGAAGGGCTGCCGCCGGTCAGTTTCCATGCCTCCGGAACATTGATGTCGGCGCCTGCGGCCGTCGTAGCCGCGAACATTTTGTCGCCGTTGTTGCTGTAGTGCCACTGGCTCGGAAGTCCGGGATCATTGAAGCCGCTGCCGGAGAAATCGGCGCGGGTCGTCCCCGTCTCGTCGATTCTGAAAGGCATGGGATTGCCGACCGATGCCTTTTGCAGTTTCGTGTCGAATTGTATGCGGCTCACTTCAGCCACTCCGGCCAGCTCCCTTGCGGCTTTCTCCAGATCCGCGCCTTGGCCGAAAGTGAGTATGTACCATTTATGCAGCCCTGCGGCGCGGGTCTGCTCTTCGCTCCGGGCGTCGTAAGTGAAAAGGCGTTCCAGCGAAACGATCTCCAGACGGCTCAGAACGTCGTCTACGGAGGCGACTCCCGAACGGGTCGCCGCAGTGCGGGTTGCGGCAGCGGTGCTTTCGATGGTTTCGACCGCACGGTCGTTGAAATAGACCAGAAGCGTTTCGGCCGCCGCATCGGCGGAGGTGTTGACGATCTTGGCCGACGGAGTCTGCGCGGAAGTACCCCCCCCCGCGTTATTATCCGTATCCGGATCGGTCGTACAGCCCGCCAACAGCAGGAATGACGCAAAAATGAGTAGTTTTCTGTTGTTCATAAACTATGATTTTGGATAGATGACAAAAGATAGGCTCTGCAGATCTTCCGGAGCGGATTTACAGGGAGTATATGCCGCCGGCGTATGGTTCAAAAAAGATTCCATAAATGGTTCGTAACGGAAGATTAAGATACAAATATGCGATTTTGTGCGGATTTATGCAAATTATTATTCTATTTATTATTTTATGGTGACGAACCGCCCTGCCTGCATCCCGATCGCAGACCTCTCCGGCAATCGGCTGCGCTTCGGCAGCAAGCGGATGAAGAGTATATTGACGACATGAGTCCGGTGCAATACCGAACTCATGCAGATGAAACGATGGTAATCCCTCTAAAATTTGGGAGGAGTCATTATCGAATGACTCCTCCCACCCCTATTGATCAATAATGCAAGCGCTCCTTATTCGAGCTTTGCAGCTTTTACATTGACGTCGATCTGAAACGACTGCGGAGTATCCGATAATTTATGGTACCGGATTACAGTATTGACGTTCGTCAGAGCAGCGGCTTTGGCGGGAGCGCCGGCAGCCGATTTCTTAACCATCTTGAACGGTCCGACCGGATGATCTCCCGATGTAAATCCTGCTGCGGGACCATAAGATCCGTAGCTGCCTCCGGTATCTATGAAATATCCTACCGTACCTACGGTAAACTCCTCGCCGTCCGAGAACTTGCCCTTATAGCAGGAAACGGAGGCTGTTCCGTCGGAATTCATAACGCCGGTCAGTGCCGGGTAGCTGCCAGAGACGATATAGGTGCCTGATGCTGCGATTCCGCGGGCGATAAGATACGGCGTACCGTTGGGATCCGAATACGGGAGCTCTTGCCCGTTCATGATTACGAACGAATTGTCGGTTGTGTTGAAGTCGGCAGTTCCCGCCCAAGTCAGTCGGCGGACCGAAATATCCCAGCCGGTCAGCGAATAGGAGGTATTGGCGACCTTCTTGGCAAGCGTGATGTCGAATGTAATCGGCTGCTTGCTCTTTTCGGACGACGTACTGGTGACGGTCCATGTACCGAGCCATGCTTGGTATTCCGGCGACATCGGATCGCCCTGACCGCTCATGAAAGCGGTGCCCTTTGCCAGTTCCGTGATCGGATAAACCCAGCCGTTTACGATTTTAAGACCGAATGCGCAGGGAATGTATTCCGTATCGGAATCTACCGTCAGCGTTTTCTTCATTTTGCCGCGGGACAACTGGTTCATCGACGTGATTCCGTCCATCAGTTCGTACAGAATATCCTCGTCCGATGCGTTTGCGAATGCACTCGAAGGTACGACGTCAAAATAGTAGTACTCGTTTGCAACAGTCGGCGTCGCTTCTACGTTGACCGAAGTAGCCTTGATATCCGATACGGCGAAGGTGAACTTATTGTTGGATACCGTCTCCTGAATCCGGGCGCCGCTTACCTCGTCGGTGAACATGCCGCCGCTCCAAGTCATCTCCTCGATCGAAACTCCGTCGACAACCAGCGGCTCATAGAACTTGAGGCCGGTATCCTGCGTGTAGATGAAGCTTGCGGGAATCGTTCCGTTTTCAGTTACAACCGAAAAATAACGGGAGTTATAACCGGCCGCTACCTCGCGCGAAATGTCGTAGGTCTTGCCGTTGAGAACGAGTTCGTAGGAACGGAAATTGTCCATCTTGTTCACATCCGCGGAATATTTGCCGAACATCGTGTTCCATGCGGTTTCCGGCAGGGGAGTCAGCACGATGGTGTTCTGGGTTTTCTTGCCGCGCAGAACGACCTTGTCGGCCGCATAGCTCATGATGATGAACTCGCTGTCGCCTCCCATACCCGTATTGGTCGGGCCGACACCGGAGTTCGGCTCCGAATAGATATGGAAGTAGGGATTGTAAGTGTCGAAATTGATCGTGGGACCGTAATCCTGATCGTACGAGTAGAGACTCTCGGCGGTCTTGCCGGCGCCTCCCGCTTCGGAAGTTACGGTAACCGTTCCGTTCTGGAATTTCATGTAGATCGCAATGCCTCCGTACTCCTGCGTCGCACTGGGATAGTACTCCATCAGCCAGCCGTTGGCAGCTCCGGTCAGCGCCTTTTCGGTGCCCTCCTGCACCTCGCGGATTCGCTCACTGGCCGTTTTGCCGAAAGCGTCCTTGTCATCTTTAAGGCACGAAGAGAGGACAAGCGGCAAAACCGCTAATAATATGATAAGTTTTTTCATCTCTTTTACGAATTAAATGTTATAATCGAGCGACCAAATCTCATTCTGCCGACGTAATACCACTTTTCGCAGTTCATCGATATTGATATCCCATGTGCTGAGCATGTATGCACGCATGATATCGTTTTTCTGTTCGAGAAGCGGACGTCCGGCGCTGCCGCCTTGTGCGAGAATGGCTTCCCATTCGGCTGCCGTCGAGGTTACGTAGAGCGAGAGCTGTTCCACGAAATCCTCATCGGGAGCCTTCGACGAATAACGCGTGATAAACCCGGCCTGACGAGCCGCTGCATCCGTCCGGTAGGTGTCGAAGCATGCGTCGCCGACGTAGCTCGAAGGCGTTACGGCGTTGAAGTCGGTCGAGTAGGGCCGCGTCTGGTGGAGGATGTGACCGAACTCATGGTGCATGGTCTTGAAGAATAGCTCGTTGAGCTGGTCGATATCCTTCGTGTTCAGCAGATAGTCGATGATGTTGACCTGATAAAGGGTCATCATCTTACCGCCTTCGGCCACACCGAGTACGATGTTGTTGTTTTCGTTATAGGCCGGTGAACCGATAACATGGACGATCTTCGGGAAGTTCTCGCTGATGAACTGCCTGCTGCCCGTCACTTCGTCGTAAACCTGCAGCGTCAGGTGCAGCGTCAGCTTGGCCAGTTTGATCGCCTGTCCGTAATCCGCGGGAGTCAGGTTGTAGTCCATGTCGCCCAGAACATCTTTGAAACGATATTTGAAATCGATGTTGTAGGGTTCCATATAGTTCTTGGCAAGCCATCTGTCGAAATCGTTTTCGACGGTAGGCGAGTCGAGGACAGCACTCGTCTTGTTCAGGTCGTCCTCGGAGCAGCCCGCCAAAACGAACACTCCGAACACTGCCGTCATAAGTAATATAATATTCTTTTTCATCGTATATCCTGTTTTATCGTTAGCATCTGATTATCTCGGGTTAGGAGTCAGGCCTGCGGCAACGACATCCATCGGCAGCTGCATCGCGCAGCGCGGGTCGCGGGCGTGCAGTTCGTCGGTAACGCTTCCGAGCGTGTTGTAGCTGGCCAGCTTGCGACGATAGATCGTAATGCCGTAACGTTTTATGTCGAACCAGCGCAAACCGAGGTGTACGGTCTCCACACGGCGCAGATGCAGCAGCGCATAGCACATGTTGGTCTGCGTGCCGGCTTCGAGCGGGAAAGCCGTCTCGCCGAAAGGTTTCTTCACCGTGGGATTGGCCGGGGTATACTCCCTCGTGTTCTGCGCCCACTGGTTGACGTTGGCTTCGGTGAGCGTCTGGGCGCCGGACTTCACATATTTGCTGATCCAGAGGTTCATGTCGTTCAGAGCCGGTCCGTATTCCTTCTTCATGATGTAAGCCTCGGCGCGGCAGAGCAGCGTCTCTTCGGCCGTAAATGCGGGGAAAACCGTATGCGCGAGTCCCGTCTGCATCACCGGGTCCTTGATCTCGAAGAGGTAGGGCGCACGCCATGCGAAACACTTGTCGGCTTTACCGGTATTCATTGAATACGGCGCAGAGTAGAGCGTGTAGCTGCTGCCCCACGGAGCCGTCGGAGCGCGGAAGGTTTCGGTCTGGTCCAGCCAGTTGCCGTGAGAAAAACCGGTGTAGGCATTGTAAGGACCGAACGAAATGCCGGGAGCATCGGTTATCGAGGTCTGCAGCAGCAGATTGCACTTGTGCGAGTAGTCGATATAGTCCATCGTGCGGAGCAGGGTCTGTCCGTCGGCCGACTGCAGTCCCAGTTTGCCGTTCGCCTCAAGGTCGCGCATCATTGTTTCGGGAGCGCTTCCCAGCACTACCTTCGCGGCGGCGATACACTCGTCCCACTTCTGATAGAAGAGGTAGAAACGGGCTGCAAAGGCATAGGCGGCCTTCTGGTTGAAATGGTACTTCGGCACCGAGTAGAACTCGTCGGTGATCAGCGGCAGACCCTCGATCAGGTCGGCGTCGATCTTGGAGTAGACTTCGGCCAGCGTACCGCGGGTGTATTTGGGGTCGAGTATCGTTTCGGCTTTCTCCATGTAGGGAATGCCAAGGTCCTCCGACGCATACTGCGGATTGTAGGCCTGACAGAACATATTGGCCAGACAGAAATGAGCGTATGCACGGCAGATAAGCGCTTCGCCTTTGGCGGCCTTCAGCTGCGGGGTGTCGGCGCCGCCCAGCTCCTTGATGGCGTCGAGCGCTTGGTTGGCGGCGGCAATAGCCATGTAGTACTGACTCCATACGGCCTGCGGCGCTTCGTTGGTAACGGCCGCCGTAACGTCCTGCCAGCGGTAATACTCTTCCTGTTCGGGTTCGAAGTCCGGTGAAACCAATGCCGTTTCATCGACATTGTCCGATGCGTATTCGCAGGTTACGGGGTAGGTATGTTCGGAATATGCCGAAACCAGCAGACTGGTGATCTTGTCGCTCGAATCGAGTTCGGTTCGGTTGTCCGGCATCTCATCCAGAAAGTCGTTACAAGCGGGAAGCGCCACGAGGGCAGCCGCGAGTACGATTAGCGTGGTTATTTTTTTCGTATTCATATTTTTCATCTTTAGCGTCTGTTATAAACCGATTTTCAGCGTCAGCGTAAATTGCTTGGGCACCGGAACCGCAACACCGCCGGTATTGAAGAATTCGGGATCCTGACCGTTGAGCTTCTTGTCGGCATAGATCAGGAAGAGGTTCGTAGCCTGAAGTTTAAGCGACATGTTCGAGAAACGGAGTTTCTTGATCCAGCGTTTCGGGAAGTCGTAGGTCAGCGAAATTTCCTTCATGCGGATGAAGTCGCCCTTGGCGATACGTGCCGTCGAATAGTTGTAGGCATTGTAAGCGCGCGAAAGGTAGTTGTCCTTCTCGACCTGACGCTTGTTGGCGATAACCGGAATATCCGTATGGTTCTCATCGCCCGGACGCATCCAGCGGTTGCGGAACTCGCGCGGCATGGAGAGCAGGTCGCTGTAGGATTCGGAGAAGACCGGATCCAGACGGATCACGTTGCCGAACGAGTAGGTGATGAAGACATTGAGCTTGAAGCCGTAGAGACGGAACATGTTGCCGAAGCTACCGAAATCCGTCGGATCGGCCGTACCCGAATACTTCAGATGTCCGAGGTTGTTACGCTCTTGGAAGTTGATCGAGGTGGTCGTGAGCTGGCCTTTCTCGTTGATGAACTGCGGGATACCCTCGTCGTTCAGGCCTTGGAAGTCGAACGAGAAGATCGAACGCGAAGGATAGCCTTCCATACCGAAACCGGTGCCCGATACGAGGTCGATGGCACGCTTGTACGACATCAGGTCGGTCACCTCCTCTTTCAGGTGCGAATAGATGAAGTCCGTAGACCAGCTGAAATTCTTGGTTTCGATGTTGCGGGTCGAAAGAGTCAGCTCGACACCCGAAGATTTCAGACCGGCGACGTTACCGTATTTCATCACCTGACCGCCAATACCCTGCGTGTTGATCACACCGATCAGGTCGTGGTTGTCACGCTTGTACCAGTCGGCTGCGAGGCTGATGCGGTTGTTCAGGAAGCCCATGTCGATACCGACGTTCACCTCGTTCTTCTTCTCGTAAGTCAGCTCGCTGTTCTCCAAGTCGTAAATCGTCAGACCCGACTCGGTAACGCCGGCCGAAGGACGCCACGGGGTGTTGCTCGTAATGACGACGCGCGAGTTGGTCACGAAGCTGGGGCCGCGGTCTGCGGTCAGCGAGTAGGAAGCCTTCAGCGACAAGTGCGACAGAGCGGGGCGCAGCGCCTCGAAGAAATTCTCTTCGTGTACGTTCCATGCACCGGCGACGTTCCATGTCGGCAGCCAGCGGGCGCTGCGGCTCTTACCCATGCGGTTCGTTCCTTCGTAACGGAAGGTTCCGTTGAGGGTGTAGCGGCCTTTCCACGAATAGGTTCCGTTGAAGAAGAAAGCGACGTTGCGGTAATGGGTGTCGGCCAGACCGAAGTAGTCGGTGTTCTCCTCCTTGCCCTTCTTGAATACCTCATAGGCGTAGAAGGGGATCAGGCCCATCGAGTACTGCATACCCCAGCCGTTGAACCAAGATTCGTGACGGTCGCTCTGGTTGACCTCCATACCTCCGTAGAGGTTGATAATGTGCTGGTTGTTGATCTCCGTATTGTACGAAGCGGCAAAACGGAAGTCGTACGACAGCATGTTGTTGTCGCGGCGCTTGTAGATACCGCCCTTGGGCAGGATCGAAATAGGCACTGCATACGCATTGTCGGGATCGGTATACAGGAACGGGTTGTTGTCACGGATCACCGTAGTAGCCATTGCACGGTAGGCGCGGGCCTGATTCGAATAGTCCGTAATGTTGTGCTCCTGCGTCGTAGCCGAATATTTGATGGCGGCCAGTGCGCTCAGTTCGAGACCCGTGACGGGCTTGTAACGCAGCTCCGCTTGGAATTTCGTATCCACGACGTTGAGATCGATGTAGTTACGCCCAAGTTCGTCGATAATGTTGAAGGGAGCGTAGTTGCGCGTGTAGAATTCATCGGGATCGAGCGTCCGGGACGAATTCATCGCATAAGAGTAGGGGTTGATGTCGAAATCGCGCTTTACCTCGCCGAATACCACGTCGGTCGTCGCGGCCAACGTACCCGGAGCCGTTTGCTTACGGTAAGAACCGCTCGAAATGAGGTTCAGCGTCAGATTGTCGAAAATATTGTAGGTAGCGTTGAGGTTCGCCGTATAACGCTCCACCTCGCTGGCCTTGGTCCATCCCGGATCGAACATGGCGCTCATCGAAGCGTAGTACTGCGACTTCTCGGTACCGGAGCTGAGGCTGATCGAGTGCGTGTGCATCAACGTACTCCGGAAAAGTTCCTTGAACCAGTCCGTGTTGCGGTACTCGGCCTTACGCAGGTAGCGGTTGCGCGCAGCCTCCGTATTTTCGAGTTTGCCCGTATTTACCAGCTCCCACATTTTGCCGTAAACACCGCTCGAAGAGGCGTTTGCGATAGTCGAGTTGTTGAGCCAGCCCTTAGCGGCCATTTCCTGATATACCGACATCTGATCCTGAGAATTCATGATGTTGAAATCGGCATAGCGCGGCGTCATGCGGAACGTATAGTCGCCGGTATAGCTGATGCGGCTTTCGCCTGCGCGGCCTTTCTTGGTCGTAACGACGATCACGCCGGCCATAGCGCGCGCACCGTATATGGAAGTTGCGGAACCGTCTTTCAGAATGCTGAAGCTCTCGATGTCGTCGGCGTTGAGACCTGCGATGGCGGAGCTGATCAGCGTCGTGGCGTCACCCGAAGAGAGTGCGTCGGCGTCGATGTCGATCACATCCTCCATAATGACGCCGTCCACAACCCAGAGGGGCTTCGAGCTGCCGAAGATCGACGTCGCACCGCGGACGCGGATCTTGGGAGCGGTACCGAACGTACCCGATA